>Ga0265297_10012095_pt1 | contig 10428 bp, 6 predicted proteins | sample Munlanlwell13791_FD_192502 | JGI IMG/M metagenome (GOLD analysis project Ga0265297, IMG submission 192502) | Leachate microbial communities from a municipal landfill in Southern Ontario, Canada - Leachate well 137-91 | ecosystem: Engineered > Solid waste > Landfill > Unclassified | place...
TATTTAACTTCTGCAAATAAACCAGCGGTGGGGTTTAAGGTATTGGTTGCAACCATCTTTCCACGATGTCGACTTTCAGTAATATCTTCAACAATATTATTAGTAATATTAACTATATTTTCATCATCTTTTTTTTGGTTTAATGATGATAATTTTGGATATAAACGAGGTTCTCCATTCTCTTCTTTATCACTATTATCACTATTATCACTATTATCAATTTCCATATCTTTGTTTATTGTTTCATTTGTATTCTTTTTTTCATCTACTTGTTGTGTTTCTACTTTCATTTCGGTATTATCAGGTTCAACTAGCGGTTTATTATCGGTTATGTTTATAGTTTCAGTTTGTTTCTCCTTGATTTTTCGATTTCTTATTCTTCTTTGTCTATTTCCAACCTCAGTGGGCATTCTATAATGTGGAACTGGTAGAACCTCTTGCGGAACTGGTTTTTTAGATGGAACAGAGTGTGATCCTTGAATAGGTCTGACAGATTGCCTATTATATTTAATACTTTGAAGAGGATTTGGTACTTCTTTAATTTCGGGAACTATTTTCAAAAATCCTTCTGTTGATGCTATTGGTTTTTTACTGACAATTTTTCGTCTAGTTAATAATCTTTTTGGTGGTATACTTTCCATTTTTTCAAGAAATAATTTGTATATACTATATATTCGTATTTTTTTAATACAAATTTATTTATAAATATAATATTTATAAAAAATAATTGTTTGATGAAATCATTTAAAAATTGGTATTAGGTTTTCCAGTTCGTTTTGTGAAACCTGTGTATTACCAATTATTTTTTCGATAAATTCCATCGTTTTATTATTTAATAATGATTTATGGATAATTTCCAAATTTTTTATATCTCCTCTAATCACATTCACATGGTTTTCACAAATAAATTCTGTTGAACCATATTCTTCTTCTGTAATTAAAACATTTTCAAAGCAACTTGCTGATTTATTTACAATCCGTTTACATACAATGAATGGTGCTGTTATTGCTATTTGTTTTGTTTCATCAGTTTTTTTAACATAAATCCCTTTATTCTTCTTTTTATCATTATTTAATTCATCATTATTCACATTATGCGACCAAATCAATCTAATTCGTTTTTGCTTTTTAGTCTGTTTTTCCAAAATTAAATCTTTATTCTGATTCCGAACAAATTTACCAGTTTCAACTATACAATCAAGACTTTCTATTGTTTTTGTATTATTAATTAATTTATTTAGTTGTTTATAATGTGTTGAAAATAATATTTTACCATCTTGTCTCTCAACTATATATTTCTCACTTACTTTATCGCTATAACGCTTTTTTAAAACTAATAATATTATTTGTTGTTGTACTTCTTCAAAATTATTAGTAGATTTTAATACAATTTTTTTAATATTACAATATCTAATAATATAATTTCTTAATTTTTCAAAATACTTACCAGAAAGCATACTCATTGGTAAAACAAATGCTAAAACTCCATTATCATCCAATAGGTCAATACATTTTTTAATAAATAATGTATATATATTTGTTCTTCCATAAATAACATCACTAAATTCTTCTTTCTGTTCTTTTGTTAATATTGTTTCAAAATATGGTGGATTGCCTATAATCAATTTGTATTTTCTTTTAAATTTATGTGTTAAAAAGTCATCATTAATTATTTTAACGTTTTCCATTTTGCTGAATTGTTCTTTTAAAATATTAATTGAATTTATATCATTATCCATTGCTACTATTCTTCTGTTTTCATTTCTCCGTGTTCTTTTCAATAATTTATGCATAAATTGTCCTGTTCCGGCGGATGGTTCTAAAATTGATTCAATTTCATCAAAATTAATACCAATATCCCTTACTATATTAAGTAATTCAGTAACAATACTGAATGGAGTTGGATATTGACCATTTTTATGTCTTAAAGATAAAGGAGTGTTTTTTACATACTCAATTGTTGAATTTAGATATTCACTTGTATTCATAAATTCGTTATAAATATAAAATTTCACATCTTTAAAACATTTATTTATTTTATAAAACGGATGGTCTACGCACCGATTATGCATATTTCTCAAATAATAATATCATCTGCTCTCTTTAAGTTTTGGATTATATTTATATACTACTAATTTCAATTCATTTACGCATTACTCAAATATGTTTTAGTAAATATACATTTAAAGATATAATTACTTATATTTATATTTTTGTTTAAAAATTCAGACTTTAAGAATGGAAACAGAAGAATATGAATATATAGATATTAATATAAAAAATTTTTTCAATGTATGCATCCTGATGATTTAGGAGTTTGTAAATGTCCAGCAGCATTAAGAAATCAAAAATTTGATTCTTTATCAAATGACTTTTGTCGCATGGAAAAGGATAATATATTAGATAATCTTCTTAAAAGAAGAAATGATACCAGCATGTGTTGAAGAATCCTGCCAAATTTTCTAATAAATTTTTTTAATTTAAAAAACCATATAAAGATTTGAACCATTCCTAATATACAAAAGTAAAAATTGAAAAATGGAGTATAACAAACTTATAGATATGAATAAAATGCTGAAAAGCGTAATTGAAAATCCCTGCGTTTTGCAGGATATTCCTTACGATTTCTTTGAAGGATTAGGCGTGGAAAAAACTATTAAGTTTTTATGTAGATTGATTTTTGATAAAAAATCACAAGAAAATATTAATTATGTGCATTTGTTTCCAGAAGAATTAAAAACAATTGAGATATACACAAAATTATTTTCCAAACTACACGAAAAAGCAAAAAAACATAATAATTTGGGACAAATTATTATAGATGTATTTGTTGAAATACATAAAATATATAATGATATAAAATTTGTTGAATATTGTGTGGATCTTTATCCATGTGTTGCACAACTTTTAAAAGAAGAAGAGATAAATGAACATATATTCAAATCAGGTGCAAAATCTGGATATATACAAAATGAAAAATTAGAGGAAAAATATAAAAATATATACACATTTGATTTTTGTATGGAAATTGCTTCATGCACAGAAGACGGATCTGGTTTAAAAAAAATACCTTCATTTATAATGGATTCATTTACAGAAGAACAAAAACAGCAATTATATATAACAAGAGTTAAAGCATGTAAGCGATTATGGTTTGTTCCAGACAAATATAAAACTTTTGAAATGTATAAAGTAGTAATTCAATACACAAAAATTATTTATGGAATTAGTCGTTTGGGTGTATTTCCGGACAATGAACCAATTAAATTTACGGAAGAACAACTACAAGAATTATATAGTTATGTTGATGATATTGAACATGTACCATTTAAATATAGAACGGATAAAATGTGGATTAAACTTTATAATGAAAATGCTAATGGTATTATTAAACATAATATCATAAATAATGAACTTAAAAATATCCCAGAAGAAAAATTAACACTTGAATTATGTAATGAAATTTTGGAACGAAACCCAAAATCTATTCAGTTTATTAATTTTGCTATGCTCAATAAAAAATACACTCATGAAGAAGTTGTCGCATTATGTGAAAAAGTAATTGAAAAACCAAATATGGGTTGGTTAATTTCATTTGTTCCATGCAAAAAAAGAACTGCTGAACTATGTAAAAAAGCAATGAGGAATGGTGGCGATATTGAATTTGTCCCAATTGGAAAATTCAGTCAAAAAGACAAAGACGAGATAATGCAAATAGGATTTTCTGTGTTTGGTGGTAATGGAGTAAAAAATAATAAATTTATTACAGGAGTTCCTGAAATGAGTTATTTATTTGTTGAAATTAATGAAAATCGGCATGTAAAAATATGTAAGGCAGATATTGTTATAGACGATAGATATAAGTGTGATAGTTCCAATATAATGTATGTGATTGGTAAATATGAATTTTCCGTTCATAGAGAACCGATTTTTGAATCTGAATTTGATCATGTGTGGTTTCCAAAAGACTATACATCAAGTAGTAATACTTCAATATTATTTCAGTGCGGAGAAGATATTATATTTGCTTGGACTTCTATAATGATATTTAATTTACAACCAAACGATCGTGTTGTTAAATTCCGTGCACAGGTGGGTAATGAAGATATATACCCATATATTGAAGGAAAAAACAATACATACTTTCCTGTTGATGAAACACATAAGAGTTGTTATGTTTCTAATGAATTCTTTTACGATGATCCATTATTTGATCGTGCAGATCAATTCCTTGGTAATGATTTATTGGTTCATCAATGTTGTGATAATCATAAAATAAAAAACACTAAATTTAATGGTAATCAAATTGTGGAACGACAAGAACTAAAAGAAAAATTAACAAGCAGATTAGTTGTGAAAAAAATTGAAATATAAAGAAAAAAATTGAAACAAAATATATTTTTTTGAAACAATTTAAAAATATAAGGAGTGATAAATATAATGGTTGTTTGAGTAACATTATTTTACTATATTTATTTTATAAAACGGAGGCTTCAACAGTTGACCATTTAAATTATTAAAATAAATTTCTATTTTTTTTATTTCTATATAAATATATACAAACTATATATCATATAATTTCAAATATTCGATGAATGACGAGTATATCAGTACACCTCAGGCGAGAGCGTTACTTAACGTTACCACTCAAACAATTCGTCGGTGGGCTAACGAAGGTAAGATCAAATTTGTTAGAACTCCAAAAGGGACGAGAAGATATAGTAAAAAGAATATATATGACATTCTTGGCAGGGATATGGATACTAAAGAAAAACAAAAAATCATTTATTGTAGAGTTAGTTCCAAAAAGCAAACTAATGACCTTGAGCGACAAGTCAATTACCTCCAATCCTTGTATCCTGATTATGAATTGGTTACAGATATCGGTTCGGGAATTAATTGGAAACGAAAAGGTTTTAGAACCATTCTGGAACAATCAATGTCAGGAAATGTCGAAGAAGTTGTGGTTGCCCATGGAGATAGGTTGTGTAGATTCGCAAGGGAACTCGTCGAATGGATCTTCTCGAAAAATAAAACAAAACTCACAATTCTGGATAAAGAGGAGGAGAAATCCTCAGAACAAGAACTTGCAGAAGATTTACTCTCCATCGTACACGTATACTCATGTAGAAGCATGGGTAAAAGAAGATATACGAGCAAGAAAAATAAGAATGTATCCAAATCAGAGACAGAAGGAGATTCTGAATAATTGGTTAGGAACTGCTAGAAGAGTATATAATAAGACACTGGAATATATTAAAAAATCAAAAGAATGCGTCAAAATATCATTTCAGAAACTCCGTAACAAATTTGTTACTAATAGAACTGGTAAAAATAAAGTAAAAAATCCAAATGTAGAAGAATGGGAGTTGAAGACTCCAAAAGAAATAAGAGCATATTCCGTAAAAAATCTAGTAAATGCATATAAATCTGCATTTTCTAATCTCAAAAATCATAATATAGCAAAGTTCAATATTAATTATAAAAGAAAAAAATCAAATCGAGATAATATAACTATTCAAAAACAATCAATTTCAATTAAGAATAATGACAATCAAAAGTCATGTTGTTTTATTTATAAACGATATATAAAAGATCCAATTAAATTATGTAATGATAAATTTCTACAAAATGAGTTTGATGATATTGAATGTGATTGTAAGATTCAGAAGATTCATAATAATTGGTTTCTTATTATTCCGTATACTATTCGTAATAAAGATTATCATCCAAAATATAATGTTTGTGCATTAGATCCAGGAGTTAATACATTTCAAACATTATATAGTCCTGAGCAGACTGTGCAATTTCATCAAAATAAAAATAAGATAGTAAGTTTATACAAAAAAAGCGATTTAATGCAACAATTAAAAGATACATCTAAAATAACTGCACATGCATATAAAAAATCAATTGGTAGAATTTATACAAAACTTGATAACGAAATTAATGAATTACATAATAAAACTATAAATTATATACTCAAACATTATAAAACTATACTATTACCATCTTTTGATAGTCAAAAAATGATGGGTAAGTATAAGTATTGTAATAAATGGATGTGTATATTAAAGCATTATCAGTTCAAAATAAAATTGCAGAATAAAGTTAATTTATCTAAGTCTAACTTAATAATATGTACTGAAGAATATACAAGTAAAACATGTACGCAATGTGGAAAATTATGTGATAAATTGAGTTTATCAGATCGAACATTTAAATGCAAATGTGGATTAAAAATCAATAGAGATATAAATGGTGCAAGAAACATTTATATCAAGAATATGATTTAATAGAAATCATTCCCATGGAGTTAGACATGGGTTAAAATTATACTTATACAAATCCTCTCTATATCTAGTATGTATTACATTTATATTCGGACAAAATATGCTTTTGTCGTTAAACAAAATGTATTGTATGATCGATATGAGGTATTATAAGTATTTTCAATCTAACGGTTTTATGCATTGATTATACATATTTCTTAGATAATAAGACCATCCGCTCTCTTTAAGTTTGGATTATATTTATTCACTACTAACTGCAATTCATTTGCACATTATTCAAATATGTTTTAGTAAATATATATTTAAAGATATAATTACTTATATTTATATCTTTGTTTAAAAAATCAGACTTTAAGAATGGAAACAGAAGAATATGAATATACAGATATTAATATAAAAAATTGTTTTCAATGTATGCATCCTGATAATTTAGGCGTTTGTAAATGTCCAGCAACATTAAGAAAACAAAAATTTGATTATTTATCAAATGACTTTTGTCGCATGGAAAAGGATAATATATTAGATAATCTTCTTAAAAGAAGAAATGGTAGTTATTCAATACTACAAATTGTTAATTTAACAGATTATTTATATTATAAATATAATATTTTTAGTATCGAAAAAATTCCAGAATCTGGAACTCATCATGTAGTAGATTTGAAAAATCAATTAAATATAGATCATAATACTGACAATATTGGATTTATTATGTTTTCTGGTAAAAAAATTATTGCATATTATTGTCGTAAAGATAAAAATAATACAACTCTTTATTATGATAAATATATTAAAGATAATGAGAAAAAAGTATTTGAATATAGAATTACACATTAAATTTATTGATTATAAAAAATCAATAAAGAAAAAAATAACATTAATTATATAATAATATTATTCATTTTTTATCAAATTAATATTTTTAATTAGATTATTTTATTAAAAAAATATCAATTATGTAAATATCTTAAAATCATGATATATATAACCATCTAAAATAGATATTTTTTTAACAACAAATTCATACTTATTTTTGAATTTACTACTTTTAAGTTCAACCGATGGGTAAATTATTGTTTTAGGTAAAAGTGTAAGTAATTGTGATGTTATTTTTAAAGGAATATGATTTTGCTCAGAGTAATATTTTTTATCATCGGCATTAAATTTAGCAATATTTAATTTATATCCTTCATAGATACATTGTTTTATTCTTTTGATATAATCTACCAAATCATCCGTATTTTTTCTATTTCTATCTGCTTTATATAAATTTATTAAACTACCAAGGGAATCTTGGAATTGAAATGGATTAAATCCAACCCTCGCCAATTCAAAAATTAGATTATCTCTAATTTCCAACATTTTTATAAATTTTTGATATTGTAATCCTCTATCTAAACACCATTGTTGAATTAAATTCGTTCCAAATTTCACATTAGATGATGCAGTAATAAAGTTGTAAAATTCATTAAATACAACAAGTGAATATATAAAATCATCAGCAATTAATAAATTGATATTCTGCAAAAAGGCATCATTGCTCTTCTCAAATTCAAAATCCATTAATACAACAATATTAATTAAGTCGATTATAGAAACTTTCCAAGCATAAGCAGATAATAACATTTTAGCATTTTCAATACTAATTAAATACATCGATCGCATTTTATTAATTATACGCCCAATCATAGTCGATTTCATTTGTCTAATATCATTATCAATTAAGTCGGTTGGTATTGTTATTAAACCGAGTATATATAGTTTATTTATAGTTCTTCTAATATTACTCGATGTGGGCATATCGAGTAAATCCAGAGTTTCAAATTGATAATATTTATTAATTTGGTTAATATCAAATTCTTTGAGAGTTAGCGGTTTTTCTTGTGTTTTTTTTGTTAATCCATTTAATTTATTTTCTTCTGTAATTATCATGTCCAATAATTCAAAATCTATTTTTTCAGTTATTATTGCCGGTAATTGCTCCGTATATATATAATTAAAAGCACTTTCTGTATACATTGGAAACCAATGTCCGGGTGCTTTACGACCAATACGACCTCTTCTCTGTATTATATTAGATTTTGGAACTGGTTTTATAACCAGTCCTCCAACATCAAATTCTGGGTCATATAATTTCTTATTTATGTATCCAGAATCAATTACATATTTCAATGTTGGAATTGTTATACCAGTTTCGGCAACATCTGTTGATATAATTATTTTTCTATACACAATTATTTGCTTATTTCCGATAAAATATTGTATTTTATTATAATCAATAAATATATTCTCATAATTTATGCCTCCTTCATCAATAACATCCTTTGTAAGTTTTAAAACAATATAATTATATTTTAATGATGTATTTGCCTTTTCTAATAATTCAATAATAAGGTCTATTATTTTATTTGTTGGTGCAAATACAAGTATATCTCTAAATGTTGATTTTGACGTTATATCTTCTTCATTATCAATATGTATTTTAATTGCATTATCTACTGCTGTTTGTATCCAATCATCGGTTTCCGTAGTAAGAAAATGATAATCAATCGGATAGGTGGTGGCTGCAGATACTTCAATTGCAGAAGATAGCGGAAGCTCATAATACTTTAAAAATTTATTTATATCTATTGTTGCAGACATTATTATAAAAAATGGACATTTTGGTTCATTATGATAATCATGAGCAAAATTCTTAATTATATTAAATAATATATCTATTACAATATTTCCCCTTTCGTGTGCTTCATCCACAACAATAAATAAATACTTATTCATAATTTCCTCGGGGGTCATCGTAATGAATTGCTGATATAATGTTCCTATTGTCATATAAATTATTCCTCTAATAGGTTTCCGTGTAAATGGACCAGTTTGATAACCAATATTTTTTCCAAGTATTAAATTTTTATTATATTGCAATATTCCGGTATGCATTTCCTTAGTAGTTATAACACGGGGTTGTACACATACAATATTCCTTTCCAAATGTTCCCAAGTTTCATATAATTTTGGTGGAATTCCGGTTGATTTTGCCGATCCAACACCAGATAATAATATTAATATTTTATCTTCGTAGGTTGGTTTTTTTTGTGCCCCGCTTCCCCATTTGTCGGTTGGTACGAATGGCTTAAAATGATTTATTATATAATCAATTGGAAAATAATTATCTAATTCTTTTTGATCCTGTGATGCATTTGCAATTAATTTTCTTTTAACAAAAAGAGTATGTGCCATGATCGGATATTATAACCAATATATACTATTATTATATTTTATACTTTCTTATACTTTCTTATACTTTCATATATTTATATGAATATAATTATATGAATATATTTATATATTAAAAATATAGTAGTTATTTAATATATAGAAAAAACGCACGAAAAACGTAATATTAAATTTAAGAGGGGAGCATTTTTTCATAAAGATAATAAAGATAATAAATATACTATAAGTTTTTATAGAACGGAATACATAATTATTTATAATAATAAAAAACGGAATCGAATAAAAAGAGTAAAGATAATAAATTTGAAAAAAAGGAAAAGACGGGAGAAGAAATAGATAAAAAAAAGATTATTAATAATGGTGCATACGCAATCATTTGTTCCTTTTCAAAAGAACGGGTAATTAAAATAAATAATAATAGGATTGACGAGAAGGGAATACATTATTCAATAATTCGTGAAACAACTGCCATTAGTAGTCTAAATAGTCAATATATTATTAAATATAGTGATATTATTATTAAAGATAGTGTTGTTACTTTTGTAATGAACTACTATAAATATACATTGAAAGATGTGATACGAAGCAAAAAATATAGCGATTCGATTAAAAAATTATTTACACAATTATTACTTGCTATCCATACTATCCATTCTAATGGATTTATACATAGAGACTTAAAACCAAATAATATTTTAGTTGATACTGACATGAATCTTGTGGTTTGTGATTTTGGATTATCTATTATGGATTTCTTTAATTATGATAATAAAGAAGCATGTTCCATATGGTATAGACCACCGGAAGTAGTAATGCATAAAAGACATACAAATAAAATAGATATTTGGGCTTTGGGTTGCATATATGCTGAAATGTTAATGAAAGAACCACTTTTTCCAGCAAG
>Ga0265297_10012096_pt1 | contig 10428 bp, 10 predicted proteins | sample Munlanlwell13791_FD_192502 | JGI IMG/M metagenome (GOLD analysis project Ga0265297, IMG submission 192502) | Leachate microbial communities from a municipal landfill in Southern Ontario, Canada - Leachate well 137-91 | ecosystem: Engineered > Solid waste > Landfill > Unclassified | place...
AATTAGATGAGTGTTCTGTTACATCATTTTCTGTCTCTGTGAGGAAACGGATTCCTTCTTCTGTTAACTCAACTTCATTGAAGGACACGTAATGAAGCAGTTCGCTTTGAAGTAATTTCCGTACGATTTGTTCAAATTCGATTTTTGAGACATGTAAGATCACGGATGCGACCTCTGCATCCATATCACGGGTATGAAGCATCTTCAGCAGTTCGATTTCCTTTTCAGAAAGCAGGATTTCCTCTTCATAGTCACCAGAGGGGTCTTCGTATTCGTCCGTGAGAGTGGTGACATAGCTTTCAATAATGGTATCAAGGTTGAGACGGTCGAGTTCCTTTCCTTCTTTGCTGTAGAGAACACAGGTTTTCTGCAAGGGGTCATATTGCCAGGACCCTACGTTTTTCCAGCTATACCCAAGAAGGCTGACATCGTCACGATGTTCTGAACCTTCATGGCTCCTGCGCAGTTGTGCTTGTTGTTTTTTCTTTCGATGCTGTCGATGCATGTAGCGCTGTTCGGTTTGTAAAAGTCCTAGATCAACACCATAATTCCTGAGTTCTGTGATGATTTGTTCTCCTGCTTGTTGCTTTAACTCCTTCATGAAGAACAACCCTGTTTTTCCCACGAGATCCATATAGACAATTCGGATGATTGCCTCAACTGCGCTACCAATTTTTGAAGGCTCCACGGTTTCTATTTCGTTGGAGATGTTGATGATGATCTCAGAGTTGGTATACTCTGGATTTTCAATGTTGATGTACCGTAAAAAATCATAGTTTTGTTCGAGTGTTTTTATAATGGCTCCGATGACGGTCGCAGCGAAGGTTTGTGAGGTTCGTCTGCTTGCGACCAGGTAAAGTGTACGCAAGATGCCACCAAGTGCTTCTGAATTTTTGATTTCGGTCATAGTCCATCACGTTTGGAAATCAACAATCATTTTGTACACAAAGGGAAGTTGGATGATAAACCGACTTCCTTTCCCGATTTCGCTTTCCGCCCAAATCTCTCCATTATGTTTTTTTATTATTTCTTTTGAAATAAATAATCCTAACCCGGTGCCTTCGTTGTTTCGGTCCTCGCCAGTGTAGGCTTGATAGAATTTCGTAAAAATTTTCCGTAGCTCGTCTTTGGAAATGCCAATTCCTGTGTCAATGACTGCGATTTGAATATGGTTATCTTTCTTTTCCACGTTCAGAGAGATAGAGCCGCAATCAGTAAATTTTAGGGCGTTTCCAATAAGGTTTTTTAACACTTGTGATAACCGGTTTTTATCACCGATAATGTGTGGGAGGGGTGAGGGGATGTTGACAAAAAATTCCAGTTTTTTATGCATAATCGCTGGCTTGACATCTTCAACGATTTCATTGAGAAACTCAACAAGATCTATTTTTTCCATATCAAATCGCATCGTGTCACTATCAAGGCGGGACACATCTAAAATGTCATTGACCAGTTTCAATAATCGTTCAGCGTTTCGAAGGCTGATTTTCGCCCAATTTTTGATTTTCTCGTTGCTTTCATTATCATGGATAATCAGGTCCAGGTATCCTTTGATGGGAGTGACTGGGGAGCGGAGTTCATGGGCAGCGATGTTCATAAACTCTGTCTTTAAGCGTTCGTTTTTCTTTAATTCATCTTCGATTTCTCTACGTTGGGTGATGTCTCGAACCGTGCATACCACACCACTGAACTCTGCTTGCTTTGTTAAAGGAGCGATATTTGCTTCGATAGGGGTGATACCCCCATCATTGGCAACGAGTTCCAATTCAACATTCTCAATCTTATCATTCTTCTTACGAACGTCGATGAAAATCTGTTGAAAGAAGTAGACGGAGTCTTCCAAAAGATAGTTCCGGAAGGGGGTGGCAAGAATCTGACTCTTCCGTCGTCCGCATAACCTTTCGAACGAAGGGTTCACATAGGTCAGACGTCCAAGCGAATCTGTTGTAAACACACCGTCAGCAGATGTTTCTGCGAGGATACGATATTTCTCCTCGGATTTGACGAGTTCTTCCCATACTTTTTTCCGGTCTGTGATGTCCTCGAGAGTGCCGATTAATGAAACCGGTTGAGGGGTCTCATCAAAGATAGCGGTGCTTGTATCGCGCATCCATCGATACCCGCGTGTCTTATGTTTAAAGCGATATTCGAAAGATTGTATGGCATTTTGCTGTTGCGGATGGTCAGTGACCGTCTTTAATTGTTGGTGCCAGCGAAGCAGATCCTCAGGATGGATCATTTCTTCTATAGTTTCGAAAGTAAAGGAGAGCATTTCTTCTGGAGTGTACCCGATAATTTTCGATGATGAGGGACTCGCATAGTCGCATGTCTTTTTTTGCAGGTCCCATTGATAAATCATATCCAGAGAGTTTTCTAACACCACTTGGAATCTTTTTTCACTTTCAGTGAGTGTTTTCATTGGAGGAGAAATGGTACGGGGTTTCTTTTGTGGTGCTTCGTCTTTTTGTTCGGAGAGATCTGAAATGGTGATGAGATAGTTGAGAAGAGTTCCGTTTTCATCTTGTAAGGGAGCGGTGTGCACCATCCCTCGTCGCGCCTCACCGCGTTTGGTGAGAATCTGGATTTCGAAGGGAGAAATCTTTTTGTTCAGATATCTTTTTGAAAATATTTTTTTCATGGATTTTTTTGATTCTTTCGTAAAAATCGGTACATGGAGAAGATTTGTCGCCTGAATCTCATTTGGTGCGTAACCAATCCAATCATTCATCCGTTGATTTGCATCTAGGATTTTCCCGCTGGTATCAACAAGGAATGTCGTCTGAGGGGAAAAGTCAAACATCGTTCGATATTTTTTTTCGTGTTCTAACAGCATTTCCTCTGTTTTTTTGTTCTCAGTAATATCTCTTGAGATGACTAACACCGAGGTAGTATGCGCTGAGGATGAATCTTTGACTGGATTTAAGGTCCTGAAATACCATCGGTCGTCTTTACAATGGACATCTTTGAGGGGAATCCCATGTTCAAACACCCAGGAGAGCTTCTGGGTGAACTCTTTGGCTTCTTCGCATGAATGAAAATCGTGGAACCTCTTCCCTAGCACTTCTTCACGGGTGCGCTCGAGTCGTGATAACAGCTGGTTATTGACGAGGAGATACTGGCAATTGAGGTCTAATAAATAAATGGCATCATCTGCATATTGGACAACAGAGTCGAGTCGATATTCACCGTGTGCTGGCTCGCAGATGGTTTTGATGATGTAGAGATACCCAAGGTTGTGCCCGTTGCTGTTTTTTAACACACAAGAGAGGACCTGGACTTCGACGGTTTCGTTATTTTTCAGCAGTATTTTGGTTTGATGGTGGTGTTGGAGCCCTGCGGGATGGTCGAGATGTTGTTTGATTTTCATCCATTCGTCTGTTGAATGGAGCGACTCGATGGATTGGAAATATAACTCTTTGTCGCTTTTCTGTAAAAACGTCTCTGTGTAAGGATTCCATGAGATAATTCGTTGTTGCGTGTCAAGAACGAGAAGAGCAACGGGGCAGCGCTCAAAGGCAGTGCGATAGACGGTTTCAAGATGGTTTGGATTGAGTGTATGAAGATGTTCTGGAGTGGTTTCGAACAGTAGAGTGGAATCATTGGTTGCTTGAGGGGCATCATCTTTCGATGTCACTTTCGTTTCAGTGGAAGAGCGGATGTGTTTCTGTGCATTCCTTTGTCGTTCTTCTTCCCGTAAAATCCTTATGATTTCTGGTTCCCGATCCATGCTTCTTACCCTAGGATGTTATTCTTTCGTATTTGCATCCCATTTGTTGCATCCCTACAGGAATAGGTACTCTGAATGATTTAGTCAACTTTCAATATTTTATCGACCCTTTGGAGGAGCGTTTCCTTGTCAAAGGGTTTCATGATGTAATCCGCTAATCCTTCCTCAAGTAAGACTTGTTTGCGTTTGTCAGAGATATCTAACACGCTCATAAAAGCAACCTTGATATCCTTGTCTTTCTTTTTAATCCGGTTGAAAACATCCCAGCCACTCATCCCCGGCATCATGATATCCAGAAGGACTAAATCGACTTTCTCTTTCTCAAGTCGTCGTAATGCTTCTTCGCCACTGTAGGAGGGAACGACGGTGTATCCCCCAAGCTCTAACACAGTACGCGTTAAATCAACGATATCTGGTTCATTGTCAACGACCATGATTTTTTTCATGTTACAGGCTCCTCATCCATGTTCGTAAGTCTGATTTACGTATAAGAAGATATCGCGAATTGTTTATAATAATTATTCTTTTTTCAGCATTGCCCAACGATTCTGATGTCAGAAAAAGAAAAGTATAAATTCTCATAGACGATATGATGTTCTGTTTACCCTGATGGGAGCACTATGAAGCGAAATGAGAATATCTATATTGCGTTAGAGATTCAGAAAAGTGCTGAAGCAAAAGGACTGGCATTGAGCGTTCAATTTGATAGAAACGCTCCGAATTTTCTTGAAGAAAACGGATTGATTCACTGGTGTCCGACCTGTGATGAACTTGATTTTATTACCGAGGCGTTTGCTTTAATGGGCGGCAATCATCTCCGGTTCCCAGAAAAAGAAAAAGAAACCGAAGGAGAGGAAGAGGTAGAACTTGTACAAGAAGATGATCATTCTTCCCAATTAGAGCAAACCAATTATTCACACCGCTCTTCGGAAATACGAATCGCTCCATTACCGAACAATTTGACCATCGAGGAAACAGACGATCGAAGACCATTAAATCAAAAAGACAGAGAAGATGAGGAAAAAGTGTTTATCCAAGCCGATGAAAAAAAAATCGATGAGATATTACAACGGAAAAAACAGATGGCAAGGGAACATTACGCTCACGACGCTGAGGATAAAACCATCGTCGAACGGATGATGAAACAAAAAAAGAAAAAAACGAGATGATGGAGTCTCTCTTTTGATTTTTTAGGGTATAATGTGTTCGGCGATATCGAACTTTTTACAATAGTATTCGAGCATTGTATGTATTTCTTGTAGGTAGTGCTCCTCTGGTTGAAACGCGTTCTCATATAAGAGGTCGTATTTTGGGAGAAGATGGGGATAATGAATTTTTATCAGATTTCTAAAATGGCGTTCTTGATCCCCTTTGAGTTCGAGATGTTTATGGAGGAGATATTGTGCTTTGGCACGAGCGACCGCTTCGACGATGGAGGCGATTTCAGTTTCAACAATGTAGGGTAAGATCGGTATCAGTGCGACTCCTGCTTTCAAGCCATGGCTTCGAAGGTCATGGACGGTCTGGAGGCGAGCAGAGGGAGCGGGAGCCTCTGGTTCAAAAATACGAATCACTTGGTCGTGTAACGAGGTGATACTGATGGTAACCCAGGAATCCAAGAGAGACAGAAGAGGTATGTCTCGTAAAATTAATGGAGATTTTGTGAGGATATGACAAGGAAAACTATGGTCTTGTAAAATCTCAAGGATGGTACGGGTTAATTTGAAGGTTTTCTCGATATCTTGATAGGGGTCATTCACCGAACCGATGATGACTCTTCCCCTTGGTATGGTCTCTAGCTCTTTTTCTAATATCTCTTTGATGTTTTTTTTCACGTAAATTGTTTTTTCAAATGAGGAGTCACAATAATGACATCCAAATGCACAATTTTGATACGGTTCGACACAGTACTCTCCATGAAAAAGTGAATCCTCTTTTGTGATTTTTTTGATAATGGAATCGCAGTTTATGAATTGATACTCCATTTACATTTCCTCAGGTGCAGAGATGCCGAGTAGGTCGAGAGCGTTCTGAAGCACAATTTTTGTCGCCTGGACTAGGGTGAGACGGGAGGAGCGAAGGATGGTGTTTTCCTCTGATAGCACCGGGCAATCACGATAAAATTGATTGAAAACAGAAGCAGTCTCAAAGAGATAGGTTGCGATGATATGGGGTTTGTAGCTGTGAGACGCCTCTTCAATGACGAGCGGAAAGAAGGCGAGTTTTTTGATCAGAGCGAATTCGGAGGTATGCGTCAGTAACGTGGGGTCAATTTCATAGTCGTTCGTGTTTGTTTTTGAAAGGATACCGCAGGCTCGTGCATGTGCATATTGGATGAAGGGGATCGCATTTCCTTCGAAATTCAATGCGTCCTCCCAAGTAAAGACGATGTCTTTTTCTGGTTGAACTTTAATGATATTGTAGCGTAAGGAGCCGATGCCCACCAATTCTGCGATTGCTCTCATTTGTGACTCAGTAAGTTCGTTTCCTCTTCGTTTTTTCACTTCGTCATAGGCGTGTTCAATGCATTCATCAATCAGGTCGTCGAGGTAGACGACGCGCCCTCGTCGTGTCGACATCTTCCCGCCAGGAAGGGAGACAAATGCGTAGAAAACAACCTTTGGGAGCACTTTCGTGTGTAACAGCTCAAGAGCCACGGTGACTTGTTTTGCTTCTAATCTATGGTCTTCACCCAGGATATTGATGAGGATGTCTGCATGCTGTGCTTTCCATTGATGATACGCGATGTCTCTGGTTGCATACAGGGTTGTTCCATCACTTCGTAGGAAAAAAAATTTTGTGTTTCGCCCATGGATACCGAATGGTTCCATATCCAGATAGAAGGCGCCAGCTTCTTCGTGACAGTAGGTTGTCTGCTTTAATTCGGTAATGATACGGTCGACGCTTTTGTCGTAGACGAATGTTGATTCTGGGATGAAAGAATCAATGTGGATGTTGATGCGTGCCAGGCTTTGTGTGATCCCTTCGAGGACTGGCGCGTATGATGAATGAATCAGGTCAATGGCCTTCTGATCGCCTTGTTCTAATTTTTTTACGATGTCTCCAATCTGTCCCGAAACGGTCGTATCGGTTTCCATGCGCTCGTTGGCGAGCTGATAGTATCCTACCATCTGATGATCTGCTTTTGTGTTTTCAGAGGGAGGGACGTCTTTTTGTTCCAGGTGATGGACGCCCCATGCGAGGATAGCGACTTGTTTCCCCATATCATCAAGATAGAATTGAGACTCAACATCATACCCTGCTGCTCGGTAGATACGAACGAGGGTGTCCCCGATGATGGGATTTCTTGCTCGGCCGACATGCAAGGGGCCATTGGGGTTTGCAGATGTATGCTCGATGATTACTTTTTTTTTCTTTTTTTGTAGATGTCCGTATGTTTGTTTTTTTTCTAAAATAGAGGAAAGGATGACTGATGCAAGACGGCTGTTGTCAATGAAAAAGTTCACGTATCCCCCTTTTGCCTCCACCGTAGCAATCCAGTCGGTTTTTGGGATGGCGGTTGCGATTTCTTGTGCAATATCCGCTGGTGATTTTTTTAGAAGCGGGGCAAGGGGAAAACAGGGAAAAGCAAAATCACCCATGTTGCCAGGGGGAATTTCAACTCGAACCTCATAAGGGAGGTGATACATGGTAAGTATCTTATGAATGTGTTCGGTAATTTCTTTTTTACCTTCGTCAAGCGGGTACATAACGTGCTTTGGGAATTGTCTTGGTGTTAAAAGGTTTTGTTATCCAGTCAATCATGTGTGTTGCGTGAGAATTCATTGGAAAAACCATCGGTGTTTATATTTGATAAATGTATTCACCAACGTTATATTGGGATGGTGTGCAGATGGGTAAAACTATTGCGTTGAAACTTACGAAGAAAGAAGAAAAAATCGTTAGCCAGTGGAATAAAAAGGGATTGACAAATAGCGACTTGTTACGGACTGCTCTTCGTCACTATGTTGAAAATATTTGTGATGTGTCCTTGGAAGATCCTTTTATGAAGGATATCTTTGTGAAACAGAACCATTCATCGATAGATTTTTCTAAAGCGTTGAGGGAATTAACAGTGCAGATGCATGGTTTGAAGGAACAGGTGAAGATGTCACAGCAACAGGTCGAAAACGAGTTGAAGAGAGTACACAGACAAGTCTCTCTGCTGACCACCGATACTCCAACATCTGAGCAGCTCCCCGGCTCTGTGAAATTTGAAACGCTGCATGCGGTGCATCAGCAGATCGACGAGTTGCTGTGGAAGCCAAACCAAAACGGTTGTTTCAAAAAAGACAGCGAATAAAGCGATCAGGATGTTGCCGCAAAATAACTTTTTACGATTTGTATTAACTGTTGATTATCAAAGGGTTTTGTGATATAATTCCGGACATAGGGTTTCAAATCCTCAAATTTCCAATCGCATTCGTCTTTTGCGGATATCATCGAGATAATATTCCCTTTCTCGAGTCCTTTGGTTACAATGTGACGAATCGTTGTCCATCCATCCATGTGAGGCATCATGATGTCTACTAAAATAATTCCTTTGAAGCCGTGTTCGAGTTCATCGATACAATCTTTTCCACAAGGGACGGTGTAGACCTCAAATCCTTCTGCCTCAAAAAGCTCTCGGATGGTGATAAGAATATCAGGGTCATCGTCAACAATCATTAACTTTTTTTGCATCCGTATCCGTATTTGAAACATCTATTGAGGATATTAATTTTTTGTTTACAGGAAACGAAGCATTTCGTGCATTCAATATAAAAAATAACGGAGATAAACTTTCTTAGGTAATCATGGGGTCAAACGATTCTCCTGGCTCAGCGGATCTGGGCGGTTCTCTCCCGTTGACTCGTTTTGCGATATGATGTAAAAAATGTTTTTCGACGGTTTCAACCTGTCGTCTGCTGAGGTTTGTCTTCCGAATTAATATTTCCCCTTTTTCGTTGATGACCTCGATGATCCCGTGCTCTGGGTTTGATATGACTTTGAGTTGTTTTCCTTTTGTTCGAAGCCAAACCCAGATATGTTCACTCGCCATAAGAATTCCTTATTTAATGTAGTTTTAAGTTGATTTATCAGTATATAAACATTACGAAACAGACAGGAGGAAAAATCTCAAAGTAATGGAGATCCCTTTCCGTTGAGAGGGATTTTTCCATTCTGTGATTTTCTCGCCTCATATTTATATAGTATTAGGAAGAGAAAAGAACACAACTGGAGAAAGCAACAGAAGAGGTTAGAGGATTAATTGATGAGGAGAGAAACAATACAAAAAAAGCGACAAAAAAATATAAGCCAGAGAGATGATATGGTAGTGGTTTGAGAGATGAATCGAAAATTAGGTACGATTGTTAGTTGGAGAAATCATTGAGTTTTTGGGAGTGACAAGAAAGGAGTGTAAAAGAAGAGCGATTTTCCTATGTCGGAGATTAAGTTCGTACAGAAAATAGAAGAACCTGTGCCGAGAATCAAGCTTATCCAGAAAAAGGAAGAACCGATATTGAAAACTCATATCCCCGGGTTTGATGAATTATTTGTAGAAGGTGGGATTCCGAAGCGTAACTCCGTATTGGTGGCTGGGGGGACGGGAACGGGGAAGAGCACGTTATGCAGACAGATCTGTTATAATCTTGTCACACAGGGAAAACATTGCATGTATGTGAGTTTTGAGGAAAGTATAGAAAAGATTGAACGAAGTATGACCGTGTTTGGATGGAACGCAAAAAAATATATCGATTCCGGGCATCTGCATATTCAAAAGATCAATCCTCTTGATATTCTCCGGATGAAGTTTGGGTCCATGGGTGGATCAGGGTCGGCAACAGAGTTATCGTATAAAATAAAGCCGCTCATTATCCCAAAAGAGTTGAACCCGGAGGTGATCGTTGTTGATTCATTGACCGCGATTATTTATGCATCGATTAGCAAAGAAAAAAATTACCGGGTGTATTTGCAGCAGTTATTTAATTTTTTTGAAGAAACCGGTGCAACATCGTTTCTCATTACTGAAACCGAACCGTTACCAACGCGGTTTAGCGACACTGGCATTGAGGAGTTCTTAGCAGATGGGATCTTAGTATTGTATAATATCCCGCACGGGGATCGACGGGAGGGCGCCATCGAGGTATTTAAGATGCGGTATTCAAATCATCAGAAGAAAGTATTTTCTATGGGTATCTCGAATGAGGGAATACGGGTGTACCCTGAAAAACAGGTAGCGTTGCCGTTTTATAAATAAGTGAATGGCTCTTTCCGATCACCAATATTTTTAAGGGCGTAGGTAGCGAAGATAAGTTCGATGGTTTTGACTTGCTGTTTTGTCAGTCCTGTGCGTCGCAGGATAATGTTGTCGCATTCATCGTAGATGGATATGGTGCCTGAATCCTTGTTCGTGATCGCTTTGAGTATTCTGTTGTTTTGCACCCAAATCCAAATTTTTATGTCCTTGGTGGTCATAGCGGTCATTCTCACTTATTAGTATGATATATTTTATTTTATAAATATATAAATATTTTCATAAATATTAATATACTACGACGAAACCATGCGAATAATCAACATGCGAGCGAAGCATGACAACGACAAATAATTATACACGCATGCAGATACAGTTTCCGAGGGTGGAACATGACACTCATTCAACCAGACAATAAAGCCACAGTGGGAAAAATAGAACGCGTGAAAACTGGCGTCAAAGG
>Ga0265297_10012097_pt1 | contig 10426 bp, 12 predicted proteins | sample Munlanlwell13791_FD_192502 | JGI IMG/M metagenome (GOLD analysis project Ga0265297, IMG submission 192502) | Leachate microbial communities from a municipal landfill in Southern Ontario, Canada - Leachate well 137-91 | ecosystem: Engineered > Solid waste > Landfill > Unclassified | place...
AGGGAAAAGAGAAATAGCACTATGCTAATTCTCTACCATACTTATCTTGTAACAGAAAATGTATGGAATTACTAAAGCAAGACAGGCGTTATTGCCTGTCTATTGGAGAAAATGCGGGCTCTGAAGACTTATGCCTGCGCGAACCAGGATCTCTTCGAAAATTTCACACTCAGCACGTAGCTGAATGATCTCCTTTTCAAAGAGGTCATAGTTCGTGAAATTATAAGTCTCGCGAGCCAGCTGCATTCTCTCCAAGTACTCCTTTTGGAGTTCTTGATGCTGCCTGTAACCATCTCTGGCAACAAGCAGATACTCGAATTTTTTAGCATTAGGCGATACACACGCCATGTTCTCATCCTATATATCTTGTAACAAAAAATTAAAGCAAACGCTGATTTGTTTTCAGCGTTTGTGCCGGTTTATGCGCTATTAGCGTGGCGGCGGCGGAGGATCGTTCGAGATCTGAGACATCTTACTGCTCAGATCCTTGTAGATCTTCATCTCGGCGATGAACTCTTCATCGTTCAAGAGAGCTTTCCCCGCAAAAATCGCGAAACGCATCCAGGCATTTAAGAACCTGACACCGGCGATGGACATGGAAACAAAATATTTCTCCATATTGTCCTCCTTATTATACCTGTAACACAAAATTAGATAAAACTACCAACTGGAATTGTATATATAGATCGCGCGCCCGCGCGCGGGAAAGAACCTATAAAGAAAAAAATTTAGTCAGTTTTTGGGGTAAAAAGAGAGAGAGTATATGAGAACTATATTTTTTATTTATTATATATATACTACTTTATCCTACATTTAATTATATACTACTCAACGAAAAATATGGTCACTAAGTCTATGAAAATCTCCTTGATTTTTATAGACTTAGCTGCGTCGTGCTGTAAATAACACCCGATCCGAACATTGACACTATGGACATATAGAAAACACCGACGTATTAACGACACTTATCGAATCTTCGCTTCCATTGTCAAACGCAAAAGAAATGTGACACACACATTCTCCTTGTCGCATATAGCATTGTGAATGTATTCACACTTTTTTGCATTTTCGTACCAAATGGTACAACTTTTTACGTGTGGTCAAGTGTATGCGTACTCATGAGTGTGCACACACTTGACATCCTTTTATTTATCCATCATAGTGCACATTGGAGGTGCCGAAATGGCGATACCTGGTAAACGAGAAAAAGTAGAACACTTTTGCTTCTTTTTTAATTTGGACGATCGGCCACAACGCGAAGCGTACTCCAAAAAGCTTACCGAGATATACAACGAGCCGAAGATAAAGAATCTCAGTGTAAAGGAGTACATCAAGAAGCATAAAGAAGGTGGCCCAGATGGCTTTATGGAACTTGACCAGGTATGGAAAATGATTGAGTATGACTTTATGCCTGATGCAAACAAAAAGCCCTACATCGAGAAGAGCTCACTCGACGAAAGCATTCCATGAAAGTAAGCCGCACTGAAGCTGCCCAGTTGTTTCTAACACTTGGGCAGGAACCGTTACGATTTAGCAATCACCCGTACATGCCCCAGGTGCTCAATAGCGTGCACCCGCGTAAGCTGTTGAAGTGCTCACGGCAGGTTGGGAAGTCTGTCATTGACTGTGTCGAATTACTAACGGATCCATTATTTAGTAATATACCCAGGAAGAACATTCGCGAAGTCTATGTATCTCCGTCATTAGACCAGACGAAAGCTTTCTCGATTGAGAAGCTAGGACCAATGATTAAGGATAGTCCTCGCTTTGCCGGCCTGTTCACGGATAAATCGTGCAGAGAGGACGTCTTCCTTTATACCTTCACAACTGGTGCCCAGCTCTATCTCCGCGCAGCACACAGGACGGCAGACCGCGTACGTGGCATTCCTGCGGACAAGATCGTCATCGACGAATTGCAGGACATGATTCCATCTACGCTACCAGACATCATCGCTTCCTCTCTTGCATCTCCGTATAACCGTATTATCGAAACAGGGACACCGAAAACAGAGGACAATTTTATTGAATCTGAATGGCTTGCGGCCACACAATACGAGTGGGCAATTCCTTGTAAGCGGCACAGTCCAATTTATTGGAACTATCCGTTATCACAAAAGCATATCGGTAAGGAGAGTGTCATTTGCGAAAAGTGTGGTAAACCGATTAATCCGCGCTGGGGTAAATGGATATGCATTAAAGAAGACGGGAAGTTTGAGGGATATCACATTAATCAGTTGGCATCCACACTGAATATGGACCCAGAGAAGTGGGGCACTAATATTATCGCCTACATGGAGGGTGACAATCCCTGGCCACAGGATAAGTTCAATAACGAAATCATTGGCATTACGAGTGGCAAGGCAGAGCAGCTTCTTCATCTTGAAGACCTAAAGAAATGTGAATACCCAACACAGCCATGCATTATCGATCTTTCCAAGCAGCTGAATGAAGCTCCGAAAGACAAGCGCATTGCCTGGTTTGGAGGAGTCGACTGGGGTGAGGGTCGTGATGGCGGCATAACCGATACGGGAAAGAAGCGCTTTGCGTCCTACTCTATCTTCTATGTAGGCGGATACATGCCGGATAAAAAGTTCGCCTATGTGCACTGGAAAAAGTTCATGGGAGAAGAGGCATCTCCTGAGTATGTCGTGAAATACATCGTAAACGCGTTCCATAAATTCAAACTTCACCGGATCGCCTGTGATTGGGGACATGGGTGGGGCGTCAACGAACAGGTAATGAAGGCGCTCGGCCCAGAAAAGATGTTTTCAGTATTTGAATCCGCGAACCTGAAGGAATTGTATCAGTGGGATTCAGAGGCATGGCGTTACACTATCAACCGCAATGAGTTTATCAGCCGTACGGTAAACTCCATCAAGCGCGGAGAGGTCGTATTTCCAAAAGGTTGCGATGAGATGTATCGTGATTTTACGGCTGAGAAGACAGAGTACTCGGAGCAAATGAGAAAAATGTTATTTATACACCGGGTGGATCAGCCAGATGACTCTCTTCACGCGGCGATGTATTGTAAGATTGCGGCGGATATGACTCTAGGAAAATTTTCTTTAGTTCAGCCATAATAAGCGCCTCCGTTTCGTTTATTGGTTCCCTGGACAACATATCAGATACGCGCTCCGTCTTCTCTGTCGTAGAGAATGTCTTGTCAAACGAGCTCGCCAGGTAGATATACAGGTTTCCGCTGCTTCCAAGGAACTTCACTTCAGGCTTTTCGAATCTACCCTTGCTTATGCTGTCAATGGTTGCCGCGATCATTTCCTCGGGTTCCGGGACGGATGGATTGTGCATGACGCGCGTTACATTGATGGGTCGAACAATCAGTGATTCCGGTGCATACAAGTGAACGACTGCGATCCTAATGTGGTATTCTTCCATATCGCTAGGGACAAAGAAATATCCCTTTCCATCTGTCGCCACAAATGAACCAGGAAGCTCACCAGCCGCATAGGTCAGTGCGGTAATTCTGTTTGCATTGTCCTCTAACTCCAGCGTCTCTGTTATCACTGCCTCTTTGTCTGTGAACTTCACCGAAATATTGTCGCGTTCGTATTTGTTTCCGTTCTGTGCGAATCCCATTCTCGTGGCGATCTCATTTAGCATCTGTATAGCTCCTGATGTACATGTTTCTGTGCTTGATTGGAAATGATTCAATTGCGTCCAGTGTAAAGTCTCCGGACAACTGTAAACAATCACCATCCATGAACGGATCATCTTCTGTGTCACCGAAAAAGTCAAACGAATATCGTATTTTATGTTGATCACACCAGCACTTCAGTTTTGCCATATCGACTGATAGATAAACCGATCCATCTCGTTGCACTTTTCCGTCGGTCATGGCATAACCATACTCAGCGGGATCGAATGACTGGCCGGAGAGTATCAAACTAAATACAGGTTGCGGTCGAATATCCCTATAGAGTATAATCATCATGACCCCTGCCTGGGGTTCTTTATGGTTTGTAGGGTTTTGAAGAAACTCTGTCCACTTCATAGGTGACCTCCATGGATTTGCGTGCGTTGATTCAAGAAGTTGTAAAAGGTTTTCTGGGGAACAATGGTTCTCTGAACGATCTGATTACGGACACTGCGCGCAGAGAAAATCTGAATGAGCATATGATTCGTCGTGTTTGTGAGGGTGCGAACACCGAGACGAGACTGCATTTTTATCGTCAACCCAATGTTAATCAAGCGTCTGCACTGTTTCCGGTAGCGGACGCGGAGAGTATTATCAACATGTTGTTTCCTGAAGCCGCAACTGGTTCTCCATCGTCTGCAGATTATATGCTTCCTCCTCCTTCTGCAACTGTAAAGGTTATTGAGATCGAGTCCAAGGAGGAAGAGCCGAAGAAAGAAGAAAAAAAGGAAGACAAGCGTGAAGAGCGCGAGAAAGAAGCGCGTCTTCATTGGGCATATGAAAAGTTCAAGACTGTTCGAGAGGACTTCTTCAAGGAAGCCCGTCAACTCGTTTTGAACACACGGAATCCTGAAGGCTTGAATAAGATGGCTTCTTATATCGATAATCAGGAGACGCTGCGTGCGGTTTGGCCGACTCTGGAAGAGTATCTGAAGGACTATAATCTCCACAAGTCTGCAGCTGACATTAAAGACTACCTTAACAAGGATCTGAATGTTACCTATGTGATTGGGGATCATCCGCTTGTTGTGAAATATAAGACGCTCGTTGAGAATTGTAATCAGGTTCGAGATCAGATGAGGGGTGAAATTCATCACCAGGAATTGAAGTAATGATTACGGCAAACGATGTCCACGAATTTATGGAGAAGGTGGCGGCTGCAGTTCCTGAACCAGTTGCCGATGTAAAGCCAGACCCAACCGCCACGGGCACAGTCGGCATGGGGCGAAAGTTTCTTGGCGCCTTAAAAGGCAATCCTCTCATGTGGGGCCTCGGACTATATGGCATTGGTTCAAGTGCAATTGGCGCCTACGGTGCGCCAGATGAGTACAAAAAGATTGAGAAGCAGCTTGCAGAGGCCGTACCTACCGTCAATACACTCTACGGTCGTAATCCGTTTACGAGCGTTCCACAGAAGGACAATTCGCAATACGGGCGCGATGCAGAAGAATACGGTCCGATTGTTGCTGAGATGAATGAGTATAAGAGACAAAGTGCCGCAGCAGATGCCAAGAATGCGTGGGCTCCGAAGAGCACGCCGATTGAAGACCAGAAGGTAAAGGATCCGATTGATTACACCATGGTGCGACAGTTCCAGAAGGCAAACAAGACGGACACTGTCCCCGTGCAGAGATACCAGCGAGGGTAACATGAACAGACGTGAAATGATCAAGTTGGCATATCAAGCTCCTCCCAAGAACGAAGTCGTCGATGAGATCGATGTTCTTTTCAAGAAGGCAGCGGTAAGTGATTGGACAAGTCTTTTGATGTCTGACAAGGGAATTGCGTCGGCCATAAACAAACTACCTTTATCTGTCCAGGGCGATGCGCTCAAGATCATGTCGGAGGGCGTGTCTAGCCCGGAGGCTCTAGGGAAAGTTCTTACTCCTGTTGGAATTAGTTCTCTTCAGTCCAGTGGATATCTCCCCGCTCAGGGTCCATCCAAGTTCAGCCAAAAGGCACTCGGCGCCACTACAAAGGCGCTCGGAGCCGCTGCACCCATCATGCTTGCCGGTGCCGGCCTATATGGACTCTCCGGACTGATCAACTACGTCAAGGAGAAATCCAAGGCGAAGAAGTTTGAGGCCGCGAAGGAGAATGCATTCGAGACTCTTGCGAAGGATCCAGCGGTTCGTGGAATGACAGATAAAAAGAAGCTCAGGGAGATATTTGATCTTTACGCGGATGTTTCTCCTCTTGTTGCAGAGCATCCGATTCTTGCATCGTCCGTGTTCCAGGACCTTGGAGGTACCGCCACGGCAGCGAACCCAAATACATTGAAGATGCTTGGAGATCTTTACGCTAACAAGATGAAGGCAAAGGCAGATGTAGAAAGGGCCAAGAACCTGGGGTGGACCTCCGTGTCATCTGATCCTTCCAAGATCCGCGCATTGATCAAGGAGTAATAAATGCCGATCAAGCCGTCCAAGCTGGAGAACCTGTCAAGGAGTCTTCTGTCTCCGTTTACACGTATCAAGCTTGGAATGATTAATGCGATGTCTGAGCCGAGAATACCAAACAGTGGAGTTGTTCCGTTTCACGTGTCTACCGGAGCAATAAATAGACTCGGAAAGGACAATCTGGACGACATCGCAAATCTTCTTGTTGGGCAATTAACCAACTATCAAAGAACCGCAAAGAAGGTGGATCCCGTATTATCTTCACTCTATCAAGATATTTTAAAGAATGTTGTAATTAGAGATGGAAAAGCATATGTAAGAAACAAAGATTCTTTTCTTAATTCTATAAGAAAGGTTAATACAGATACTATTGGGAAATTAAGAAAGTCCAGCATCTCGGATACATCTCTTGATAGCTTGAATATTGCGAACGAGCCATTTTATGGCAGAGGACTTGCCGGTTCAGATAAAATTATAGACATGGCGCTCTCTCATGGCGATACCATGCAGAATTCTGCACTTTATACAACAGCAATTGCGTCGAGGGCCGCAAAAGACGTGGGTGTAAAATTAAAGTACCCGCTTCTTGTTAATGCGGGGGATAGTTTCTACACACAACCCAGTCAGTTTGTTCCGCAGCGTGGAGAGCTTGTGCTTAATAGACCATTTATCACGACTCCGGTACATGAGCTATCTCATGCTAAAGATTTTAAGAATAGTATTATATCTAGAAATTTACCAATCGCTGGGAATGTAATATCAACCGCCGCGCTTGCGGGGGCTCCAGTATCAATATTGTATGGAGATAAGATAGCGGACGCAATTCCAGGAAAGGCTGATGATGCATTAATTACCGCAATGAAATATGCTGGTCCAGAGATTTGGCTGGCCGGCCAGGCGATGCAGCACTATCCAGAATTCTATGCGACAAAAAATACAAAAGATATCATAGGTAAAAACAGGCAGTACTACGAGTCAGTTGCCTCTGCAATGCCCGGTGGCGGACAGTCAGCAGACACTATTTTAATGAATCAGGATGCGAAGGCCCGTACGTATCCCTCTATGATCGCCGGGAAATACGGTCTTCTCCGTCTCGGAACTCTCCCTCTTTACCTATCAAAAGAGTCGTCCGCAGCTCCGAAGATTACAGTAACGCCTGCGGATTACGCGAATGTAGCGAAGAATGAAATTCTGAGACGTGTTCGATCTCTCAAAAATCTCGCCGTTGGAATGACAGATAAGGAGATCTGGAAGGGTCTTCTGTATCACGATAGCGCGAATAAGTACACGCCAATCTCTAAGGTTCTCCCTGTGTCGACGTTGGCCGCCATGGTTCCACTGGTAGCGCTTGGAGAATACTACAAGGACCAAGAGAAACCTACTCCAAGGATCCCTGGTCCTTCTTATAAAGACAGCATCAAACAAGGATTGGGTGCCTGATGAATCCATTTGAAGGCGCTGGACAACTATGGGACCGGTACAAGCCGGATGTTTCCGTTCCGAAAGACTGGAAGAACGAGTGGACTGCACAGCAGAACGAGATCTCGCAGAATGCGGAAGACAACCCGCTCAAGCATCTGCAGCTTCCATTTGGTCTTCATTACCCGCTGTATGCAGGTCTTGGATATGGCGCGTACAAGTTGATGCGCAATCGGCAGAACGCACTGAACGACAGCACATTTGAGCGCAACATGCAATATGTGGCTGGCGCGGACACAGATGCGATGGATGCCTACAAGCGCATCAAGAAGACTCCTGCCGGACTGGGTCGTACCGAGTGGGCGCAGCAGTTGGTTGGTCGTGGAGATATTGCGCAGAACACGCTGGACCGGCTCAATATGATTGGTGACGAAGCAAACGATATCATATCGGTGCAGAACCGCATGATGAACCCGACTACAGGGAGCGTGTATCGCAACTTCTACAAACAGCTGGGTGACGACGAATTGTCCATGCTGGAACGTCTTCGTGGTAAAGAACGAGCGATTACCGCCGAGCAAGTAGCTACGCAGATTGGTGATATGCGTCGTTCTGGGGCTGCAGCACAGGAGATCGCTTCTGCCGATAAGATCCTTGCTCGTATGAATCGCGCAAAAGCTGCAGGCGTGAGTCCATCCGTTCTGTTTGGAGCCCTTGAAGATATTGGCGGAGTTGCAGGCCTGAATCAGGTAAAGAACCTGGAACGTGCCGGCATGATCAACGCTGGCAAACAGGGACTCTGGACGCGTCTACTGGGCGGACTTACAGGAAGGGGGCGTCTGAGATGATCACTCCCAATGACGTAAGAGAGCTAATGGAAAAGATGGCTGAGGATTATGGCCAGTCTGAGTTTGATTCGTTTGGGCGGTCCCAGCAGAATCGCACCGGAACAAATGCGTTCGACTTTAGTACACCGAAGCCGAAGCCCGTCGCGCCAAAGCGCGTGAATTACGAGAGGAAGGTTACACCGAAGACGAATCCGCCCCCGCCTCCGCAGTCACAACCACCTGCACCATCTACCAGGCTAATACATGACGGCGGAAAAAAATGGAGAACAGTGACTGAATATGAACCAATAATGGAAGAAGATAAGCCTGAAGACGCTGACTTGAGAAGCGAAACTGGAAAGGGCGTTCTGCAAGATGGTACAGGAGAATTTATTACAGACGAGGGAACACGGGTAGCGGCGAAAAACTGGAATCTAACGGACGATTCACGGGAAAGATTGAAACCAAAAAAGAAGAGTTTATTTTCTAACCCGATCGGTAGAATCTCTCAAGAATTGTCTGCTCCGCTGAAGAGTGTTTCTAATGTTGTAAAGCCGGTTGCATCTGGAATTGTTTCCGATTGGTCAAATTTTGAAGGTCAAGGCCGCTTAGGTGGGACATTTGGTATGGGTACGAGAAATCTACTGAACATAGCAAATAAATATCGAGAAGAGGAGAAAGCGAGAACCCTGCCATATTACGGAAAAACAATACAAGAAGCAAATATTGAAAGTGAAAAAAATTCAATATTAGCGACCGGGAAAAAGTGGACGCCAGAAATGGAAGAGGTCGCAAAAAAAGCTCCGATAGACGATAGCACTCGAGAACTATATGCCAGAATGGGCGCCCATGATCCAGTAATGGAGGGCGCCGGCGACAATAATATATATGGCGGTAAAAACAGGCCGCAAGCTTCTGTTGAGCAAAAAAGAAACGATTTAGCAAGAGCTGGGGCCAATTTTGATAGTTCTCGTGTTATTGCAAATGAGGCCGGATCACCAGAGTCTAAGGCATACAGCCTTTACAGTCCGAAAGGAATGAATGCAGGAAGTGCTGTATCTCTTGGAAGAAACTTTGAGCTTGTTGAGGATAAAGACAAAAAACTTCAATATAGTACAGGCCTAAAGCAAGAGGACCATGGCTGGAACGATATGAAGTCTAGAATGCTATTTAAGCAGATGTTTCCCGGAAGAAGCGGAGTATCTGCGCCAGAGTTTGAAAAGTTCAAGGAGAGAATGAACGATATAATTAAACCAAACGAGTATAAGCCCGGGCTAATACCGCGCGCGCTTGACAAGATGGAAGACGACACAGATCCAGCTATAAGCACAATTGGGCGCAATCTTAGGGAGAGTGGAATAGGTATCGGTCGCGGAATCAGCGCGGTGGCTAATGGGATTCAAAACGCGGGCCAATGGTTACATGACACAGATTGGTTTTAACCATGGACTCTTTAGATAAACTCCATTTCTTTGACAACCTTCGCGAACAGGTGCTTCTCAAGGCTATTATGGAGCCATACAAGGACACATGCATTCGAAATTATGGCGATCTTACAGTGGATCACATTGACCCTGTAAAAGCGCGCATTTTGATGTATAATCGTGACGAGGACGATAACGATGCTCTATAAACACACAGTCTCCGCAGGTTATACAGACACTCCACATGTGTTCCCATTGGACATGTATGACTACACATTGTTGAAGTCTGCCACGGAGATGCATCCGGAGATCGCGGCTTACATTCAAAAGGCAAAGCCGATTCCCGGAAAGACCATCGTTTTGGTCGATGCATTAGGTGCAGGCGATTACTGGGGAAGTAACTCAAACGGCGACTACTTTGGGGAAGATCAACTAGCTCATGATGGCAGTGACTACGGCTACAAAACATTCATGGAATATGCGTATCCGTACCTGGAGCACATGAATGAAGCGTCTGTGAAGGATCCAGGGCGCCGGATGGGTGACAAGGTCGATCTCGCTGTGTATTTCCAGCCCATGCATCGCGTGCAGCTAATGGTTGCGATCAATCGAAACGGCAAAGCGCAGAACTTCGTCGAGCGTATTGATAATGGCGACTATCCCGACGTTTCCATGGCGTGTGGTGTGCAGATGGACGTTTGCTCC
>Ga0265297_10012098_pt1 | contig 10425 bp, 9 predicted proteins | sample Munlanlwell13791_FD_192502 | JGI IMG/M metagenome (GOLD analysis project Ga0265297, IMG submission 192502) | Leachate microbial communities from a municipal landfill in Southern Ontario, Canada - Leachate well 137-91 | ecosystem: Engineered > Solid waste > Landfill > Unclassified | place...
GGAAGATGCCAGAATAAACTCGGTAAAACCTCTGAAGCGGTCCAGACGTATGAAAAAATTCTTTCCGCATATCCTGAGACTACCTGGGCAAGAGAGTCAAAACTGAGATTAAATCTTTTAAAAGGCTAAAAAATGAGAGTTGATCTGCATGTTCATACAAAATATTCGGGTGATTGTACTTTTCAGCCGGAAAAACTCATAGAATTTTGCAAAAAAAATAAAATTGAGTGCATTGCCGTTACTGATCATGATACAACAGAAGGTGCTTTTATTGTGCAGAAAATGGCGCCCTTTAAGGTGATAATCGGAGAAGAGATAAGGACTCTTGATGGTGAGATAATAGGGTTATTCCTTAAAGAAATGGTTCCTTCGGGTCTTTCAAGTGAAGAGACAATAAAGAGAATAAAAGATCAGGGCGGGCTTGTTTCAGTGCCTCATCCCTTTAGTTATTTCAGGCGGGAAGCGATAGATACGGAAAAGCTCGAACAAATATGTGATCAGATAGACATAGTAGAGTGTTACAATGGCAGGAATTTTCTATTTTTTGAAAATGCCCGCGCAATTAAATTTGCTTCTGAAAAAAATAAGATAATGGGTGCGGGAAGTGATTCCCATCATCAAACTGAAATAGGAAATGTCTATATAGAAATGAAAGATTTTAATTCCAAGGAAGAATTCCTTGAGAGCCTAAAAAAAGGAAAAATTGTTTTATCCCCATATTCAAGACGTATTGGTAGTTTTTTGATAGAGGCATCGCTTTTTCTGGTGTGGATAAAATTATATAAGTTGTTTAACATAAAGCATAAAAAATGAGCAGCCAATGGATAAAGGAACTAAGATATTTTAAGGAGATAGATTCCACACAGGATTATGCTTTTTCTTGTATTAGGAACGGCGATATAAAAGAAAATACGGTTATAACCTCTGAGGTGCAGAAAAAAGGACGCGGCAGAAGATCTAATGCTTGGATTTCTCCGAAAGGCGGATTGTGGCTTTCACTTGTTATTGTTTCTGAAATATCTCAGGGAAAGCTTCCGCTTTTAGGGATTGGGATGTGTCTTGCCATTATTAAGGCAATCAAAAAAAAGACAAAAATAAAAACCATGTTCCATTGGCCCAATGATATATATGTTGGTAATGAAAAACTTGCAGGTATTCTCAGCGAAACAGAAACACAGTCAGGAAAAGCAAAGTTTATAATTATAGGCGCAGGTATAAATACAAATCTTGGAACAAAAGATTTTCCTGAAGACACAAAAGCCACATCAATAAAGATAAAAACAGGTAGTACAATTGATAATTTAGAATTGCTAAATGAGATCTTAGAACAATATTCTAGGATCTATTCAGTCATTGTTAAAGACGGGCTCAAGCCTGTTCTGAAAAAAGAAATAATGAATAATTTTGATCTGAATGGAAAAACAGTCTGCATAAACAATGATAATAAGAATATTGCATGTGGTAAATTGATAGGCATAGACGATACAGGCGCACTTCTTTTACAGGAAGATACAGGCGAGATCAAGAAGATCATGTCAGGCCACATGGAAGAGAAAAAGAAGTAGATACGGTCGGGAGAGTCAAGAAAGTAAAAACAGTTAACAAGTTGACAAGGAAACAAGTTGCAGGTTTGTGGTACGGATACGCCCAAGCGAATATTTTTCTTTCAGCGGATGTTGCGGCTTTTGGTCGCCGCGGCGACTGCACGGCGTTCCACGAAAGGGAATATGAGCGCTTCATTTTTAATTTTTAATTGTTTTTATAAGGGGAGAAATAGATGAGTGGTTGTGCGGGATGCAGTTCTTGCGGTTCAGGCGATATAACTCTTGCAATTGATATAGGTAATTCTTCAATTACTATCGGATTGCTTCGCTGCGGGCAGATCTTTTATAAAACAATTGTTGCAACAAAGTCTGCGAATAGAGATTTTAAAAAAACAATTGATTTTATCAAAAGAAGAGCTGCTTTTGGATTTTCAGCAGCTGTTATTTCTGTAGTGCCGAATTTGGACAAAAAAATAAAAAGTGATCTGAAAAAATTCGGCATAAAAACAAAATTTCTTGCCTGCAAAGATATAAATGTAAAAATAAAATGTGAAGATCCGAAAAGTGTTGGTATGGACAGGATCGTTAATGCATATGCTGTGCATCAGATCTATAAAGAACCCGCGATAGTAGTTGATTGCGGCACTGCAACTACTTTTGATATAGTTTCCGCAAAAGGCGAATATCTAGGGGGAGCAATAGCGCCGGGAATGCAAATGGGGATGCAGGCACTTGCAGAAAAATGCGCAAAACTTGGTCTTTTTGAAATAGATATTCCAAAATCTATTATTGGCAAAAATACAAAAGAAGCTCTTCAGTCGGGAGTTGTGTTTGGACAGATCGCAATGATCACAGGCATGGTAGAACGGATGAAAAGTGAACTTAAGTTCAATCCGAAAATAATCGGTACAGGCGGATTTATAAATTTTATTTCAAAAGGTACGATAATATTTGACGATGTAGACCCTGATCTGACTCTTAAAGGAATAGGTCTGGCAAGACATTAAAAAATATTAGCGAGTTAAAGTGTTAACGGGTTCAATGCTGAATATAGCTCAAAAGTCAAAGTTCAAAGTTCAAAACCATCCCCACATTCACAAAGTTTAGCACGGGGACAGGCAGGTAAATAATAGCTTATACCATTGGTTTTGACTTCTAACTTTTGCACTTTGACTTGTTTTTAACTCGTTAACCCGTTAATAGATTAATGTAGTATAAATGTTTTTAATCGGAGGTAACAAATGAAAGCAGCAATGTATCTTGACAAAGAAAAAATGGAAATTCAGGAAGTACCCACACCCAAGGTTAAGGCAGGAGAAATTCTTGTTAAAGTAAATTCCTGCGCGATCTGCGGGACAGATGTAAGAATTTTTTATCACGGCCATCACTCAGTAAAGCCACCGCACATAATCGGACATGAGGTAGCAGGCGTAATTACTGAAATGGGTGAAGGTGTTGAAGGATATAAAATTGGTGATAAGGTACATATGGTAACAGAGATCGGTTGCGGGAGATGTAAATCCTGCCTTGAAGGAAGAAAAAACCTTTGTTCTGACTTTAAAGCAATGGGATATTTTTATAACGGCGGATTTGCAGAATATATTCTTATTCCCAAAGCTGCGGTATTGCAGGGGAATCTATTGATTATTCCAAAGAGCCTTTCTTTTGATGAGGCAACGCTTGCAGAGCCGCTTTCTTGCTGCATAAATGCGCAAAGTTATTTGAATATTACTTTTGGCGATACAGTGCTTGTGGTTGGTTCAGGCCCTATAGGATGCATGCATGTTGAGCTTGCAAAACTTTCTGGCGCCACAAAAATAATACTGGCAGATATTTCCGATGACCGCCTTGCAATTGGAAAAAGATTTTCTGTTACAACACTTATAAACAGCGCTAAAGAAGATCTGGTGCAGCGCGTAAAAGAAGAAACCGACGGCGCAGGAGCAGATGTGATAATAACGGCCAATCCTGACCCGAAATCTCAGGAACAAGCGCTTCAAATGATCGCAACACGCGGACGCATAAGTTTATTTGGCGGATTGCCCGGAGGAAAAACAATTACCATTGAAAGCAATATTATTCATTATAAAGAGGTTTCAGTATTCGGTGCTTTTGCGTCGCATCCTATTCAATACAAGCAGGCGCTTAATTTACTTGCAAGTAAAAGCATAAAAGGTGAAGATCTGATAACGCATAAATTTCCGCTTGAGAAAATTAAAGAAGCGATTGAAACCTCAAGAAGCGGCAAGGGACTTAAGGTTGTTGTAAATCCTTAGATCATTTTTGAGATATATGAGAAGTATATTCAAAATAAAAGGAGGGTTTATGAAAAGAGTAATTGCGGTGCTTGTTCTGTTTTTGGCGGTGGGTGTTATTACGGCTGGCGCAGCTGACAAGAAGACAGTTAAGGAAGACGGGTTAGTTGCTTATTGGAGTTTTGACGAAGGAAAAGGAACAGCGGTAAAAGATCTTTCCGGTAATGGGAACAATCTGGAAATAGAAAATCAGTGGACAAAAGGAAAGGTTGGCAGCGCTCTTTTATTTGAGGGGAATGATTCGATCATTTCAATTGAAGATCAGGAAAACTTTACCTTTGAGAATGGTTTTTCAATAATGGCGTGGATAAAGGTTAATGATGAAAGTGATTATCAGTCTGTATTCAACAACTGCCAGTTCTTTTTGCGTAAAGACGCTCCTGAGGAGGGTGGTAAGCTTTCTATTTTTCTTTCTAGCTCAAGCTGTGAGCCAAGGGCTTCAACGATTGATGCTTTAGAAACAGATAAATGGTATTGTGCTGCAGCAACATGGAATGGTAAGGATCTGAAAATTTATCTTGATGGAGTTTTTCAGAGCCAGCAGGAACGTTCAGACATGCTTTGTGATGCTGTGACTGCGACAATTGGAGGAGGACAGCTTGGCTCTACGAATACCAACGGTTGGAAAGGTGCAATAGATGAATTAAAAATATATAGGAAAGCATTGACTGAAAAACAGATAAAAGAATATTATGATTCCACAAAAAAAGATTCTGCTAAAAAATAAAACAGTGTGTATTTTTAGAATCTTATTCAGATAATAAAAATCGGAGAGGGTTATGAGTGAAGATAAATTAAAGGATAAAATAGCGATTGTGACCGGTGCGGCACAGGGTTTAGGCGAAGCTTTGGCAAAAAGGCTTGTAAAAGAAGGAGCTAGTGTTGCTGTTTGTGATATGAACATTGAAAAAGCAGAAACTGTTGCAGCTGCAATAAATAATGAATTCGGAAAAGACCGTGCAATTGCAATAAAAGTAGATGTATCAGATCCTGTTGATGCAAAAAAAATGGTTGAAGAAACAGTAAAAAAATATAAACGGCTGGATATTCTTGTGTCCAACGCAGGAATTTTGAAAGCTTATGAGATAACCGAATTTCCGGATGATGTATGGAAAAAAGTAATGGAAGTAAATTTGTTTGGATATTTTTTGGTTGCCAAAGAAGCCGCGAAGGTTATGAAAGCGCAGAAATCAGGAGTGATAATCCAGATAAATTCAAAAACCGGGAAAAAAGGAAGTTTTTGGAGCTCAGCATATACCGCAACTAAATTCGGTGGTATCGGTTTTACACAAAGCATTGCTTTGGACCTTGCGCCGTATGGTGTTCGCGTGAATGCAATATGTCCGGGAAATTTGCTTGATTCTCCTTTGTGGACAGATTCGCTTTATGAGCAGTATTCAAAAAAGTGGGGAATTTCAAAAGAAGAAGTGCGGAAGAAATATGCGGAGCAAGTGCCCCTTGGCAGAGGTTGTTCCTACAAAGATATAGAAAATGTAATGGTGTTTCTTGCAAGTGAGGATTCAAGCTATATGACCGGACAGGCGTTAAATGTAACGGGCGGACAAGAAATGAGATAATACAGTACAGAGTACAAAGTACAAAGTACAGGGCATATAAGGTAAGAAAGTTTTTATAATTTGTATTTACTCTGCACCCTGTACTCTGTACCCTGCACACTGTATTTGTGAGGAAAAACATGGAATTGAACGAACTGACAGCGCATGAGCTTAGGGAAAAACTCGATAAAAAAGAAATTTCACCGATCGATATTGTAAAATCAATAAAAAAACAGATCGCGGCGAGAGAAAAAGATATCCATGCCTATATTACCGTTTTTGATGATATGGAACAGCAGGCGTTAGCGTGCGACGGACGACGTGCGACGGACAACGGTTCTCTTTGCGGAATACCGATTGCAATAAAAGACAATATCTGCATGAAGGACCGCCTTACAACTGCCGGTTCAAAGATTCTGCACAATTTTATCCCGCCATACAATGCCTCAGTAATTGAAAAATTAAAAAAAGCAGGTGTGATATTTATCGGAAAAACAAATATGGACGAGTTTGCTTTCGGTTCATCAACTGAAAGTTCATATTTTGGTCCTACAATTAATCCGCGAGCAGCAGGACGGGTGCCCGGAGGTTCAAGTGGTGGTTCTGCGGCAACAGTTGCAGGGAATGAAGCTATTCTTTCGCTTGGTTCAGACACAGGCGGTTCAATAAGGCAGCCTGCTTCTTTTTGCGGGGTAGTTGGGATGAAACCAACTTATGGCAGAGTATCGCGTTTTGGATTAATTGCTTTTGGTTCTTCCCTTGACCAGATAGGGCCTTTTTCAAAAGATGTCAGGGACTGCGCTATGCTTTTAAATGTAATATGCGGGCATGATGAAAAAGATTCAACCTCTGCAAATATGGATACCCCTGATTTTGTTTCAGCGCTTTCAGGAAATGTAAAAGGTATGAAGATAGGAAAACCAAAGGAATATTTTATAGAAGGTCTGGATAAGGAAGTAAAAGAAAGAGTTGAGAATGCAATTAAAATGTATTCAAAACTCGGAGCCGAAATAATCGATATAAGCCTTCCCAATACAGAATATGCGGTCGCAACATACTACATAGTGGCTACTGCAGAAGCAAGTTCCAATCTAGCGCGGTTTGACGGTGTAAAATATGGTTACAGGAAAGAAGCAGAAAATTTAATAGAAATGTATAAACAAACAAGGGCAGAAGGTTTTGGCGCAGAAGCAAAACGCAGGATAATGTTAGGTACATTTGCGCTTTCATCAGGATATTATGATGCGTATTATCTTAAAGCAAATAAAGTTCGCGCTCTTATAAGGCAGGATTTTGAAAAAGCATTTGAAAAAGTTGATGCGATCCTGACCCCGACAGCGCCTACAGCTGCATTTAAGATAGGCGAGAAAACAGCTGATCCACTTACAATGTATCTTTCGGATATATTTACAATTTCTGTAAATCTTGCAGGAGTTCCTGCTGTTTCAATTCCTTGCGGTAATACACAAGAAGGCCTTCCTGTGGGTTTGCAGATCATAGGAAAACATTTTGATGAAGAGACGATCTTAAAGACGGCGTACGCGTTTGAGCAAGCGGGGAAATAACAGTACAAAGTACAGGGTACAGAGTACAGAGAAATAAAAAGACATTAACGAGTTAACGGGTTCAAAACAGATGTCAGAGAAAGCAGCAAAGCATTAAAGCTGTAGTTGGTCGCCGTGGCGACCTTCCTACATTTTTATTATTTTTTTACAGGGAACTTAAGAGAACTCAAAAAACAACAGATATTTGTAGTTTAAGTTTCCGTCAATTCTCTGTTAATAAAACTTAACAGTACTTATCCGTGTTAATCCGTGGCTAATTATTTTTAAAGGATGGGGAAATATGGGATTTGAAGAAAAATTAAAAAAAGAAATTGAAGGCATAAAGATAGTTGATATGCATGAACATCTTATGCCTGAAGCAAAGAGAATAAAGGAAAAAGCTGATATTTTTTGGTGGGTAAAAGAACATATGCTCACAAATCTTGTGTCTTCAGGCATGAAAGATGAAGATGCAAAAAAACTTTCAGATAAAAATATTTCACTTGATAAAAAGTGGAAGTTTTTTTCACCATTTTGGGAAAACCTGCGTACCACAGGATATGGAAAATTACTTCTTATTGCTGCCAAAGATCTTTATGGTGTAGAGGATATAAACGATAAAACATGGAAAGGGCTTTCAAATAAAATAACCGCGGCAAATAAGAAAGGAATATATAAAAATATTTTAAAAAAAAGATCAGGCATAGATATTTCGCTGGTGGATGTTAGTGAAACTGATTACTCTAAAAACAAATATTTTTCAGATATTGACAACAGATTTTTTGCTCCTGTTATCAGGGTTTCACAATTTGTTAATATTTGGAACAAGAAAGATATTGACGAAATTTCAAAGTCCGCGAAAAAAGATATTTTTTCGGTTTATGATATCGCGGCGCTAATGGAAACTGTAATAGAAAAGTCAAAAAAAGAAGGCGCTGTTGCAGCCAAATTCATTCTTTATAGAAGGCCTTTAAGATTTGAAGAAGAAACAAGTGTAAAGGCAGAAAGAGTTTTCGATGAAATAATGTGCGAAAAACCAAATGATCCAAAGCCTCTTCAAAATTATCTTATGCATCATCTTATGAAGTTGCTTTTGAAATACAAATTACCCCTTCAAGTGCATACAGGCCTTAACGGGCTTAATTATATTTCGGATTCAAATCCGGTTTTATTATCAAATCTTTTTATTAAATATCCGAATGTTATGTTTAATGTTTTTCATGCAGGATATCCTTATTATCAGGAAATGGGAGTGCTTGCGAAGCATTTCAAAAATGTATATGCTGATATGAGCTGGGTATATGTAATTTCGCCGACAGCGTCAAAAAGGATCCTGCACGAATGGCTTGACGTTATCCCGAATAATAAAATATTTGGTTTTGGCGGGGATTGTTTTATTACACCGGAAATGGTTTATTCTCACGCAAAGATCGCAAGAGAAGTTATTTGGCAGGTATTGACTGAAAAATGCAGGCGAGGTGTTATAACACAGGATGATGCAAAAGACATCGCCGTGAAACTGCTGCGGGATAATGCAAAGAAATTTTTCAAACTAAAGATATAGTAAGTAAACAAGTTGACAAGGTAGCAAGTAGACAAGGTAAATTACTTATTGCTGTAAAACTTATTAACTTGTTGACTTGTATACTTGTTAACGCATGTTAACTCGTTTTATTTGGAGTGCAAATGGATTACGAAATTGTTATAGGTCTTGAAGTGCATACGCACATGAAAACAAATTCCAAGATGTTCTGCTCATGTTCCACTGAATTCGGGGCAGAACAAAATACGCAAACTTGTCCGATATGTTTGGGTATGCCGGGTGTTCTTCCGGTAATAAACGAAAAAGCAGTGGAGCTTGCGGTAAGGTGCGCGATCGGATTAGCCTGCAAAAAAATAGAGGGAAGAAATGTTTTTTCAAGAAAACATTATTATTATCCTGACCTTCCAAAAAATTTCCAGATCACACAATATGATCTGCCTCTTGGTGAGCACGGTGAATTAAAGATCTCAGAAAACAAAACTGTTAAGATAAAGCGCGTGCATATGGAAGAAGATGCTGGCAAGCTTGTGCATTCAGGTGATGGAATAGAAGGTTCCACTTACAGTCTTGTTGATCTGAACCGCACAGGCACTCCGCTTCTTGAGATCGTGACAGAACCGGATATTTTCAGTCCAGAAGAAGCATATCTTTATCTTATGACGTTAAAAAAAGTCCTGGAATATCTTGATATATCAGATTGTGATATGGAAAAAGGAAATTTGCGTTGTGATGCAAATATTTCTATCAGAAAAAAAGGTGAGCCTCTCGGAGTAAAAGCCGAATTAAAGAATATGAATTCATTTAAAGCTGTACAGGTAGCTTTAGATTATGAGGCGAAACGTCAGGAAGAGATATTGAATGAAGGCAAAAAGATAGCTCAAGAAACCCGTCTTTGGGATGAAAAGATAGGTAAGACAATTTCAATGCGCTCCAAAGAAGAAGCTCACGATTACAGGTATTTTCCTGAGCCGGATCTTGCGCCCGTTGAAATTTCCAAAGAATTTATTGCAGAAATATTGAAAACAATGCCTGAACTTCCTGAAGTGCGTAAAAAACGTTTTATTGAAGCGTATGGACTTCCGGAATATGATGCAGGGGTATTGACTTCTGAAAGAGGGTTTGCGGATTATTTTGAGGTTTGTGCTAAAATGTGTGATTCCCCAAAATCCGCAGGCAACTGGATAATGACAGGGCTTTTAGGGCTTTTAAATCAGAAAAATATGTTAATAGCGGAATCAAAGGTAACCCCTGAAAAACTCGCAGAAATGATAAAGCTTATTGATAATAAAACAATAAGCGGAAAAATGGCAAAGGAAATATTCTCTGAAATGTTTGTGACAGGGAAAACAGCAAAAGAAATTATTTCTTCAAAAGGAATGACTCAGATAACGGACGAGTCAGAAATAGAGAAAATAGTTTTGCAGGCAATAAATGATAACCCAAAAGCGATAGCGGATTTCAGGTCAGGCAATCAGAACGCAGTGACTTTTCTTGCGGGGCAGGTTATGAGAATAACAAAAGGAAAAGCAAATCCGCAGACGGTTAATAAGATAATTAAAGAGAAAATGAAGTAGCTCGGTTTTTCCCTGTTCACAGAACGCCTCACATCTGAATGCCTGTTCGTCTTGGCTGCGTTTCAGCCTAGTCTGAGTTTCAGGCTGAAGCCGCTACATCTGTGAAAAGGAAAAACCTCGCATTTGGAGTAGCGAGTGCTTAAAAATATTTTTAAAATCCTTCTTTTAGCTTTAACTCTGCAACTTTCAACCTGCAACTTTCAACCTTGTTACGCCCAAAGTACAATGTATAACCACCCCGAAATGAAATGGCAGATACTTGAAACACACCATTTTAAAATTTTTGCTGATAAGAGCCTTTTAACAGTTGCTGAAGATATCGGAAAAATTGCAGAAGAAATTTTTCCGG
>Ga0265297_10012099_pt1 | contig 10421 bp, 10 predicted proteins | sample Munlanlwell13791_FD_192502 | JGI IMG/M metagenome (GOLD analysis project Ga0265297, IMG submission 192502) | Leachate microbial communities from a municipal landfill in Southern Ontario, Canada - Leachate well 137-91 | ecosystem: Engineered > Solid waste > Landfill > Unclassified | place...
TCAAATTCTCATTACTTGGCATAGGCAATTTAGCTAATTTAAAATACGATTCATGATCAAGAATATTTAAAACATCTCGATCTAATAATTCAGTTTTAGCTGGAAATCTCCAAAAAGAGCCCTTATCAATTTTTGCCCATAATTTTTTTCAATATCAGGAAATCTACTTAACTTTGTAGTATTTTTACCAATCCTAATGTACGCCTCTTTATCAAAAATAGCTAAACGCCCCAAAGCCTTACTAACTTCTATAATTAAAAAATTTAAATCATTTTCACTTTTAAATGAAATAAATTTAAAATCCACACCTAAAATCATTTGTCTAAGCCACATTTCAAGATCAGAATTTGAGCTATCCTTTTTTAGATTAAATGGGTCAAAATTGACACCAACTAATTCAAGAGTTCCGTCTTCAACCCCAAAAACAATATAACCTTTTTCAATATCTTCTAGGATACAGCTATTAGCAATCCCTGAAATATTTTCAGCAATAATTTTAGAACTTGTATTATTTTTTTTAAGCTCAATACAACTTGATTCTTTTTTATTGCTCTTTTTATCAAGATTACTTATTATTAACTTTAGTAATTTTTCCGACTTTTCCATGTACTATATTAAGGTTGCGGGTCAATAGGAAGATAAAAATCTCCTTATTTTTCAAGCTTTTCACCTATTAAAATTGTTTTTTACTATTACTTGGCAGATAAACTATTATCAATATATCATATTTTTAATAGTTCTAATACCCCCTAAGCAATAGAATTACTTGCATCTATTAGCTTTTCCTCCCCTTACGATACTATACAATTATTTAGCTCTTATAATCACCTATTCGAATCTGAAGCCTTTATGTCTCAAATTACGCTAATAAAACATATACCACCCAACAATACCGCCAACAACAAAAGCAATCAAACCTAATCTATATTTCAATCTACCATTTTTAATGCCCATTTCAATATACATATCGTCAATAATTTTACTAATCTCAGCAGGAGCAATATACATATCTTTATTATTTGGAGGGATATTGAGTAAAAATACAATAAAAGCAGACCACCACACAATATCAAAGGAATTATTAAAACTAGAGCCCATAAAAAACCATAAAAAACTCAATAAGCCCATAAAAACGATCCATATTAAAGGTTTCCTAAAAAATAAAAATATAACATTATTAGACAGAGTTATTATAATATTTAATAAGAAAACCGATATTAAAAATAGTAAAATCGAATATAATATAAACATAACTTGCTAATTTTTTATATTTTAATTAAACAATAAATATTTTTTTATATTTTACAGATTAACGTTTTTTATAAACAGTCCTCCTTTTTAATAATTATTGTTTTTGTTTGAAGTGAATCTTGATAGATCATTTCTAGAGAAATGCCTCTATCGAAAAATATATCCATTTCTTTGCCATTACAAGTATTATCAATACTTGACTCTCTAATCTCTTTTACCAAAGATGGATTATTTAATATAGAATCACTAGATAATTTATAATAATATTTAATAGAATCTGAGCCTGAAGCAATGGCTGTTAGTGTGGTTATCTCGTCAATCTTATATGGAAGACTTATTTCATTTTTAAGGCCATCGACTGTCAGTTCAATAAATTCTTCATTACTCATCAGTTTATCACTTTTCCAAAGCCCTCTATTATAATTTAGGTCAAACCATAACCCAATGCATATTAAAGCAACGGATAATACTCCAAAAATTATCCATTCCCTTTTATTAAATTTATGCATAGGAGACTCCAGTGAAAATCGGAATTCTTTTTCTTTCAGCGCCTTATTCAAAGAACTCAAAGTTGTTATTATATAAATAAACAAAATAATTGAAATGCCGATACTACCTGTACTTGCATTTATAATATTTAAAAAAATGCTTGCCGTATAAATTATCAAGAAAACTATTAAATATACTTTATTATTTTTATCTAATACATTATTTTTGATTCTACTAGATAAGATAATAAAAACTATTGCCTCTATTATAAAAACAACTAAATCTGTGGCGCCCCACCCCTTAAAAGATGTGACACTAAAGTTAGTTAATATTGACATAATTAAAAGAAGCGAAGAGGCAATTAAAATAATCCAACCTATGGCAAAGAAATAACCTCCGAAATCATTTAAACTTTTTTCAACTTTTTCAAAATAATCATTCATACTGTTATTAAAATTATTGCTATTTTTTATATTTTATTTTCATTAACGATACTAAAAATAATATTCCTGAAATTAAATCGATTAACTGCCAATTTCCCTTAGATAAATAAAAAGGGATTAGTGGGTTGAATAAAATAACTATAATGGCAAAAATCAATGTCCACCCAATCTTGCCATCTTTATTTGATAGATAAGCAGAGTAACCACCTATAATTAAAATAATCCATCTTAAAAATTGATAATAACCGTAGGAATTATCGGACAAAGCCCAAAATAATAGTATCGTGGCTAAAAGCTTAAACCAATTTTCTTTTATAAAATTATTCATATCTTATATTTTTGCTTTTTGAATACATTGATAATCATAATACCAATAAGACCCATTGAAAAAATATCCTGGTTTAATAGATGACTTAGAACAGCCAGGCATTACTTCTTGAGAACAACCATTGTCCCAATAAAAAACTTTTGTTTTGTAATCTACGTATAAATCTCTATACGGCAAACAGGAGACACTATTATTACATTGACTATCTAAATAATAATATTCATTGTCTTTATTATAATAATATCCTAAAAAATCTGGAGATGCTTCACAAGGTTTTTTATATTGAGGATAAATGTTATATTCTCCAAACGGAATAGTTAATATTTTTGCTTGTACATATTTATAATCATTAGGTATCTGACCAGCTGTCCAGTTTTTTCCAGTAGTTTCTATGTAATAGTAATTTCTACCATTACTAGCTGAATAATAATATCCACTTGATAAATTAGAGTAAGCTATTGCAATCGCCATATGGCCTGGCAACAAAACCAAGCCACAATCTATTCCCATTGCGTTAATAATTGCTGCTGACAAATAACTACTATCTTCACAATCTCCGTTTTGTTCAGCAAGAGTTTCCAATGGATACTTTGGATAATCATTATAACTTATCAGACTATCTGACACATAGCCTAAAGATTGAATGAAAGATGCGGCAAACTCAGATTTTGTATATCCATTTTCTGTTGCTTTTTCTTTTAACATTTCTGCTATTTGTTTGATATATTTATCATTGCTAGTAACATAACTAATCCCTTGTGGTGCACGAATTTTGTTTTTGTAGTAATCATACCAATCAGAAGGAAAGGAATAATCCCATGTCCATTTTTGGCCTCTATAAATCCATTCAAAATGTTGTGCTATTGGCCTATCTCCACCAGCTGGATGTAAATCTTCATTATCTATTATTCCATCATTGTCTGAATCGGTATCCCAATCAGAAGTTTTTAATTCCAATTCTCTGCCATAATTAAGACCATCGCCATCATTATCAGCATTCATCATTTTTTCTGCTGCCTCTTTGCCTGCTAGCTGTTGCTCTTTTATTCCTTTTTCAAATTCTTCTTGTTTCGCCTTTGTTTCAGCGGCTAATTTAGCGATAGTTTCAACAGAAAGCTTGCCCTCAACTATTATTCTTTTAGATTCTTCTATTTTTGTTTGAGCCTTTTGATAATAAAAAGAATTCTCCGAAAAACCTGACAGAATGTTTATAGCCTCTTGAAGATTATTATTATTTAAATTGCTTAATCCTTGATTATATCTTAATTTATCTTCTTCTAATTTTTTGTTTTCATCTATTTTTTTGCTAATTTCTTGTTTTTTAATCCCTAAGCTATTAACAATTAACTTTATTTGGGCTAATTCTAATTTTTCATTAGCTTCATTATATCTTTCTTCGTTTGTTAATTTTTCGGCTTCATTTAATAATTTAGAAGTTTTAGTATATTCATAACTTATTCCCATAATTATTATCAAAATAATAAACCCAACCAGTAAAGCTATGGCCGATTTTTTTGGTTTAAATTTTAGCCCAAAATACTTTTTTTGAATAATTAAAAATGAACCATTTTTAACAAATTTCTTAATGCCATTTTCTATTAGATCGATAGACTTTTTTAAATATTGTGAAACTATTTTAATATTTTTTTTGAATAAAAAAATACATATTAAGAAAACAATTCCTACAGTTAAATTAACTTTAAAATCATCTACTTTAAACTCATTAACTTTAGAATCATCTACTTTAAACTCATTAACTTTAAATAAATTTTCATTCTGATTAGTTATTTTTTCCGTAGGCACTGGCTTAATTTCTGAAAAATTATTTCTATAATCTTGAACAAAAAGAGAATAATGCATCCAGCCATTTAAATCGTTATCGTAATCATCCTTTGTTATTGTTTCATACCATTCATTATTATCGTCTATTCCCACGATTTTTATTTTAGAGGTTTCTGCATAATATCTTATAATTTTGCAATTTTTAGAAGCACAATCCCTAAGGGCACCGGGCATTACTAATGTTCCGATAATTTCATTATTATTCGTTCCTTGAGCAAAAGTTAAAAAAGGAAGCGTCATCATGAACAATACTACATTTGAATATATTTTTTTAGTTCTTTCTTCCATATTTTTACAAATTAAAACACCTCAAAAAATGAGGTGTTGTTCATATCTTTATTTTTAATAGTATTTACTAGACCGCTATAAGAGATAGAATCTTTCATTTAAGATTACTTAGCTTTCCTATTTTGGCGGTAAACATTAAGCTCGCCGCCAGCGATAGCCTTTCGGCTAACCATAACCCTTTCGAGCTATGACCCAGTAAGAGCATCTGTCGACGAGCTCGATATTTCTTACTGGGTTTTTTACCATGCCTTATTGCAAAATAAGGTTTAGGTAATTAAATTTTTCTTATTTTATTTATAGGTTATTTATATATGCCTGTCAACATGTCTAATAAATGTCTAGTGAATCTTTATAAAATAAAGTAATCAAGGGTGGGTTAAATTACACTAATTGAAACTCTGGAATATATATTGCCATATCGTTCTTTCTCTCAAACACAGTTCTAACATCCTCTACGATGGCACCCATCAATAATTTAACGCAACAAAGTCTTATACTGCTTTACTTTTTTAGTTCCAACAATGACTCTTTTCAAATACTAATCTACTCTTGAGCTAAATTACTTCCTAATTCAGCTACTCTTTGTTGATACTCTTCTTGAGTTATTTCTCCATTGATAAACAAATTATTTACTCCTGCATAGTACTGTTCTTGGATTTGAGCTATAGAGGCAATCGCATTATATATACGAATACCATCAAGGATACCATTAAAATATGCATCTCCCCCTTGACCTGCTAATCTTTTCCATACCCCTACCAAAGTTTTATCAATAACTTGTTGCCTTTGTTGTCCTGTTGTTTGAGGAGGGTCAGAAACACCATTTTTATAAAAAATAACTGTGCCATTGACACTCCCTGTATGAGTTATTGACACATGCGTAAAAGCATTAAGAGGAATTGTAAATGTAGAAAAATAATTTACCCCACCTCCGTCGGTTCTAATATAAGAAAAATTTAATACATTTCCATTGATTGCAACAGCATAAGGCACACCATTACTACCCCATAAACCTCGAGAAAGGATACCATGGGTACCTATCACGCTATTTGGATTAAGCCAAAACTCGATAGAAATATCTCCTGTTATATTCAAACTTGAACCGCTTCCATGATCAATATAATCATCAGTTCCATCAAAGGATAAACAATTACCAGAAGGACAACCAGAAGTTACTGGTTGAGGACAGCTAATTGTGCTAGTAAAAGAACATGCATTAGATGCTCCGTTCATGAGAGTTCCCGTATTACCTCCACTCCAAGAATCAGGAGTGGTATACGGAGCACTTGATCCTAATATTTGATCTAACTTCCACTCCGAAACTAAATTCAACATCAAAGAATTTCTTAATGAATTAGAAAATACCTGAGCCTTAGCGATATTAGCCTTTTGCGTTACTCCACTCATCGAAACGACAATAAGACCAGAAAGGATTCCGATAATAGCAATAACCACTAGCAATTCAATCAAAGTAAAAGCAGTTTTGAATAATTTATTCATAGTCTAATTATACTATCCCCTCCTTGCAAAAGCAAACAAAAATAGTGAAATCAAGGGTAGGGTGAAATTACACTAATTGAAACTCTGGAATATATATTGCCATATCGTTCTTTCTCTCAAACACAGTTCTAACATCCTCTACGATGGCACCCATCAATATTTTAAGGCAATAAATCCTTATACTGCTTAAATTTCTAGTTCTAGCGATAAAAATTAACCTACTCTTGAGCCAAATTACTTCTTAATTCAGATACTCTTTGCTGATATTCTTCTTGATTTATTCCTCTATTAACTAATAGCTTATTTAATCCAGTAAAATATTGTTCTTTGATTTGAGAAATTGACATTGCTGCATTATATATACGAATATCATCTAGACTACCATTAAAATAAACCGGGCCGTAGTCTTTACCTATAAATAATATCTTACCACTCGTAGCTAAGTCGTCTCCCGCACTTAAGTCTTCGGATTTATATTGACCATTTACATACATTTGAACTGTTTGACTGTCTCTCTTTACAGTAATTAAGTGCCATCCATCAATAAGGGAACCAGATTCAATATTTGCCCCAAAATCTCCACCCGCATTAGTTGATTGTAAATAACAAATTCTATTTATATAAGTAGTATATCTTGCTATCCCCCAGCTATGTGCTGGAGCAGATGTTGTCATCCCTTTTGTTAATATTCCCGCCCAAGCTCCTGAGCCAGAAATCGGAAATTTAATCCACAGACTTATTGTGAAATTTCCAGTTCCAAAATCTAGAATCGATGAAGTTCCACAATTAAGATAATCACTTGTCGTACTATTGAACTGAAGACAAGAGCCACTCACACAGTTAGAGTCTTTTTTAACTTTTGGCGTTCCACTTATCGTACAATTACTAGTTCCACCCCAAGAATCCTGAGTATATAAAGTTGTAGCATTATCACCATCATTAAGTCCATTACCATCAAACTTCCATTCCCCCACAATGTTTGCCATCAAAGAATTTCTTAACGAATTAGAAAAAACTTGAGCTTTAGCAATATTAGCCTTTTGTGTTACTCCACTCATTGAAACGACAATAAGACCGGAAAGGATTCCGATAATAGCAATAACCACTAGTAATTCAATCAAAGTAAACGCTGTTTTGAATAGTTTATTCATACACCAATTATACTATCCCCTCTTTGTAAAAGCAAACAAGAATGGTGAAATTAAGGGTAAGGTAAAATTAAACTAAATGAAATTCTGGAATATAGATAGTCGCATCATCTAATCTTTCAAATACAGTTCTAACATCCTCTACGATGGCACCCATCAATAATTTAAGGCAATAAAGCCTTATACTGCTTTAATTTTCTGGTTCCAATAATAACTCTTTCTAAATACTAATCTACTCTTGAGCTAAATTACTTCCTAATTCAGTTATTTTTTGGTTATACTCTTCTTGAGTTATTCCTCTATTGGTAAATAGCTTATTTAATCCAGCATAGTATTGTTCTTTGATTTAAGAAGCTGACATTGCTGCATTATATATACGAACATCATCAATCAATCCGCTTAAAAAACACCCAGTCCGATTACATGATCCTATTGTTGTTATCTGTGTTCCTGATGTGTACGGAGTAAAATTGCAAGTTCCTATTGCCTGTCTTAATCCATCAATATAAATATAAGTGTTTGTTCCACTCTTAACGGCAGCATACAAATGATAAACATTTTTTAACGGTAAATAACTAGTTTGAGTAAGGCTCCAAGTTGTTCCGCCACCACCTATTAAAAATAAAATTGTTCCAGAATAATTATAATCTAAATAGTAATTTGCAGTATAATCATTCCCTCCTTGCTCTCTTTTATCTAATAACATCTGATTATTGTTGGTGCTAGTTAACTTCGCCCAAACACTAAAAGTAAAATCTCCTATCATATTTAAACCAGCTCCACTTCCAACATCAACGTAATCATCAACTCCATCAAAGCTTAAACAATTACCAGAAACACATCCAGTAGTTTGTAATTGTGGGCAATGAGTAGTATCGCAAGCACTAGCCCAACCATTTTGTTTCAATGTTCCAGTATTACCTCCACTCCATGAATCAGGAGTTCGGTCAGCCGAAGGAACATTAACCTGATCAAGTTTCCACTCAGAAATCAAGTTAAGCATTAATGAGTTTCTTAAAGAATTAGAAAATACTTGAGACTTGGCAATATTTGCTTTGTCAGTAATTCCTCCCATAGATACAACAATTAGACCAGACAAAATATCAATAATAGCAATAACCACTAGTAATTCAATTAAAGTAAAAGCTAGTCGATATATTTTTATGTTTTCATTTTCCATCAAAAAAAGAACGTCATTAAAATATCATACAACCAATTATCTTATCCATGTCGTGCCAGTTGCTTGAGTAGAACCAGTGTAGCAACCAGTCCATCCGGAGTAACCATAAATAGTGCTTTGGCCCCAGACAGAATATGCCCAACATCCAGGATTATTTGGATAACTTGCACCACCACCAGTATAGGGAGCGGCTCCCCATGGTTGAGTATAAACATCCCAGCCAGTTCCATTAGGATAACCATTATAATCAGCGTGCCAGGACGTAGTTCGATAATCAAAATAATCCGTACTACTGCCACACTTCAATCTGACTATACCCTCACTACCAGAAGATGTGCGAATAGCATTAATAGTTACATCACTTAATTTTCCTACTCCAGAGATTGAAATTATGTTTTCTGGAGTTACTGCTGCAGCTGTATCATGTGCATTATTCATAGCAATTCCAGCAATCAAAGTCCATCCACCCCCATCAGTAGTCATGTCACAATATACTGGTAAAAAAGTTCCGGAAAGATTAATCCAATACGTTCCACTCCCTGTAGATTTTCCTGCATTTAATGTAGATAGACAAGAAGAGCCAAAAGAAGAAGCAAAACCAGATAAAGAAGAATATGAATAAAGGCTTGTGCTCGAAAGAAGAGCATAAATAGTAAAACTTGTTCCATTGGAAACATATGTATAGTATCCATTAGAGACGGGATCAGTAGGAATCACAGGAAGAAATTCCGAAAAAGAGGAAGGAAAAGAACAGCTACCTCCAACAGTGCAAGAACTAGAAATAGGATAAGATCCTCCATTCAAAGTAGCATAAAATATCAATGCTTTTCTTATTGTATCAATACCTGCCTTTCTCTTCGCGTCATTAGCTGAATTAATTGATCCATTCATGGAAACAACAATAAGACCAGAAAGGATTCCGATAATAGCAATCACGACTAATAATTCAATTAAAGTAAAAGCGGTTTTGAATAGTTTATTCATGTTCTAATTATACTATCCCCTCTTTACAAAAGCAAATAAAGAATAGTGAAATTAAGGGTAGGGTTAAATTACGCTAATTAAAACTCTGAAATATATTGTCGTATCATTCTTTCTCTCAAAAACAGTTATAATACCCCCTTACACGCATCCGATTGACAATAATTTAAATATTAGATATATTATAAACATCAAGACAAAAGGGTCCCTACAAAGGCCCCCTTTTTTTTTATTTCCCTACAAGATGTTTAATGTTTGCTAAATAATCAAAATAAACTCTAGTTATCTTTTTATATAGCGAAGAAGCAAACTCTTTGTTGGGAAATAGTATCTTTTTAAACCTACCCTCTTCAATTAAAAAATCTACCAACATTTTATAATCTCCATCTCCCGACACTAAAACTAACTTATCAAAAAGCTCTTTTTTATACATTCTTTTCATAACATCAAAGATAATATCTGAATCAACGTTTCCCTTTTTCTTTCCGATCATAGCCGAATTATGTTCACGAAATTTTATGATAAAGCCAGCCTCTTGTATTTTGTCGTAAAGATTTTGATGATTTTCATCAAGAAAACCTAAAAAATAGTAAGCTTTTTGTACATTATATTTTCTCGTCAAATATTTTCTAAATTTTAAAAGATCTATCTCCCATTTAGGTTTATCCGACATAGTTCCCATGTATAAATTCTGTCCATCTACAAAAGCCAAATTTTCTTCTATTGATTGGTTTACCATAACTTTTTTGAATCTAATATTTTAGAAAATGTTTAGGAGCCAGACTCCTAAACATTCTTAACATTTAACTTTGATTTATTTTCCATTATTTTAATCATGTTTGCTAATGTGCGTCGGATTTTGATACATGTTTGGGCTCTTCCCCGTAAACATTCTGTATTTACCCATGTTTAGGGCTTATCCACTAAATATTTTTAAAACTAATGATTTGCTTTTTGCATATTATACTTTG
>Ga0265297_10012100_pt1 | contig 10421 bp, 9 predicted proteins | sample Munlanlwell13791_FD_192502 | JGI IMG/M metagenome (GOLD analysis project Ga0265297, IMG submission 192502) | Leachate microbial communities from a municipal landfill in Southern Ontario, Canada - Leachate well 137-91 | ecosystem: Engineered > Solid waste > Landfill > Unclassified | place...
AGCTAATTTAATGGGTAACGCCGGTAACAATTGGGTCGCTGCTTCAATAATGGTCAATTTCACATTACTGGACTCATCAAGCCCGTAAACCGCCAGCAGATCTGTCACCTCGTGCAATTGTGCCGATAATTCGACGCCGGTTGCACCCGCCCCGATAATGACGATAGATAATGGCTTGTTTCCGGCCTTGCTTTCACCCACATGGCTTTTAATGTAGGATTCAACCAATTGTTTCTGAAACTTAAACGCCTGTGAAGTGGTATCCAGAAACATGCAGTGCTCTGCCACGCCTTTGATATTGAAGGTATTGCTGACACTGCCGACTGACATCACCAAAGTGTCGTAACAAAATGTACGCTTGGGGATAAGCTCTTCTCCATTGTCATTCAGCGTAGGACTGACGTAAATTTCCTTTTTCTTTCGGTTCAGGCCTTCCATTTTGCCCAACCTGAATCGAAAATGATTTCGATGCGCCTGAGCAAGGTATTCAATCTCTTCGGATTCTGCCAAAGTACCCGCCGCAACCTCATGCAACAATGGCTTCCAGATATGCGTCGATGAAGCATCCAGCAGCGTGACTTCAGCTAAGCCCTTTTTACCTAATTTCTTACCTAAACTGGTAGCAAGTTCAAGACCTGCCGCACCGCCACCAACAATCACTATTTTATGTTTTTCGTTATTCTTATCAGTCATTGCCACCTCCCTAAAAAAATATTTTTTCGTACTATAGCATTATATTGAATCAATCTTGCCTGGTTTTCCCCGCAAGCTGTTTTTCAATCAATTTATCGTAAGGGGCTGCTCAAATGCCGCAGCCTTAAGCCGGTCAGCATTAATGTCGCCGTGTAAATTGCAACCCCTATACCTATCCATTTCGCCAGATTAATGACTCGCTCCAAAGAGCCCCACTGATTCCACCAGTCCGCATCAACGAAATAATATAGCCCTGCCGTCATTGCTCTGCTTGCCAGTGATACCCGAATAAAAAATAACAGCCATCCATTTACCGGCTTATAGACATTTTCTTTATAATCCGACAGCTCGGGAACAAAGGCATATGCAAAAGCGCCTTCTGCAAATAAGCGCCGAAAAAATTAGGCATTTTGAAAGCAACAAAAAATGCATCTGTTGCCAAATCAACATCAACAATTCGTGCTATCAGCATATCCCGGACAAACTCCAGAATACGCGAAATCATGGTCATACCGCCAACAGCTGCAGTTGATTATAAAAGCTGCCCGCTCAACGATTATCCTTTAAACTACACGTTAAAAAATTTGACAATCATATCATTTATAATGATAATTAGCGGTCTAATTAACTTACATGGCAAGAATCGAGAAACTATGGCTAATACAGCACAAGCTAAAAAGCGTGCGCGACAAGCGGAAAAAAGCCGTATTCGCAACGCAGGACAACGTAGCAACTTACGCACATTCATAAAAAAAATTATCGCTGCGGTTAGATCTGGCGACAAAGAAAAAGCTCAAGCGGCCTACAACACTGCAGTTCCTATTATCGATTCTGCGGTAAACAAAGGCATTATTCACAAAAATAAAGCCTCACGTAGCAAAAGCAGACTGAATTCAAAAGTAAAATCTATCGCTTAAGCCATAGAATTACTCAATAAAAAAGGCCGGACTCATTGAGTTACGGCCTTTTTTATTGCCCATCATTCAACTAAATCATTACCAAATTATCCCGATGGATCATTTCCGACTCATCCGAATAACCTAGAATCTCTTCGAAATCAGAACTGCTTCTTCCAGCTATTAACTGGGCATCAGCACTACCATAATTGACGAGTCCGCGAGCAATCTCCACGCCGCTTTCATCTACGCAGGATACCAGCTCCCCGCGCTCAAACCGGCCGGATATCGATTTAACGCCGACAGCCAGCAAACTTTTACCGTCGCCTTTCAATACCCTGACCGCCCCCGCATCCAGAACCAAACGCCCCTTAACCTGCAATTGCCCTGCAAGCCAACGCTTTCTTGCAACCAGCGGCTCTACATCGGGTAAAAAATAAGTACCCAAATCAACCCCGGAAATTACCGCAGCAATCACATCATCAGCAGCGCCCGCAGCAACCACGGTTGCAGCACCTGACCGAGACGCTAACCGTGCCGCACGCACCTTGGTAAACATGCCCCCACGTCCCAGGCCACTACGACTGTCTCCCGCCATTTTTTCCAGACTATCATCGTTAACACTGATTTCAGAAATTAATGTGGCATCAGGGTACAAGCTTGGATCTCCAGTATACAAGCCTTTTTGATCTGTCAAAATAATCAGCAAATCCGCCTCAACCAGGTTAGCAACCAATGCCGCCAAGGTATCATTATCGCCAAAACGGATTTCCTCGGTTGCAACGGTATCATTTTCATTAATAACCGGCACCACGCCGAACTTAAGCAAGGTCAGCAAAGTGCTGCGGGCATTTAAATAACGCTGCCTGTCCGACAGATCATCATGCGTAAGCAACACCTGCGCCGCATGCAAACCATGCTGCTGGAAGTTATCATCAAAAACCCGCACCAAGCCCATCTGGCCAACTGCTGCCGCAGCCTGCAGCTCATGCAATGCCTTTGGCCGTGTCTTCAAGCCCAAGCGGCACATGCCCTCTGCTACAGAACCGGAAGAAACCAGCACGACATCAACTGACTGATGCCTTAATCCGGCCATTTGCTTAACCCAGGCCGCGATAGCTGTCTTGTCCAGCCCTTGCCCGCCTTTAGTCAGCAAAGAGCTTCCTATTTTTACAACAACTCGCCTGGCTTTTGCAAAATCAGTCCTGCTCACTTTCTTTCCGTCGCTGCTCTTCCAAAAAATTCATGATGGCATACATGAGCTCCCTAGTGCCATCCCCACTCATTGCTGAAATTTTAAAAACCGGCCCCTTCCACTCCAGCTCATCAATAATCGCCTGACAACGATCACTCACATCCTCAGCCGGCAATCTGTCTATCTTGTTAAGCACCAGCCAACGGGGCTTCCTAGCCAAGTCATCACTCCACTTCTCGACCTCACGGATAATTTTCCTGGCCGCCTGTACCGGCGTATCCATGCTCTCGTAAGGCTCGACATCAATCAGATGCAGCAACAATCCTGTACGCGACAAATGCTTGAGAAATTGCAAGCCAAGCCCCGCACCCTCAGCAGCCCCCTCAATAACTCCAGGAATATCGGCAATTACAAAACTGCGCAAGTCATCGACCCTGACAACACCTAAATTGGGGTGCAACGTGGTAAACGGATAATCAGCGACCTTAGGTGTTGCCGATGACACTGACCGGATCAAACTGGACTTACCCGCATTAGGCATCCCCAACAATCCGACATCGGCAATCAGCGTCAATTCCAAATTAAGTCGGCGATGCTCCCCCTCCGAGCCTTTGCTGGCTTTCTGGGGCGCTCTATTGATACTGCTTTTAAAGCGCGTATTGCCCAAACCATGAAAGCCACCCTGAGCCACCAGCAGCGTCTCGCCAACCTTGGTCAAATCGCCTATGACTTCGCCGGTTTCGGCATCACAAACAAGGGTGCCTAACGGCACAGGCACATAGCAATCTTCGCCTTTTTTACCGGTACAGTTTCGACCCATACCATTCTGTCCGCGCTGAGCCCTGTGCACCCCGTGATAACGAAAATCCACTAACGTATTCACATTCTCCGCTGCAATCAGATAAACACTGCCGCCATCACCGCCATCACCGCCATCGGGACCGCCCAACGGAATGTATTTCTCGCGTCGAAAGCCAATAGCACCATTACCGCCATCGCCTGCTTCTACACGAACTTCTGCCTCGTCAACAAATCTCATAAATCACACGCACCGCACTACACTTAAAACTCAACCGATAAAAACAAAAAAAGCCCCACCATAAAGGGCGGAGCTTCTTTAAGTAACTTAAAACTGCCGCACTATAGTGCGGTGCAGCTGTAAGTTTTATGCAGCAACAATACTAATAAATTTACGGCTTTTAGGTCCTTTGACCTGAAAAACCACTTTACCAGCAGCTGTTGCAAACAATGTATGATCTTTTCCGCAACCTACATTATCACCAGCGTGAAAATGTGTTCCACGTTGACGAACTATTATATTTCCAGCTATCACACTCTCACCACCGAAACGCTTAACACCTAATCTTTTAGCATTAGAGTCGCGTCCGTTACGAGTACTACCGCCAGCTTTCTTATGAGCCATCTGTAACTCCTATATCTTAAGCAGAAATGCCAGTAATCTGGATTTCTGTATAGTATTGACGATGCCCCATTTGTTTCATATGGTGCTTACGTCTTCTGAATTTAATAATTTTGACTTTTTTATGTCTACCTTGAGACAAGACAGTCGCCGTAACTTTGCCGCCTTCAATAAAAGGCGTACCAACTTTAACAGCATCACCGGACTGAAACATCAGTACTTTATCGAATTCAATGCTATCGCCTGTACCAAGCTCAAGCTTTTCTATTTTTAAGTAAGTACCTTCTTCAACGCGGTACTGTTTACCACCTGTTTGAATTACCGCATACATCGGCGCAAGCTCCATCAAGCATTAATCTGTGTAAAGAGAACAGAAAATTATATTTTTAAATTGACATAAAGTCAAATCTAAATTCAACCAACTCTATAAATCTATTACAGAAATAGCATAAGAAACTATTTCTACGAAATACATTATTTAATAGCATGGGTGATTAAGGTTCTATTAAGTTATAATAGTGTAACAGCTTTATTTTTCATAAGCTATCATCATGAAAAACAACCTAAACTTGCACACTTAGCACTAAATAATGGCATCGCACTTACAATCCCCCTTAAACGCCCCAGCACCCATTGATTTTGATTCCATTAAGAATCTAACGTCCTTTGAGGCAAAGGCTGTCGACCAACTTATTATTAACGAGTTAACTTCCGATGTTATTCTCATCAATCAGGTAGGTCATTATATAGTCGGCAGCGGCGGCAAGAGATTACGCCCGATGCTGCTGTTACTTGCAGCCAAGGCGCTTGGGGGCGCTAACGACAACCATCTGATCCTTGCTGCTGTTATTGAGTTCATTCATACCGCAACACTGCTACATGATGATGTCGTCGACGAATCAGCCCTTCGGCGCGGCAAAGAATCTGCCAATGCAGTCTGGGGCAACGCCGCCAGTGTATTAGTAGGCGATTACCTCTATTCCAGCGCTTTTGAAATGATGGTCCGTACCGGCAATATGCGGGTTATGGAAATACTTTCAAAAACCACAACCGAGATTGCAGAAGGCGAAGTGCTACAGCTTTTAAACTGCAACAATCCCGAAACCACCGAAGCAAAATATCTCGCCGTCATTGCCAGAAAAACAGCCATTTTATTTAGTGCCGCTACCAGATTGAGCGCCGTTATAGCCGAAGCATCTGCTGAAATAGAAGAAGGCCTGGCGCTATACGGACAACATCTTGGCATTGCTTTTCAATTGATTGACGACGCACTTGATTACAAAGCGACCAAGGAAGAGCTGGGTAAAAACCTCGGCGACGACCTTGCCGAAGGCAAACCAACCTTACCCTTGATTTACGCCATTCAAAACGGCACCGAAAGCGAAGCCAACATCATCATTGACGCCATCAAAAATGGCAATCGTGATGTCTTCAATGAAGTTTACGCTATCGTGCAGCGCACTAATGCAATTGACTACACGGAACAGCGCGCAGACGAGGAAGCCCAGAAAGCGATAACTGCGCTCAACGTCCTGCCTGATTCAGAATACAAAGAAGCTTTGACTCTATTGGCTAAATTTTCTGTTCAACGTAATTATTAAGGCACCTGCATAAAACGTTGGGCGTAGCACTTACGCCCAACCTAACCCTTCAGCAGCTCATTAAAAGCATGCGTTTTTTCAAGCAGTCGGCTATATTTAAGATCAACCTTTTCCATTACTTCAGCCAAAAACCGCGCCACCACGGCATCGTCCAGGTTCTCTGAGGCCGACTCCACATAATCCTCCAGCTCACTAACGGCATCAGCATCAACAATCTCCTCAAGCAACGCGGCTGCCTCCGTTGCATTCATGACTGAAACAAGCTCGTCTGCCGACAGGTCCTGTTTCAATACCATCTGCAACACATCAACAGCCTGCACTATCTCCTGAACAGTATCATTGACAGCCTGAAATAATGTTAGATTTTCGGTGAACTCAAGAAATTCAGTCACTGCCTTTTTGAGCTCGTACAATCGTAACTCGCATTTTGCCTTAACTGTTTGTTGCATATTGATATCCAATTCACAAAAAAAATATTTACCGACTATATTTGGGTTTTAAATTTATCGACCAACCCGGTAGTTCTCTCAACTTTTTGCCTGACTGTCGCAGTAAAAACTGCCTCATCGGCAACCAGCCTGATCGTTAGCTTTGCCCTGGTAATTGCCGTGTACAGCAATTCTTTTGTTAACACCCGATTGATGGCTTCGGGAAGTACTATTAACACTTCCTCAAATTCAGAGCCCTGGCTTTTATGTATGGTCATCGCAAAAACGGTTTCGCACTGAGATACACGTGGGGGCAAATATTTTTTGATACTGCCATCGGCGCGCTGGAAAAACACCATTAACTTTCCAGCCTGTTCTTTATCGGGCATGCAAAGTCCGATATCGCCATTATAAAGATGCAGGGTTGCGTTATTTTGGGTGACCATCACAGGGCGACCCGAGTACCATAACCCAGACAAGTTGATCAACTTTTGCTCGGCAAGCCTTTGCTCAACCCGGTAATTAATGTCGGCAACACTGTTTTTTCCCTGCCGGTTGGAACAAAGCACCTGAAAGCGGCTGAAAGCACGGTAAATTTCATCAAATCCAGCTCCAGCCTTAATCAGCCGCAAATATTCCGCCTGCTGCCCGGCCACATAATCAACCAGATCCTGATCCAGCACCGAACTGTTTTCATCATCGCCCTGCAAAACCTGCCAGGCAACGTCTTCCTGCTGAAGATTGACTGCTTCTGCCAGTTTTTTTATATTTCCATCAAACCTGTGCGATTTTTTCAGCTCAAGCGTATGTTCCGGTAATGCCGCCGTTAAATCGGCCAATACCGCACCGGATTCAACCGAGGCCAGTTGATCCTTATCACCCAGCAAAATCAATCGTGCTCCCGGCTTCAATGCATCAAGCAATTTACTCATCAACGCCAGATCAACCATTGACGCTTCATCAACCACAATCAGATCATAGACCAATGGCTTATCTGCATTGTGCCGAAAATAAGGGGATGGCGGCTTTGCGCCTAATAACCGGTGCAAGGTTGTTACGGTTTCCGGAATGAGCTTTTTTATCGATTCTGAACATGGCAGCGCGGATTTGCTAGAACCAATCGATTCCTGAAGGCGCATTGCAGCTTTCCCCGTCGGCGCTGCCAACGCGATATGCAGCGGCTCGCCTGCCAATTCCTGCAGCACTGCCAGAATTTTGACCACCGTCGTTGTCTTGCCCGTACCCGGTCCCCCGGTAATAATGCTGAAAGTCTGCTTGACTGCCATTTCCGCGGCCTCACGCTGACCATCGACTTCATCAACAACAGGCTCAAAATAACGATCCAGCATGGCATCCAGCTTTTCAACCGAATGGCTTACCTTGGCCATCGCCCTAATCTGCATCGCCAGCCGGTTTTCATAAAACCAGTAACGGTGCAGATACAAGCGGTCCTGCTCAACAACCAAAGGCAGCTTACCCGTCTGCTGACCGGACAAAACAGCCAGCCCCGATGCAAGCACCAATGCCCGGGCTTCCTCATCTATTTGAATACAGCTGTGTCCCTGGTTTTGCTCATACGACACGGACATCACTATGTTTTCAAAAGCCTGTCTTTGCGCTGCATCAATAGTTGCTCGCTGGCTCAGAAAACGGGCGAAAGCAACATCCACCCGACTAAATGATCTGTCTTCAGCTTGCGCTCTTGCATCGTCTAGCACTGACCACCACCAAACAATGCAGCCAACGCCTCGACTCTCTCCAAGTCAGGCCTGTCCTGATAAACTCCGCTCATAGCCAACTCCGGCTGCATGCCGCGCACGAACAGATATCGCACACCGCCAAAATGCATTTCATAGTCGTAATCGGGCAGGCGTGTCAGTAAATAGCGGTGCAGCACCAGGGTATAAATCCAGTATTGCAGTCCGTAATTATGCTCACGCATGGCATGGATCAAGGTCTCGTAACCGTAATCCGGCAAACCGTTGGTTTTATAATCCATCACATAATAGCGGCCATCATATTCACAAATAAGGTCTATAAAACCGGTGAGATAGCCGCACATTTGCTTGGCAGTCAGGGCTTGAAAAGCGGGGGTATCCTGCAAAATTCGGTTGATTTGACTGGCATCCATCGCCTGCATGGACAAATAAAACGGCATTTCCTTCAAACACTGGTTTTCAGCCAGATTCATCAGACAAAACTCGGAATCCTTGTCTGACAAGGGCGTTTCGACGACTGCCTGCAAAAGCTCGTCAAGCATTTCCGGCCGCTCCAATTTTAAACCATAGCGCTGACAGGCTTTATCCCGTTGTGCCGAAATGTCCTTGCGCTGAGCGAGATCGATAAATGCATTATTTTCTAACAAATCATGCACGACATTACCGGTATGCGCACCTCGGGGTAAGTCTATTTTCGACTTTTCCGGCTCAACTTGCTGCTCTCCCGCCTTATCTTCAGGCAGCTCCGGGGCATCGTGCAGGCTTAATGCCGACAACGCCGTATAACTGCTCATTTGCCAACTGGTGTATAACGATCTTTTGAGTTTTCTTGCCAGAAAATCTGCTTGTGCAACCGATTTTTGATAACTGCCGGTTATTTCAACCGGCACTTCCAGCAGCCGATATTCAAAGGTGTTTTCAGCTTCCTTTTGAAAGGCTTGCAGCCTTGCCTGTTGCCCGGAAAAATCAGCCACGGCAAATTCAAGCAACCAGGCCATGGCCGAATCATTTGGTGTATCTTGCGAACGTACATTGGCCCAGGCAATATAACACCGGTACTTGGCTCGAGTGACCGCCACATAAAACACCCGCAAATCTTCCGCCAATTCTTCCTTTAATGCCTGTTCGCGGTGCCGTTCAAAATCCTCAGAACCTAAATCCACGATCATCCTGTTATTTTCATGACACTTGATTAACAGTTTTTCGCTGTTTAAACGGTCACTGCGCTGCCAGAGATAAGGGCAAAATACGATTGAATACTCCAGTCCTTTGGATCGATGCATGGTGACAATCTTGACCGCATCATCGTCACTTTCAAGCCGCAACTGCTGGTCTTCCGCGCTGCTTGCCTTGGCAATGGAGGTTCGCAACCAGTCCAGTGTTTTATTGATGCCCAAATGCTCGTCAACAGCGGCTTGCTGCACCAGCTCGATGAGATGATGCAGATTGGTGAGCTGCCGCTCCGCCATTACTGTTTTTGACAAATGCGGCCTGATTTTTTCCTGCGCCAGCAAGTGCTGCATCATTGCCATAAGGCCTGTTTGTTGCCAATCCTGATAATAACCAAGAAACCGTGACATCCAGGCATCCAATGCAGTCTCGTTATTGATAAGCTGATAGAGCGCTTGCCCCTCCAGACCAAACCAGTTCAGCGTCAACGCCTGCTTGAGCAGCGCCGTATCTCCGGGGTGAGCCACAGCCTGTAACAGGGCATGAAAATCAGCCGCTTCCTGCGAAGCAAAAACCGACTCGGTGCTGTTTAATACTGAAGGCACGCCCGCCCCACGCAATGCCGCCTGATATTCTCTGGCCTGAGCATTAGTCCTTACCAGTATGGCAATGTCTTTAGGCTGCAAGATCCTGTCAGCAGGCTGAAGGCTGAAATCATTGGTCAGCAAATCGACCACCTCATTGACAACGGCGCTCCTGATTTCTTCCGCTGCCTTACCCGCCGTCCAGTATCCTGCTTTGCTGTCGCTTTCCGGCAATTGCCATAGCACCATCGGTGCAACTGCCTGCCCTGCCTGATACAGCTCGCCGTCATCTGGAGACTTGGCTGGTTTGACGTTTTTAAAATCCAGATCATCCAGCAAAAACGCCTGCTCTCTTTTAAATAGGGCATTCACCGCATCGACTAATCGCGGATGCGAACGCCAGTTTCTCCCCAGCGTAAATTGATGCTCAGCCTGTTTTTGCGCTTCCAGATACGAATAAATATCTGCGCCGCGGAACTTGTAGATTGCCTGCTTGGGGTCGCCGATCAGATATAAATACTGGCTGGGGGCCGCGAATAACGAAGAGAAGATAAACCACTGGCTATCATCGGTATCCTGAAATTCATCAATCAAAGCGACTTCAAACCGCTGTTGCAGTTCAGCAGTCAACAACGCGCCCTTGTCGCTCTGCAACGCATCAACCAAACGGGTGATTAAATCATCAAATGAAAGTACGTTAAGCTGCTGCAGGCGCT
>Ga0265297_10012101_pt1 | contig 10421 bp, 11 predicted proteins | sample Munlanlwell13791_FD_192502 | JGI IMG/M metagenome (GOLD analysis project Ga0265297, IMG submission 192502) | Leachate microbial communities from a municipal landfill in Southern Ontario, Canada - Leachate well 137-91 | ecosystem: Engineered > Solid waste > Landfill > Unclassified | place...
ACCCTATAATTTTCTTCGACAGCAGGTTATATATCTGCAACGCACATGCCAGAGGCGGCAGACGGCCCCAACCTGCTTAACGCCCAAAAATTGATAGGATTTTTGCCTTCCCCCCGACCGCTGACCTGACCTCCGGAGCGTCAGAGGTGTCAAAACTCTTTCTAGATTGTAAAAGTACAATTACACAAACCCTGGCCACCGCGGACCAGTCCCCCACAAAGGAGATGGGTTCCCGGAAATCCCTTGACGGGTTCTTAAGTTATGACATAACTAAAGAAACGTTTTCCGGAAGAGATTCCCATGGGTGTAAAGGCCGCGCAGTTAGTGACCAGCTTGATTCCGCCGTTGCCCTTTTTGCTGGCCGGTTGTCTGCCGCTGTGCGTGGGGACGCTGTTGGCGGGGGTGTCGGGGTTGCCGTTGCGCCCGGGCGTCCTGGCCGCGGCCACCCTGGCGGTGGCGGCGCTGATCCTGGCGGCCTTTGCCAGCCGAGAAGCCTTTTGTGCCGGGGCGGGCCGGTGTCCGGCGTGGAGGCTGGAGAACCAGGAGCCGAGGACCCTGGCCTATGGGGCCCTGGCGGTGGCGGCGCTGCTGGGATTGGCCCTGCAGTTCGTCTGGCGCACCGGCGATTTTACCATCCCCTTGGGGGCGCTGGGCATCCTGGGAGGGTATTTCTCCTTTGCCCCGCCCCTGGCCTGGCACCGCCGGGGGCTGGGGGAAGCGGTGGGGGCCTTGTGCTTCGGTCTGCTGCCGGTGGCCGCGGGGCTGTACCTCCAGTGCGGCCAGTTGCTGACGGAGGTCCTGCTCTACGGCCTGCCGTTGTCCTTTACCGGCTTCAACCTGTTTTTGGTTTACGGCTTCCCCGGCCCGGGAGAGGCTGCGGCGCCCCGCACCCTGGCGGTCCGGATCGAGCCGGTAACCGCGGGCATGCTCTATACGATTTTTAATGTGCTCACCATCAGCGCCCTGGCCTTCATCCTGATCTATCCGGCCGCGGTCCTGCCCTGGCGGCACGGCTTGTGGCCCCTGGCGCTCCTGGCGGTAGTCAACCAGGAACTCGTCAAACGCAAGGGCTACCTCGTGGAGACCCGGCTGCGCTGGTTGGCCCGGCTGACTTTGACACTCCAGGTGGGCCTGGGCCTGGTCTTCGGCTTGATGCTTTGGCAGCGCCTATAGCGGCATAGGCCCACACCGGGCGGCGGCTCATAAGGGGCCGAGCCGTCCCGGGTTGTAACCATGCTTCAGTAAGCAAGGATCAATTGTTCATGCACGGCCGGAAAGGGTTACGGGGGTCCAGAGGGGCGATGCGGGTGGTGGCGGTCTGCCTCATCCTGGCGTTGGCGCCGGCCTGCCAGTGCAGTGCGGCCCAGTTTTATATTCCCCTGGCCTACGGCCTCACCGGCCTCTGTTTTGCCTTGCTTATGTCTCCGACGCCGGCCGCGGCGGTGGTGGGCCTGGTGGCGGGGGTGCTGTTGGGGGCCGCGGTCTATAACAATTCCCTCAAGCGCCAGATCCTGGAACGCGACCGCAGCGACTCTCCCCGTGTCGAGCCCTAAGCGAACCGCCCAGGGGCCCGAGGCGGTCTTGCAGGTCCTCAGAGGCGCGGCCGAGCCCATCTCGGGAGAAAAGCTGGCCGTGCATTTGGCCCTGAGCCGGGCCGCGGTGTGGAAACGCATCAACCGCCTCAAGGCCCAGGGTTACGCCATCGAAGGCTCCCCCCGGCGGGGCTATCGCCTCCTGACCATTCCCGATAAACTCCTGCCGGAAGAGGTGCTCCAGGGGCTCAAGGCCCGGCGTCTGATGGGACCGATGCACCATTACGAGACCCTGGACTCCACCAATGATCTGGCCAAGGAATTGGGCTCCCGGGGAGCCCCGGAAGGCACCGTGGTGGTGGCGGAAACCCAGACCCGGGGTCGGGGCCGGTTGGGCCGGGAGTGGGAGTCCCCGCCGGGGGTGGGGCTCTATGTCTCCGTGGTGCTGCGACCCATGCTGCCGCCTATGGAACTGCCCCAGATCACCCTCACCACCGCGGTGGCGGTGGTCAGGGCGGTCCGCCGGGTGACCGGGTTGGCGCCGGGGATCAAGTGGCCCAACGACCTCATCCTAAGCGGCAAAAAGCTGGGGGGCATCCTCACCGAAATGGAGTCGGAGAGCGACCGCATCCGCTATTTAGTGGTGGGTCTGGGCTTGAACGTCAACAACCCGGAGTTTCCCCCGGGGCTGAAAGATCTGGCCACCTCTTTGGCCCTGGAGGCCGGGAGGCCGTTTTCCCGGGTGAACCTCCTGCAGGCCTGGCTGGAGGAATTCGAAGGGCTTTACGAGCGGTTTTTGCACCAGGGGTTTCCGGAAATTCTGGAAGCCTGGAAACGCCATACCGTGACGCTGGGAAAGAAGGTGACGGTGCGTCAGGGACCTCGGGAAATCCAGGGCCAGGCGGAAGACGTGGCCCCTGACGGGGCGCTGCTGATCCGCGTCGCCAATGGAGAGGTGCTGCGGGTGACTTCGGGGGAAATCACCCCCGGACCCGCAGAGGATCCGGGGGCTTAATATTGCCGGGCCGTAAGGCTATTTCTTCAGTTCTTCGATTTCGGACTTCAGGCGATCCACTTCAGCCTTATATTTTTCCACTTCGGCTTCTGTCATTTTGGGAGCTTCATAAGCCGGGGTTTCGGGTTTCTTGAACAGCTTGTCCTTCGTCTCTTCAAATCCTAAATAAACGGCCAAAGCGCCGCCCAGGAGAAGCAATAAGGGAAGGCCTCCAGCCAGCAGGCCCAGGAAATACTGCCACCACATGCCCAGCCCGATCAATCCCAGCGCTACTGCGACCAGTCCGCCTACCAAAGCCGTCATGCTCAAACCTCCTTACCACGTGGATTTCCAGCGCATCGCTGGGGTGCTGCCGCCTTACTTCGCATAGAATCTAGTTGTTACCAGAAAGGGAAAAAATTATCAAGGAAGAAAATCGGTCAAGCAGGCGCGGTTTATAAGAAAATTGCAATAAAATGGAAAGGTTATCGTTTGGAGCGCCTTGACAAAAATTGGTCTGCAATTATAATTAAGGCAAATTACCCCCGACGGAAGTGCGAGACCTATCATGGCAGAGATCGACTACTATCAAGCTTTGGGAGTGAGCCGGGATGCCACTCCTGATGAGATCAAGAAGGCCTACCGCAAACTGGCCATGAAATATCATCCCGACAAAGCCAAGGGGGACAAAAAACAGGCCGAAGAAAAGTTCAAGCAGATCAGCGAAGCCTACGCGGTCTTAAGCAACCCCGAGAAGAAGAAAGAATACGACGAGTTCGGTTCCCAGGCCTTTAAGCAGAAGTTTTCCCAGGAAGACATCTTCCGGGGCTTCGACTTCAGCGACATCTTTGAAGGCGGCGGCGGGGAAAATATCTTCAGCCGCCTCTTCGGCGGCCTAGGCGGCGGGCGGTCCCGGGGCCGGACCCGCGTCTTCCGTTACGGCGGCCCGGAGGATTATCAGGGGCAGATCCAACCGCCCAAGGGCCAGGACCTCCAGGTGGAGATGCCCATCACCCTCCACGAAATGGCCTTCGGCGCCGACAAGCTGGTGAGCTTCAGCCACGAAGGCCAGGTCGAAAAGATCTCGGTGAAAATCCCCCCCGGCACCCTGCCGGGCAAGAAGCTGCGCCTCACCGGCAAGGGTTCTCCCAGCCCCCTGGGCGGCCCCCCCGGCGATCTCTATGTCAAGCTCAAAGAGGTGGAACATCCGGTCTTTAAGCGGGAGGGCGGTGATCTCTACGTGGACCGGAAGATCAAGTTTACCGAAGCCACCCTGGGCACCAAGGTGACGATCCCCACCCTGGATGGCAAGACCATGAGCCTCAAGGTGCCGCCGGGCACCCAGAGCCATACCAAAATGCGCCTCAAGAACTATGGCCTCCCCTCGGCCAACGGCAAGACCCGGGGAGACCAGTTTGTCCGCATCATCGTTGAAACCCCCGCCAACCTGACCAAGAAGCAGAAAGCCCTCCTGGAAGACCTGGTCAAAGAGGGGTTGTAGTAGCGCTCAGCGCTCAGCTATCAGCCTTTAGCGTTTAGCGATCTGTGGGAAATTATGCTTATTGAGCCAATTGCAGAATTCATATCTCTCTCGGCGTCCTCTGCGTCTCTGCGGTGAATTTCCTTGCTCATGTTAACCGCAGAGACGCAGGGAGCGCCGAGAAATGCAGGTAAAGTGACAATCTCTTTGCTGTCTCGTACACCTTGTATTTCAGTGTCTTTTTTGCTGATAGCTGATAGCTGACCGCTGACAGCTATTAACACTGGAGGTTGCCATGCCCCTAGAAATAGCCCCCAAGGTTTACTGGGTGGGCGCCCTGGATTGGACCATTCGGGATTTCCACGGCTATCTCACCGAAGACGGTTCCACCTATAACGCCTACCTGATCCTCGACGACCACATCACCCTCATCGACACGGTCAAAAAGGAGTTTGTCCCCGAGATGCTGGCCCGGGTGGCCGAAATCGTGGATCCGGCCCAGATCGACTACATCATCTCCAACCACGTGGAGATGGACCATTCCGGCGGCCTGCCCGAAGTCGTCGCCCGGGTCCAGCCGTCCAAGATTTTCTGCTCCCCCAAGGGCAAGGAGGGCCTGCTGCGCCACTACAAGCAGGATTGGCCCTTCGTCGAAGTCAAGACCGGCAGCGAACTGGAGATCGGCCGTTACCACCTATCCTTCCTGGAGACCCCCATGCTCCACTGGCCGGACTCCATGATGACCTACCTCAAGGAAGAGCAACTGCTCTTTTCCAGTGACGCGTTTGGGGCCCACCTGGCCTCCAGCGAGCACTTCGACGACCAACTGCCCGTGTGCCCCTGCGATTACGGCCACCAGTTGAAGAAATACTACGCCAATATCCTCATGCCCTTCGGCGGCCTCATCACCAGCCTCTTCGCCAAGATTGCCCAACTCGGCCTGACCTTCAAGATCATCGCCCCGGACCACGGCTTGATCTACCGCAAGAACCCCGGTTGGGTGCTGGAGGCCTACCAGCGCTGGGCCTCAGGCGCCACCGAGCCCAAGGGCCTGGTCATCTATGACACCATGTGGCACAGCACTGAGCTGCTGGCCGAGGCCTTCACCCAGGGCCTCATGGACGCCGGCGTCGAGGCCCAGTTGCACCACCTGCGCCGTACCCACTACAGCGACATCGTCCCCGAAGTCCTGGACGCGGGGCTGCTCCTCTTCGGCTCCCCCACCCTCAACAACCAGATGTTCCCCACCATGGGGGAGTTCCTCACCTACCTCAAGGGCCTGCAACCCAAAAATAAGACGGCCGCGGCCTTCGGCTCCTTCGGCTGGAGCGGCCAGGCCGTGGGCCTCATCAATAAAGAACTCGAGGCCATGAAACTCAAGCTGGCCCACGAAGGCTTCAAAGTCAAATATATCCCCGACCCCGAAGAACTCGCCGCCGCCCGCACCCTGGGCGAAAAACTGGCCCGGGAGAACCTGAAGGGATAACGATTTGGGGAAGGGGGCTAAGGGCGGCGGCCCTTACCCCCTCCCCCAAACCCGTAAGCAAAATGTAGGGGCGGACCTGTGTGTCCGCCCTTTTTTGCCGAGTCTGAGTCTATCAAGAAGTAGGGTGCGCACGGCGCACCTTGCTTTTATCTCGTTCCCAAGCTCCAGCTTGGGAACGCCCCTTTCCGCCCAAGCTCTGCTTGGGCACCATCTTTTTTCAACTCATTTTCAACTCGTTCCCAAGTTGAACTTGGGAACGAGTTGAAAAAACCCTGCCCCCAATCCTTTAAGATAATTATGTAGGGCGCGTCCTACGCGCCATTTTTCTATTCTTGTAGCCGCAGGCTTTAGCCTGCGCAGGCTCAAGCGGGACGCCCATGCTACCTGTTTAAAATGTTAATTAAGACCTCTGTGAAAAGCCATTTTGTCATCCTGAGCGCAGCGAAGGATCTCTTATTCTGCCGCCCCTCAACCCCAAGGTGCTTCGCTCGCCGGAGTTGGTCATGGGGAACCTCCGGTATCTTCATTAAATCACCGCACTGACGCACCATCAAGACGTCTTGACGTCTTAGCGGTAAGATGATAAATTACCACCATGAAAACCTCATCGAAAAGAGCCACTATCTACTTCGATCCGGACCTGCACCGGGCCTTGCGCCTCAAGGCCGCGGAGACGGACCAGTCCGTTTCCGATCTGGTCAATAAGGCGGTAAAGCTCAGCCTGGCCGAGGACGTGGAAGACCTGGCCGCCTTTGAGGCGCGGGCACACGAGCCCAACCTGCCTTTTGAGGAAGTCCTGAAAGACCTGAGGCAGCGTGGCAAAATATAGGCTCCTGATTAAGCCTTCGGCGGTCAAAGAAATCGAAGCAATTCCCCTGAAAAGGGATCGCCAGCGGGTAGTCGAGCGCATCCTCAAGCTGGCCGAGAACCCGCGTCCAATCGGAAGCGAGAAAATCTCCGGGCAGGATAAATACCGGATAAGACAAGGACGCTACCGCATCCTCTATGCCATCGAAGATCAGGACCTGATTGTGCAGGTAGTCAAGGTCGGCCATCGGAAGGACGTTTACCGATAAGTATTCAGGACTACCCGATGGCCAGGTCAAACATTAACTCAGTCACCTCGTTCCCAAGTTCAACTTGGGAACGAGGTGATATTGCGGCCTCGGGCCTTCAGCTGCTGCGGCTGGAGCGGCTAAACCGTGGTGAATTAAAGGTTAAATATATCCATGACTTATGAATATAGTTCGAGACAATTAAAATATCAAATGAGAATGAAATATGACACATGAGCTAATCAGCAAAAAGACGAGGAACGAATTCCGTGAATATTTTGTCGGAACAACCTTGCGTATAATCGAGCTTGAATTTGATGCTGCTGATGTGCCTTTCGATAAAGATTATAATCCTTCAATTTCTGGTGAGCGAAGATCGCTCGTTGAAAAGTACTACCATGCTGTTGATTGGACGAAATGGAAAGATGTTAGAAAAATTTTATCTGTTTATGAAAATGTACTTAGCCATCTTGAAGGTTTTACAGAAAGCGGCGCCGAATGGGCTGATCCGATTTTTCGATCGTTGCGTAAATGGATAGAAAGAGATGGGTATAAATACGAGGATGGTCGACTTCTACCGATTGGCCAAAATCAGGCACTTGAGATCATATCAGACACAACTTCCCGATTGGATATGCCTGAGATACACCGCCAAATTGAAAGGATGAAATCAGCTGTTGATGATGACCCTAGCCTGGCCATAGGGACCTCAAAAGAACTTATTGAAACAACATGTAAAACTATACTTGAGGAACGCGGAATTCATTTCGACGAGAATGCTGACATTGCGAAACTTGTCAAGGAAGCTAGAAAGAGCCTTGGTCTGATCTCCGATACTGTTCCGAATTCTGCAAAGGGAGCGGAAATCATTCGCCGCCTATTGAGCAGCTTAGGGAATATTGCGCAGGGGCTTGGTGAATTGAGAAATTTATATGGTACTGGTCATGGAAAGCATAGTAGATCCAAAGGACTCAATCCACGTCATGCTAGACTTGCGGTAGGAGCCGCCGCAACTTTAGCATTGTTCTTGTTCGAAACGCATCAGGATAGAACGATTTAATTTGCTATACTGCCCAATTCATTTTGCTTTAGGTCAATCGGGAAAAAGAAGAAGCATTTCTTAATGGTGTGAATTCCTTTGAAGACCCCGCCGAGGCCCTCCGCTTCATTCTCCCCTGGGGTATCCCCCTGGGTCGACCCTGAGCTTGATGTGGAACCGCTATAAGCTAAGCACACCCAATCTGGGTCAACTGTCCCTCCTGTTCTGGAAATCTCCCTCCCCCGGCCTTACCTTATCCCCACGTGTAACTTAAGCGCGCCACTCCCGGACGTCTGGCCTGCCAGCGGCAGAGAAGCGGTACAATGCGGTCGCCTTTGCGGTACGGAGCGGTCAGTTAGCGGCCCTCAACGAAATAAAAGCCGGGAACATAAGGTACTTATGCGAGCCGGGATGCGGTAATTTTTGGGATACCGAAACAAAATTGCTCGAATCGGGCCTGAAAAAGTTCTTAAGGTCGCCTTAAAAATGCCTTAAATGGCCTTAAGCTATCGAAAATATTCTATTTTGGATTTGTCCGGAAAGTCCCTCGGTTCCCTCTCCCTGGATGGAGGAGGGTGAGGGTGGGGGTGAAAAGATGCGGCACTGCCCCTCTCCCGGCCCCCTCCCCACCGGGACGGGGACTTTCCGAAGGGAAGCTATCGTGAAGATGACCGGAGTCCTAAATTTGGTCCTGTTGCCGGCAGCCGCCGCGGACTTCCGCTTCCTCCTGGCCCGGGGGTATCCCCGGCAGGCGGCTTTGGGCCTGGTGGGCAACCGCTATCAGCTCGATCACACCGCCCGCCAGCTCCTGCACCGGGGGGTGTTTGCTCCGGCGGTGGCCGCGGCCCGCCGGGCCAAACTGCGGCGCCTGGCGGACCTCCCCGGCCAACCCCTGGGGGTGGACGGCCACAACGTCCTCATCACCCTGGAATGCGCCGTGCGTGGCCTCCCCCTGGTGGCCGCGGACGACGGCTGGATTCGGGATGTGGGCCAGGTTTCCCGGGCCTTCCAGGTCTCCGACGCCACCGACCGGGTGCTCCTCCTCCTGGCCGATTACCTGGCCGGGGGCCAGGTTGGCCCGGTCCAGGTCTTCTATGACGCCCCCTTGAGCCTGAGCGGCGAGTTGGCCCGGCGCACCCAAGAGGTCTGGGCCACTCGGGGCCTAAACGTGAGCGCCCGGGCCGTGCCGGTGCCGGAGCGGGAATTGGCGGGCTTTCCCGGGGCCGTCGCCAGCAGCGACACCGCGGTGATTGAGGCCCACGCGCCGGTGGTGGACCTGGCCGGCGAAATCATCCGTCAGCACCGGGACTGGACGGTCCTATCTCTGGGAGAGGAGCAACCCGTGGGAGATTAGCGCCGTAATGATAGCGGGGATGGTACCAGGGGACGTGAGCCAAAAAATGCCCAGGCGCAGCCGCAGGCTTGGCCTGCCGCCAATTTCCCCGGCCGGCAAAAAGTTTCCCGGCGAAGCCCCCCAGGGACTTGTCAAAAAAACGATTTTGGATTATACAATCCTTACGAGTTTCCCACGGGCGGTTAACTCAGCGGTAGAGTGCCATCCTCACACGGTGGAAGTCACTGGTTCAAATCCAGTACCGCCTACCAGCAAATTCAAGGGGTTACGGTTGAGGCCGGGCCCCTTTTTTCTTGCCGGTGGCCATTTTGCGGCCATTTTCCCCCAAACTCAAATTTTCCACCCGGCAGACGGCCTCTTGATGATAGCCAGCCTGCGAGCCCGGGAATCTCTGGACAGGTTACCACTGCGCCAAGGGGGTGATCTTTTGCTCTAAAGATGCAGGCTCCGGTTTTCCGGTCACTGGGGTCAGTTCAACCACCAAACGGAGGTCTGTCACCTCGGCCAAATGAATGGCCAGCTTAGATACCCTCCGGTTTTCCGCCTGCCCCGGAGGATGAGGAGATAAGGGCAAGGGACGCGCCGGCAGGAGCTTGAAGACCGCCCCCGGGGGAGAAAGAATCCGGGCGGCCAGGCGTGCCGCCCCCTGAGAAAGGGACGCCGTCCGGTTATCCCGGCTAAGGCGGACCTCCGCCGCAGTATGCATGGCCCATAAGACTTCGACCGGCTTTTCGGCCTGGATTTCGTCCTGAATCAGGACTTGCCGGCGGTGCCGCAGGGCTAGGCCCCGCCAGACCCTCCGGGCCTGGCGTCCATAAGCCGGGGTCAAATCAGCGAGGGCCAGGGATAATTCCGGGCTCGAGCGATAGCGCAAAATAGTGGCGGCTGCTTCCGGGTCCTGGTCCGGGCCTGAACCGGGATTGAGTACCAGAGTATTGTGTCCCTCAGCCCGCAGCCGGTAATAATCCCAGCGGTTTTGGCCGAAATAGCCGGTCAGGTCATAATCGTCCGGGCCGAGGTCCAGGGCCCAGCGGACTCCGTCAGCCTCCAGAACAAAACTTCCCAGATCCAAATGGCTGTGCGGAACCCGGTTGTCCCCGGCCTTAAAGCCCACAAAGACTGCCCGGGGATCGTCCCAACTGCTGCGGCAGGTGACAACTTCCACCCCCCGGAAATACCGGTCCAGGGGGAGGCCGCCTGCCTGGCGGCCTGGACCCTGGGCCTCAAACCAGAGCAGGTCCAGGGGGTGGGCCCTGGTATTTCGGCGGGCGTACCAGGCAAAAACGGGTTGCTGAAATTTGCGGGCCAGCCAAAACATTTGGGCGGTCCAATGAATCTGTTCGTCGGCGTCGGCATAGTTAAAGGTGCGCTCCCGGGGACCGGTCACATAAAGGGGGAAAAAACCGGTGACGGCATAGCCGGAACTCTCCTCCAGGCCAAAACTGCACCCCAGCGCGGTTTCCAGGGCAGCCACGAACAGG
>Ga0265297_10012102_pt1 | contig 10420 bp, 8 predicted proteins | sample Munlanlwell13791_FD_192502 | JGI IMG/M metagenome (GOLD analysis project Ga0265297, IMG submission 192502) | Leachate microbial communities from a municipal landfill in Southern Ontario, Canada - Leachate well 137-91 | ecosystem: Engineered > Solid waste > Landfill > Unclassified | place...
ATTCCACGCGGCCGGCCTTGAACTGCTTGACGGCCGTAGCCAGGTCGTCGGTTACGGTACCGGGCTTGGGGTTCGGCATAAGTCCGCGGGGGCCCAGGAATTTACCCAGCTTGCGAACCTCTTTCATGGCATCGGCCGTGGCAATCGCCACATCAAAATCGGTCCAGCCTCCCTGGATCTTGGCAATGAAATCTTCATAACCGACATTGTCGGCGCCGGCCGCACGGGCTTCATCGGCCGCGGTCCCCGTGGCAAACACGAGGATCCGCACGCTTTTGCCTGTACCGTGCGGCAAACTGACCGTGCCGCGCACGGTCTGTTCTGATTTTTTAAAGTCCACCCCCAGCCGGAAGGCGATGTCCATGGTTTCATCAAATTTAACGGCCGGCTGGGCCTTGATGAACGCGATCGCTTCCGCCAGGTCAGAGACCTTGGAAGGAGCTTTCTCCTTGATCGCCCGATAGCGTTTTCCGTGCGTGGCCATAGTTAATCCACCACTTCTATGCCCATGCTCCGCGCCGTGCCTTCGATCTGGCGCATGGCCTGGGCTTCGTTGGTCGTGTTCATGTCCTTGTGTTTTATCTTGACAATTTCGAGAATCTGGGCATGCGTGACCTTGCCCACTTTCTCGCGGTTCGGAACGCCCGAGCCCTTGGCCAGGGCGGCTTTCTGCTTGAGCAGGACGGCCGCCGGCGGACTTTTGACAATGAAGGTGAATGACTTGTCCTGATAAACCGTGATGACGGCCGGCAGAACCAGGCCGTTCTGGCTCTGGGTGGCGGCGTTAAATTCCTTGCAGAAGGCCATGATATTGACCCCCTGCTGACCAAGGGCCGGCCCCACCGGCGGCGCCGGGTTGGCCTGGCCCGCGGGAATCTGCAACTTGATGATCGCTGTGACTTTCTTTGCCATACGTCTCTCCAAAAACGGCCTATACGCGTTCCACCTGCCAGTATTCAAGTTCCACCGGAGCCGTCCGGCCGAAGATCGCCACGGAAACTTTCAACTTGCCGCGATCCGGATCAACTTCCTCAATGACCCCGTTGAAATTCAAAAACGGACCGTCGTTGATCTTGACTGTTTCGCCCGGCTCGAATTGGACCTTGGGCTTGACTTTCTCTTTCTTGTCCTCAATCTGATAAATGATCGATTCGACTTCCTTGGCGCGCAGGGGCGTCGGCCGCTCGCCGCCGATAAAACCAATGACCCCCGGAGTGTCATTGACATAATACCAGGCGCGTTCGTTGATTTTGCCGTCATCGTTGTAGAGACCGATCTGGATCAGCACATAGCCCGGATAAAACATCCGGGTAGTGGTGCTCTTCTTGCCCTTTTTAACCTCGGAAACTTTTTCGGAGGGAATCGAAACATCCCCTACAAGATCGCCCATTTCCTCGGCCTTGATCCGGCGCAAGAGACTCTCCCGTACTTTCATCTCCTTGCCCGTGAGCGTGTGAATCACAAACCATTGCTTTTCCATGCATTTCCCCCGGTGCCGCGCCGGCAATTACAGGATCAGGTGCAAAATCCGCATCAAAATCAAATCGCTGAGCCCCACGAAAGCCCCCAGCGCGATGACCGACATAATGACAACCAAGGTGGACTCCTGCAGTTCGGATCGCGTGGGCCAGGCCGATTTCTTCAGCTCGAGGCCAACTTCATTGATAAAGCCGGCAATCTTCACAAAGAATGCCTGTATCTTATTCACAGCGCTTTTGGCCCCCTGATGCTTGCGCCCCGCCACCTGAGCCCGGACGAGATGCGCCCACTCAACAATTACCCGCTTGGTCCCCTTACCTGAAAAACAGAAATCCCGGCCTTCCCTGCGGAAACCCGCAACCGCACGTGAGCCCGTGGCAGGGGAGGGGGGATTTGAACCCTCAACACCCGGTTTTGGAGACCGGTACTCTGCCAATTGAGCTACTCCCCTATCCAAAAGAGGATTACCGAATCTCGCGATGCACGGTATGCTTGCGCTCAAACCGGCAATATTTTTTCAGTTCAATTCTATCAGGCGTCAGTTTCTTATCCTTGGTCGTCGTATAGTTCCGGCGCTTGCATACGCTGCAGGCTAAGGTAATGATTTCTCGCACCATGACTGACCCGGCTTTCGTTCTTGACGTTGACCGCTCTTCTGCGCTCCGTTCCCTTCCGGGACGGCACCTCAGGCAATGATTTCAATCACCTGGCCCGCACCCACCGTCCGGCCGCCTTCGCGAATGGCGAAGCGCACGCCTTTTTCCATGGCAATCGGAGCAATCAGTTTAACTTCGATTTCAACGTTGTCGCCCGGCATGACCATTTCCACGCCCTGCGGCAAGGTAACGGCGCCCGTAACATCCGTGGTGCGGAAATAAAACTGCGGCCGATACCCGTTGAAAAATGACGTATGCCGCCCGCCTTCGTCCTTGGTCAGGACGTACATCTGCCCCTTGAAATGCGCATGCGGCTTGATCGAACCCGGCTTGGCCAGAACCTGGCCGCGCTGGACATCCTCTTTCTTGGTACCCCGCAACAGGCAGCCGACATTGTCGCCGGCGCGCCCCTCGTCCAACAACTTGCGGAACATTTCCACGCCCGTGACAACCGTCTTTTGCGTATCCTTGAGGCCGACGATTTCGATTTCGTCGCCGACCTTGACAATGCCGCGCTCGATGCGCCCGGTTACCACCGTGCCGCGTCCTTCGATGGAGAAGACATCCTCGATCGGCATCAGGAAGGCCTGGTCTGTAATGCGCGTCGGCTCCGGAATGTAATTGTCCAGGGCCTCCATCAGCTCCTGGATGCACTTGGCGTCCGGATCATCCGGCTTGGCCGCATTCATGGCCTTCAGCGCGCTGCCGCGGATAATCGGCGTCTTATCGCCGGGAAACTGGTACTTGGTGAGCAGGTCGCGGATTTCCAGTTCGACCAGGTCGAGCAATTCCGGATCGTCAACCGTGTCCACCTTGTTCAGGAACACAACGATGGAAGGCACACCCACCTGGCGGGCCAGCAGGATGTGCTCGCGCGTCTGCGGCATGGGGCCATCCGAAGCGCTCACCACCACGATCGCGCCATCCATCTGGGCGGCGCCGGTGACCATGTTCTTGACATAGTCGGCATGCCCGGGACAATCAACGTGCGCGTAGTGGCGTTTCTCGGACTGGTATTCCACATGGGATGTCGCAATCGTCAAAATCTTGGTCGGATCGCGGCGACCCTGCGATTCGGAGGCTTTCGCCACCTGGTCGTACGAAATATAGTTGCTCAGCCCCTTGAGGGACTGCACTTTGGTGATGGCGGCCGTTAAGGTCGTCTTGCCATGGTCCACATGGCCGATGGTGCCGACGTTGACATGCGGTTTCGTGCGTTCAAATTTTTCTTTTGCCATTGTGCGTCTCCTTCAATTTGCCATGCCTTTTTTTACTGCCATCCAGAGCCCACGAACGGAATCGAACCGTTGACCTCATCCTTACCAAGGACGTGCTCTTCCAACTGAGCTACGTGGGCCAACACTTCGCTCCCCCGCGAGCCCAAACCAAAAAACGCAACAAAACCCCTACCCTCATCTCACCATGCTCAAAATCGGTTTATGAGGTCCACGGGACGCCTCGGCCGTTAGGGCCGCAAACGCTATTTTGTTGATAAACAAGAAAGTTATGACAAACGAACAAGCAATTTAACAAAAAAATAATATGTGTCAACAGGTTTCTGTATTTTTTTAAAAATATTTTTCCGGGCGCCGGCCTTCATGATAAATGCGGCGGCGGCACCCTCCTATATCCCTGCCCCGTTACCCGTCGCCGCAGCTTGCCCGGGACTGCAATTTGTCTTGGACAAACCGCGCGGATTATGGCAGACACTTTCAAGTTTAAATCGATTGCCATTGACACGTTTCATAAAATCAAGGAAACCGCCATGACAATTACGGCCACAGCACCAACGGCAAGCCGACAGCCATGGCGCCGACTGATGACAGCGCTGACGCTCGGCACCCTGCTGGCAACTGCGGGCCGAACTGGCAATATTAATCATGACGGCGATTTCGAAGGCATCGGGAAAATGAACCCGACGGTTTATAACGAATCCACCGGCGAATGGCAAACCCTGACGACCCGCAACAGCTATGATCCGGAATCGTTCGTTTTCGGCGGGCCGGGCTGGACAGCCATCCAGTCGGACTATGACGGGGACGGCCGCGCGGACATCGCGGTGTATAACCGCTCAACCGGCATGTGGAAAATTTCGTTTTCCTCCACCGGCTATCAGGCGCCCGTGGATTTCAAGTTCGGCGGCGCGGGCTGGGTCGTGGTGACGGGCGATTATGACGGCGACAACATAGCCGACCCGACGATTTACCGCGAGGCCACCGGCGAATGGATCATCGCGCTGTCGAGTCTGTATCACGCCCCGATCTACGGCAACCTGGGCGGTCCGGAACACACGGCCGTGCCGGGCGATTACGACGGCGATGGCGCCAGCGACCCGGCTACCTACCGGCGCTCGGACGGACTATGGACCGTCTTGCTGTCCGCGCATGGCTATGTCGGCGCCCGCTGCTATGTGAATACCATGAGCGATGCGCGGCTGGTTCCTTCCCCCGCCGATTACGATGGCGACCGCAAAACCGACCCGGCGGTCTTTGCCTATGGTTGCGGCAACAGCTATGGCAAGGAATATGTTTTCTGCTGGTATGTGACCTGTTCCTCCGTCAATTACCAGCAAGGCGCCCCTTTCCGTCAATTAGGCCGCGAGGACTGCCAGCCATCGAATGCCGACCCGGCGCCGGGCGATTACGACGGCGACGGCATGGCGGACTTTGGCGTATCGTGGCCCGACAACACCGCCGGAGGATGGCGCATGTGGAAGTCTTCCCGCGGCTATAACAGTCACTCCGACGCCGGGTGGAATGGCACCGGCTTCCGCCCGGTCCAGCGCTGAATCGCCCCCCGGGGTTTCGGCGCACTCTGGCTTTGACATGCCTTCCAGGTTTGGTAGGGTAATAAGTGTTTGCGCGCCGGGTTGCAACGGCCTCCGGCGGCAATGAACTGATACGTTCACCGGCGTAACACGCCTAAAAAAGGAGAGCGCGCCATGTGTACATACTCCATGTTCACTACCGTCATCTTGGTACTGCTCGCTGTCGTCATCGTGCTGTTATTGTATGCCGTCGGCATATATAACCGGCTCATCAGCCTGCGCAACCGGTTCAAAAACGCGTTCGCGCAAATTGATGTCCAGCTCAAACGCCGCTATGACCTGATCCCGAACCTGGTGGAAACGGCCAAGGGTTACATCAAGCACGAGCGCGGAACGCTGGAGGCCGTCACCGCGGCCCGCAACCAGGCCGCGGCAGCCGTGCAGAAAGCGGCGACCAACCCGGCCGACGCCGGCGCCATCCAGGGCCTGATGGGCGCGGAAGCCACCTTGACCGGCGCGCTCGGCCGCCTGTTCGCCGTGGTCGAGGCCTACCCCGACCTTAAAGCCAACCAGACCATGGCCCAACTGATGGAGGAGCTGACCTCCACCGAGAACAAGGTATCGTTCGCACGGCAGGCTTACAACGACGCCGTCATGAGCTACAACATTGCCCGTGAACTGTTCCCGGCCGTGATCGTGGCCAATCTGTTCGGCTTCACGCTGGCCCAGTTGTTTGAAATCACCGCGGTCCAGGAACGGGAAGCCCCGAAAGTGGCTTTTTCGTAAACCATGGACTTCTTTGAGCATCAGGAAAGGGCCCGGCGCAAGACTACGCTGCTTGTAGCGTATTTCTTCCTGGCCGTCGCCCTGATTATCGCCGCCATTTATGCCATATTTGCATACGTGTTCATGCCGGCGGCGCCGCCCGATGCCGCCGGTTCGGCCGTGGCCATCGCACGGGTATGGTGGCGCGCCGACCTGCTGATGTGGGTGGCTGCCATTACCCTCGGCATCATCGGCCTGGGCTCGCTCTATAAAATCATCGCGCTTTCCCAGGGCGGCGAGGCGGTGGCGCGCCTGCTGGGCGCGCGGCCGGTGCCCGCCGCCACGACGGACCTGCAGGAGCGGCGGCTGTTGAACGTCGTCGAGGAAATTGCCCTGGCTTCCGGCACACCGGTGCCGCGCGTGTTCGTCCTTGACAAGGAAAACAGCCTGAACGCGTTCGCCGCCGGTTTCTCGACGCGGGACGCCGTCATCGGCGTGACCAACGGCTGCCTGACGCGGCTTACCCGGGACGAACTGCAGGGCGTGATCGCGCACGAATTCAGCCACATTCTCAACGGTGACATGCGCCTGAACCTGCGGCTCATGGGCCTGCTTAACGGTATTCTGGTCATCGGCATCATCGGCTACTGGATTTTCCGGATCGCCACCAGCACCGGCCGGACGGCAAGCGTGGGGCGCAAGAAAAACGGCAGTCCGATTCCGTTTATCCTGGTAGGGCTGGCCGTCATGGCCATTGGCTACATCGGCGTGTTCTTCGGCAAGCTGATCAAGAGCGCCGTTTCGCGCCAGCGCGAGTTCCTGGCGGATGCCGCCTCCGTGCAGTTCACGCGCAACCCGGACGGCCTGGCGGGAGCCCTCAAAAAAATCGGCGGAGCCCTGGCAGGCTCGCGCATCCGGAACCCCAACGCCGAGGAGGCCAGCCATCTGTTTTTTGCCAACGGCCTGGGGTCGTCGTTTCTGAACCTGATGGCCACCCACCCGCCGCTGCTCGAACGCATCCGGCGGATTGATCCCGCCTTCAACGGCGATTTTGCCGCCGTAAATACGGCGCCCGCGGCGGGCAGCGATGAGACCGGACTGTCCTCCCTGTCCCCGGCCGTGGCCGGCACACAGGCGCCGCCGGCCGCCGGGCCGGTGCGCCCCGCGACCATGCCCCTGCAGTCGCGCCAAGCCCTGCAGAGCATCGGCCATCCGCAGGCCGCAAACCTGGCCTACGTAACCGCCCTGCTCAAAACCTTACCCGAAGCCATTAAGACCGCGGCCCGTGATCCGGCCGGCGCGCGCGCGCTGGTCTACGGCCTGCTGATCAGCGCCGACGAGCCGGTCCGCAACATCCAGTTCCAGCGCCTGGACGCAAAAGCGGAACCGGATGTCGCCGGGCAGACGCGGGCACTGGCGCCCGAGCTTGCCTCCCTGCCGACGGCCGCGCGCCTGCCGCTGACGGATGTGGCGCTGACCGCGCTGCGGACGCTGTCGCTCGCGCAATTGGAAACTTTCCGGGACAACCTGCGGGCGCTGATTGAGGCGGATACGTCCATCTCGCTCTTTGAATACATGCTGGAACGCATGGTCATCCGCCGCCTTGCCAGCCAATACGGACGTCCGCGCCGGGTGATCGTCCAGTATTACGACCTCAAGCCCCTTCTGCCGGAGGCTGCCGCCCTGCTCGCCACCCTGGCTTACTACGGCCAGTCGGAAGGGACGCAGGCAGCGCACGCCTTCCAGTCCGGCGCGGCCCGGCTGAATGCGCCCCTGACCATGCCCCCGAAAACGGCCTGCGGACTGGCCGCCGTGGACCAGGCGCTGACCATCCTGAATACAGCCTCGCCCGCCGTCAAAAAAATGATTCTGGATGCGTGCGTCGCGTGCGTCGCCGCGGATGGCCGCACGACGGTGACCGAAGTCGAGCTCCTGCGCGCTGTCGCCGACTCGCTGGATTGCCCCCTCCCACCCTTCGTGCCGGATTCAGAATAAATAATGAAAGCGCCCCATCAGCATCCCGCAGGATGCTCAGGCCACAGGCTTTGAACCGCAGGTGCGGGAGGAACGAGTCGTAAGACAGCACGCCAACGTTCATCTTTGCATTGAATAACAACCGGGAACCACCATGAATAAATACCCCGCCCTGCCCTCCCTTGACAACCTGCTCGCCTGCGCGGAAGCGGCCGCGCGCGCCGGCGGAGCTCACGCCTTGAAGCATACCCATCGCCGGCGCATCGTTGCGCAAACATTTGCCCACGACGTCAAGCTGAAGCTGGATCGCGAATGCCAGGACGTGGCCGAGCGGGTGATCCGGAAACACTTCCCGCGCGCCGCGATTCTGGGCGAAGAAACCCCCATCGCGCCGGCCGCGGCCGACCTGCTCTGGATCATTGACCCCATCGACGGCACCGTCAATTATTTCCACGGCCTGCCGCTGTGGTGCTGTTCGGTGGCCGTTCAGGTCCGGGGCTGCACGGCCGCCGGCGCCGTGTATGCTCCCGTGCTGGACGAATGTTACACCGCCCACCGCGAACGCCGGGCGGCCTGCAACGGCAAGCCGCTGGCCGTATCGGCCACGCGCCGCCTGAAGGACGCCGTGGTCCTCACCGGCCTCGACAAGCGCACCGCCCGACTGAACCACTCGTTCGCGCTCTTCCAAAAGCTCGCGCGCAAGACGCAGAAACTGCGCATCATGGGATCGGCCGCGCTTGATATCTGCCAGGTGGCCGCCGGCCGGGCGGACGCCTTTTTCGAATCCGGGATTTATCTGTGGGACGCGGCGGCCGCCGGCCTGATTGTCGACCAAGCCGGAGGGCGCTCCGAGATTATCGCGCCCGGGCCGCGTTACCAACTATGGATGCTGGCCAGCAACGGCCACCTGCACGCTCCGCTGCGGCGGCTGATCTTGTAACCCGGGGGCATGCAGGTAAGGGCGTATCTTCTCACGCACTTCCGTCGGTCTGCCCGGCAATCTCTTGAAAAAGAACTGCGCGCACGGAATTGCCTATCCGTCGGCAACGCGGCCAAGGCTCCCGTCTCGAAAGGGCTGCCCCTGCCGGTACATCGCCAGCCGCTGCTCCCCCTGCAGGGCCGCTTCATCACGGCCTGCCGCGCGCCACAGACGTATCGCATGCTCCTGCACGGCGACCGCCTGCTCGAAGTTGCCGCTCTCCGCCTGACCGGCCGCCAGCGCATCCAACCACATCGGATTGGACTCCCCCCGCACGCGAACCAGGAACGACGCGTACCGGACCGCCTGGGCCCCGTCGCGGAACGCCGCGTCGGGGCACGTTGCCATGATCCACGCGAGCATCCCGTAAGCATCGTATGTCGTAATATCCAGCGCGATTGCCTGGCGTAGCAGCGGCACCGCATCTGCCGCCCGGCCCTGCCGGAAAAGGAGCGCGCCAAGGTCCTTGAAGACCCGGGGCGTCTCGGGACTGTGCTTTATCGCTTCCCGGTACGCCGCCTCGGCATTTGCTGAATCGCCGAGTTTGTCGAGCACGTTGCCAAGGTTGTGCCAGGCCTCGGCATATCCCGGCTTGAGCGCAATGGACTTGAGGAAACAGTCGCGGGCATCCGGCAGCCTCCCCTGCTTCATGTTCATGAACCCCCGGGTGTGCTGCGCATCCGCATAGTCGGGCGCCCGTAAAGCCGCAGCGTCGAGTTCCCGCGCCGCCCGGACGTAATCATTTTCGCGGATCGACTGCAGGGCAAGGAAGTTGTACATCTCAGCCGCGAACGGTAACCCATCCGTCGGTGCCGAAACCGTGGCATTCGACCAGACCGCCGCACCCAGCACTGCCAGCGCCGCGGGTGCCAGGCATCGAATGTCGCGGCGATGCGCCCAGATCCAACCGGCGGCATACGCGGCAAACACGATCAGCGCCGGCATGAGCACCACCCGATAACGGGAGGTGACAAAAAAAGCCACGACCGACGCCGCGTAGACGCCGACGTAGAGCGCGAGCAGGCCGGCGTGCGGCCGCCGCTCCCGAAAGGCCGCGATCATTCCGAGACACGCCAGCGGGAAGATGACACCGAACGGAAACCCGAACGGGCCTGCGCGCCAGACCGTCGCTGACAGCATCGCTGACCACTCCCGGAATATGTAGATATCGACGTTCCGGGGCAGTTCCCTGGCGTTCGTGATCTGACGCGCCTTTTTCAGCAGGCCGCGCACGAAATGGCCCGGGTGCGCCTTCGCGTAATTCAGCGTCCTGGCGACATAGAAGCGGCTTTGGTCGACGGCCTTGAGGGCTCCGTTGCGAATGGGCAGCTTATCCAGGTTCTCCCATCCGAAGCTGGGCCGAATGGCAATGGTTGCGTCCGCCCCCAGGTTGTTTCCGATGTAGAAGTTCAGGCCGCCGTTGTAGGAGATCAGGCAAAGCTGCCGGGAGTGCCGGTAGTTGGCCAGGGTCACCGGCAGGACGGCAACGGCGATTCCCGCGGACAGGAGCAGCGCGGGGAGCACGACGGTGCTGCCGATGCGGCGCACGCGGCTCTTCCAGAGAAGCCAGGCGGGCACGAACGGGACGAAGCACAGGATGTTCGGGACGGTGTCTGCGGCGAGCCCGGCGGCGACGCCGGCCGCCAGCCACAGGGCCGGCGCACCCGACGAACTTGCCTGGAAAAGCAACCAGAGAAACAGGATGTTGAGCATCGCCGCCAGCCCCGCCGGAAGGAGCTGTGAGTTATAGAAGATGAGCGGCCCGCACACGGCCGCCATCAGCCCCGCGATCCAGGCCGG
>Ga0265297_10012103_pt1 | contig 10420 bp, 7 predicted proteins | sample Munlanlwell13791_FD_192502 | JGI IMG/M metagenome (GOLD analysis project Ga0265297, IMG submission 192502) | Leachate microbial communities from a municipal landfill in Southern Ontario, Canada - Leachate well 137-91 | ecosystem: Engineered > Solid waste > Landfill > Unclassified | place...
TGAACCGCCGCCTTGAAGCGATTTTTTGAGATCATTCCGTTTCACGGCGATGATCTTCTGCGCATTCGCCCCCCAATAAGGCGCCCTAATAACCTTAACGCCAACGGGAATATCGGCCATTAACGAATTATCGGTAAGCAGGTATGAATTTTCCGGTACGGTAATGACCGTGGAATGCCAGCCGTTTTCCGGCAAATAGCGCACAAGCCCCTTGGTCCGATATACCCCCGGGCCGCTATCGGGCGGAAAAGAATACGAAATGATTAATATTTTTTTAAATTGTCGCATGTTTTTAATTCCGGAAAAACATTTGTTTTTTCGATCAAGCCGGCCGCTGCCACGGAAATTCCCATAAAAACCCAAAAAAACAGTGGCAACCGGTCAAAAGAAAAAAGATATTGCCCCATCATCCCGATAAAGCACGCCAAATATCCGGCAGCGTACGGATACCAAGCCGTACCGGCGGATATTATAAGCGCCCTCGTAAGCACCATACCACAGGAAATTATTAAAAAAAACAGCGCCCCAAATCCAAAAATTCCCGTTTCGGCCAGAGTTTGCGTCCAGATATTGGGCGCGACGGGCATCGTTTTCACATTATAGTAATCCGCGGCATAAAAATTATAATTCCCGATGCCAACACCGAAAATCGGATATTTCCACCACAAATCAAGGGCAAAATCAAGATCGGAAAGCCTTGGTTCTTTCTGGAGCGACTCCGCGGAAAAACGGCCTACAAAATATTCTTTAAAATCATTATACCCGCCATTGGAAATTTCAAACACGAAAAAAAAGCAAAAAATAACCACCGCCAGAAAAGCCAATGAAACCAATTTTATTTTCTCTTTCGTTTTGAAAATCAAAAAAATAAAGATTCCCGCCAAAATCAGTCCGATCCACGCACCCCGGCTTTTCGTAAGAATAATCGCAATGGTCAACGCCAAGAACATCGGTAATACTGGCTTTATCGCGGCAACTGCCGTTCCAATTTTTCCTGAAACGCGCCTACTGCCGAAAATAAACAAAATCAACAATAACGGCAATACCGAAAGAATATAATTCGCGAAAAAAAGCGGCTCCTGAAACGTGGCATGGGGACGAAATAAAAACGGGTCTCGGTAATAGCTCACGCCAATCTTGCTTCCGGTTGTGGAAAGCGCGTTCGTCATATCAACGAAAGGCAAGCCGTACTTAAGGGCAAAAAATTGGTATATTCCATAAATCGCAACCACGAATGCCGTAAAAACAAAAACCTTCATGACCTTACCCCATATTTTCCGGTCGGAACAAAAATGAAAACTCACAATATAAGCCGATACCATGAAAAATAAATAAAATAGCTGCACCGCCGGCCTCATTGCCGATCCCCGCAACGCCACTTCCGAAGCAAGCTCGACGCCTGGAGACGGGAAAAATATATTGTTCGCCAGCGAAACCGCGCACACGGCCAAAAACATCAAGATCGGCAGAACCAGCGGCGACGCGAAACGAAACTTGCGGCCGGAAATTATCATTGACGCGATCAAAACCGCGAGAATAACATAGCTTAAGCGAATGGTAAACCCCACGTCCATCACGAGCACCGCCTCAAGGGGAAGAGAAACAATAAATAGCAAATAAGTAAAAAACGGGAACCGGAAAGAAATGAACAGCAAAAAAAGAACGGCAAAAAAACCGAAGCAATAAGCGGCAAAGGGATGGCCACACGCAACGGCCAACCCTGGAATCATGGCAATCCCGGCCAAAACGGCGGCGGGCAGGATTTTTTTCAATAAAATCATTATTTTCCCCTAAGGTTCTATTTTTTTCTAATCAAATATCTTGTGCCGTAATCCCTTGGAAACCTGACCTCCAAAACCTCGGCATCATCCTCGACAATGCGGGCAACTTCTTTGGGCGGCAAAGACATCATCCTTATCGGCATCAACTTTAATTTACGCCATAAAAAATCCGAAGGAACGCCAAGCTTCCGCATCGCAGTGTACAAATGCCGGCGAGGCTGAAAACGATGGATAAACGGAATATGGCCTGGAAGCTGGAAATACAAATGTCCTCCCGGTTTTAATATTCGAACAAATTCGGCGATATAACGCCTGGCGTCCTTACTCGGTATGTGCTGCAAAACTATATTGGAATATATCAGGTCAAAAGAATTATCGCCAAATATCGAAAGGTCATCTTTTTCATTGAACAAAAACTTGCAATTCGGGCAATCATTGTTATACTTTTCCGCCAGTTTAAGCATGCTGCGCGACACATCAACCCCGTAATATTCCCGGCAATGGCCGGAAAAACTTTGAGCCAACCGGCCGGCGCCACAACCAAAATCAAGAATTTTCCCAAACTTGGAACCAATTCCTTTTGAACCTAAATATTTTATTATTTCCGATACTTCCCTTTCCCCTTCTTTAAAGAAATCGCCAATTTCCCATTTGCCGTATTTTTTTTGTGGATCGGATAATATTGCCCACAAAGCGTCCACCTGGGCCAAATCTTCCCAGTCTTTGTTAGTTTTTGGTTGAGATGAGTTATTCATATTTTTGTAAATTTTTAAACAATGGCTTCAGATTTTCTTTGATCGAATCCGCATCCGGAGTTTTGGCGCGCTCCGGAACGATCAATGTGGCAAAAACGACTGGCGCCCGAGCTGTTTTTGAGTATTTAACCACCGGGACGAGGTCTTTTTTACCGTAGCAAGAAGATATCCAACCGTCCACCAGGTCAAGCTTCAACCCAACGATTTCCAAAGGAATAACCGCAAAATTCACGCCATTCGGATTCTTGGCGCGCGCTATCAGCGGATCAATAAAGTCTTTTTCCAAATATGGCGCAAAAGGATGGAGATAAAAATCAAAAACATGGCAGCCAATTCCGGTCATAATATCTTTTATCGCCAAATAACCGGATTCCCTGTTAAAAACAAAAATTCTCCGGTGGGTAACCGGCTCTTTTAAGCGCCGGTATCCATAATGCTCGGCCACTAAAATATCAAAGCCGGCGATCTCGTCCCTTTTGATGATTTTTATCTTAGCATCATTTTTTAAGGAAAACAGGTTGTTTCGGATAAAACGATTTTGCTCCTCGCCATCGACTTTGATCGTGTTATGGAAAGCGGTTGATCTAAATTCATCCCTCAATTCCGGAACGCCGGTATAAATGAACGTACCGGTATCGATAACCAGATCCCTCCCCCCCACGGCCAATTCAAACGAAAGCTTGTCATTGTGGCAGTGGCCACCATTGCCGTTCTGGCCATTGGATCCGCAAGAAATCAAACAATAATTGCCGTTATCGCGGAAAACATGCCAGCCACCATCATAGAAATCCCTGCTTCTTATATTTTCGATATTGTTTTCTTCCATTAACGCCCACGCGCCATAACCGTCTTTGCCGAAAACCCATAACGATTCCTCGCAAAAACCAAATTCTTTGACCTTGAATTTAGGCTCTCTGAAAAAAACCGCACCCAAGCATAGCAGATATCTCATATCCAAAAGATCTCTTTTTTTAAAAATAAAAAACTGGCCATTATCGTTATCCCCTATCTGGGGAATCCTGCCGTCCGGCTTCACAAGATACAATACAACTTCAAACATTTTATAAAACCGCGAAACATACTCTTTGCCAAAAATTTTTTGGCAAATTTCTTTGTAATTATTTTTATCGAAATCAGCATCGTTTACGACCGCAAAAACAGTGGAAAACAAGAAAAGCTCCAAAACCAAGCGATGATAACAAGTCGAGGCCTCAAAATCGCATCCATCTGGGTAAACCTGCTTTTCCATCTCTTTTTTCAACTCTCCGATACCAAAATCACGCCATTTTTTCCCCTCGGAAGTCCCTTTGAAAAAAATCCCTAAAAATATCAAACCCGCGACATCGGATAAGTAATGGTTCGCGGTAAGCCCACGCCAGCTTTTTTCCAAATTCTTTTCAATAAAACGTCCGGAAACTATCAGGTTTTCAAAAATATTTGTTAAAAAATCGTCGGTTAATTCCCTTGCGCCCCTAAAAAGATAAAGTGCGTAAATCCAGTTTGACGCCCTTATGGAAGCCTCCATCGGGCACGTCCAGTTAACCCCAAACAAGGGAGGATTGTTTTCCATCCAATCGCCGGCCTGCCCGACAAACTCAAGGGAGTATTTGGCATCGCCCGTTATCAGATAAGCTTGTCCCAAAACTGCGAAATGCTGGCACCGCGACAGCTCCCACGGAACCTTGCCATCATATTTTAATTGCCGCTTTATCGGGTCGCCAATGGGGTCAATCGGAACCATATCCAAAAAATATTTTTTAGGCCATTGATAACCGGTCTTAAAATCGGCGTTCCAGGCGATCTTTTCGCCCAAATCGACTATACCCGAACCCAATAAATCGAACTTATGGCCGCATACCATATCGGCGCCATCTTTGATATTTTTAACACTGTCAAAATCAAACAGGTCCAATAACCCAACTGCCGCCCCCTTACTCTCAAAACCGCGGAAAAGTACCGGCATATTCCCGGATTTGAAATCAACAATCATTTTTTTTATCGTCTCTTTTTCGACCGTAACCGCGACTGGAGCAACCCGGTCTTTAAATCTCTTGAACCGGGACCGGCAGTTCCGGAGATTTTTTTTAACAGAATTAATCATTCTTTTTTTGTTTTTCTTCATATTCCCGCTCGGTCATATAAACTGTGATTCCTTTTTCCAAAAGTTTTTTTTGCTCATTGAACAAATCGGCGGACTTCACCATCCAGCATTCGGCCATCCCCACCCTGCCGGTTTTAAGCATGCCTTTTTCTTTCAGGTGATTTTTTAAAAAATTTCTTATCCAGATCCCTGAGTTCTTGTCGATCCTTGACTTTGCCGTTTCTTGGTCATGAGCCCTCAATTTGATATGTTTTATTTTTTTATCATAACCAATAATTTTTGCGTTATATATCTTATCGGAATAAATTTTCAAAGGAAAATTTTTTAAAGTATCTTCGATAACATGGACAAAAGTAACCGGGCCAAAATCAACCCCAAGACCCAATATCCATCCGTTAATTTCCATTATTTTATATAATGGCGTTTCCGGCCCAAAAATAGTGCCCGCTTTTTCGTGGCCATCCGCAATAAATTCAGCCTTAGGACCACACGCACAAACCGAATGGGTTGGGTGAAGGCTTCTGGCCACGCCACCCCTGCTCCTGAACGCTTCAGATATCGCCCCTACCGTTGACGGAGTTTTAGCAACATCAAAAACAGCTCCCTTATCAAGCGAATCCTGCATCGACCCGACAATGGAAAAACAAGGCATTGCCAGCGTCCCTTCGCGGCCCACGGCATCCATCAGCGCGTCGATAACAGTCTCTGCGCCACCTTCCACAAAACCAACGCTTCTCAACGAACTGTGCGCAAAAACGACATCTCCATGTTTCACTCCCAACCTGTCCAGATCATTTATTATCCGCTCTTTCGTTATCTTGGGCTGCGTTTGGGATTGACGCATTTTTTTTAACGCGCTTCTCGTTTTTTTTAAAAAGGCAACCGTCTCCGGCGGCAAAGCCCTTGTTATCAAGTTTTTGATTTTAGGCGCCATACGTTAATTGTTTTTTAACTTTCTTTCCAAAATCAAGGCATCGCAAAAAAATTTTACCGCCCAATTCGGATAAGTGAACGATAAATAATTGCCCCAAACCGGATGGGAGCCTTTTACCCCCCCTCTTATGCCGAGATTATCCGATCCATGGTCCTGCAGCTTTTTTAAGCCGGAATTTATTTTCAATGCCGCATCCAAGTATCTTTTTTTCTTGCTTGTTTCAAAAAGCTTGAATAAGCATATGGCGGTTTGCGCCTCGCCGGTCAAGCACCTGCTTGACGCCATTCTTTGCCAATTGCGGCCATAAAATGCCGCCAAACTGCCGCTTCTTTCAAAATCAGCCAATAGCGCATCGACCGCTTTTACCGCAGCGGTGCGCCAATTATCTTTCTTTGTCAAAATCGCACCATTAAGTATGCCCTCTATGGCGTAAGCGATCGTGTGCAGCGGAGGGTTGCTCATCAAATCGAATGCGTTGTTGTCAAACCAGCCGTCTTTGAGTTGGTTGGAGATTGCCCATTCGATGTTTTTTGACGCGGCATCGATATAAGCACCGTCCTTTTCCAAATTGAAAAATTCAATCAAAGGCCACGCCACCCTTGAATGGTAAACCGTGGCAATGTCGTTATAGGTAAAATTCTTCCAGGAACCATCTCCCCCCTGAACCGAAACCAGCCAATCGGCCGCCCTTTTTGCCGATATTAGATATTTATTGTCTCCAGAATGCCTATAGATCGCCGCCAGCCCCTGCAACGCCTGGCCGGTATTAAAAACGATCGGCGCAAGTGAACCTCCCAAAAAACCACCCTGGAACGCGCCGTTTTCAAGCTGAACCGAAACCAGCCAATCGGCCATCAAAACCGCCCGATCCAAATATTCCTTTTTTTTAGTGATATCGAAATAATCCAAAAAAGTTACGATAATATAACCGGTAGTTTCCGGATAAGACCGCAACCAGCCACCGCGCATAGAATACCCGGCGGAAACGCCACCATCACCGCCAAAATCCTGCGCCCGCTTGAGCCACTCAATCGAATCTTTTAAATGATCGATATTTTGGCAAAGAGCACCGTACGACCCGAAAATATCCTTGAGAACAAGATTAAAATGTGATTTTTTATACAATCTGCTTTTGGCGGATTGACAAAATATTCGCGCGATGTCTTTCATTTTAAAAAATTATTAAAAATATTTTTCCAAACAATATTAACCGGTTTTAATTGGAAGGTTCGTAATTTATATCCTTATTGCTGCCGTCATCGATAAGCGCCGTTTTTGCCGAATAATTATTGAATGTGTTGGAAACAATGTTGATTTTTTCTGATTTTGACATTATTTTGATGCCCTCCGACCGCGTAAACCCGGTAAACACATTATCCGTAATCATGGCTTGACAGGTATTCGAAACAACTAAATTAACCGGATTGTCGCGAAGGGAATTATTCGAAACAAGAGTAGTTGTCAAGTAATAAGATTCAAAAGGATATTTACCCGCAATCTTTATACCCGTATCGCATTCTTCCAGGGAATTGGATGTGATTATGGTATCGGCTGAATCAAGAATCCAGATCCCTACCGATGATTCGTTTTTATCATAGATGTGCTCAATCGAATTGGAAGTTACGATCGTTTCAAATCCTCCGATTATTTTCATTGAAGATATGGGAAAATCCGGCCGGCCAGAGTTTTCAAAGCCGGCATCCGAATTGCCCGACACCAGACAATCATGGCTCTCGGTCAACAGGATTGACTGGGAAACTCCCTCAAATACATTATTAGAAATATTATTTTTGTAAGATTTTAAAAATGTTACGCCATCGGATAAATTAAAAAACCAATTATTATCAACGGATGAATAAGAACTAAATTTCAAAAAAATTCCGCCGCCTTTATTTTTTTCCGAGGCGTCAAAAGTCAAATTGCGGAAAACCAATCGGCTGCTGGCTTCCGGTTCATAATATCCCGTTCCGGCAGCGGCGAAAGCGTAAGTATCCGTACGCAAAACGAATATCGTGGATCCCCCCACGCCCTCAATGGTTATATGCGCTCCGTTATCAATATGAGGAATTAGGATCGCGCTTTTAAAGCCGCTATAATCCTTTCCCTTGTCAATATTGTATTTTCCCTCTAAAAAAATTACCTTCCCGCCTTCCCGAGACAAGGCGTCGACGGCGGCTTGAATTTCCACTTGGTCATCCGACCCGTCGCAGACATAATTCGCGCTCTTTTTATTCTTTGACTCGCTCGAAGCTACAACAATCGTATTCCCCATGATTAAAAAATTCGAATTGCGCCGATAATGGATCGCCAAGACAACAATCGCGATATCCAAAAAAACAATCGCTAAAATCGAAAGACTGCAAACAAATATCCGTTTTTTAAATGCAAAACCCCGAAAAGCAAATTTGAACATATTGATAATAGCTCATCTTATTTAGAATACCACCCCAAAAGAACAACAACTTCAAATTTCATCCATCTTCATAAAATTCAACAAACAGCCCGGACCGCATTACCAACGGATCATTTCCTTAAAAATCTCGCCCTCAAATAACCAGTAATATTGACCATTGATGACGAAATTACGGTGGCGGCCGCCGCGCCGGCGGCGCCATATGCCGGAATAAGCAAATAGTTACCAGCTACATTCACCATAAATCCGGCAAATCCCAAGGTTGCCAAAAATACGTATTTTTTTCTTGAAATCAAGACATTCACCGCCGGGCCAAACATTATGCTTGTTACTATTCCAATACAAAAAATTTGGAAAGGCAAAATTGCATCCGAGTATCTGGCACCGTTTAAAAAGGTCATCAACAGACCCGAAGCCAATGCCAAAAATGCCACAGGAACAATGGTAAGCGATGAAATACTAATCCACTTATCCAAAAAATCTTTTTGCTTTACCGAATCCTGGAAATCTTTTTTGGATAATTTGGAAAGAAACACCGTGTTGATCGCGTTTAAAGACAGCAGCGCGAAACCGAAATAACGCAACGCAACGCCATACGCCGCGACCTGGTCGACGCTTTCCATTCTGGAAAGCATAAAAACGCTCATCTGCCCAATCAGCGCGATGAAAAAGAAATAAACGATAAGCCAGCCGCCCTGGGACAACGCGCCCTTAATATGCTTTGTTCTCAAAGAAAATGCCAGCCGGTTCCTCAACAACAGCAGCATGCCCGCGCCCAAAACAAAATAAATTCCGGTCGAAAAAAGCGCGGTATTGAAAAAATCCAATTTGCCGGACCATAAAAGAAAAGCCACCGCTACCGCAAGAATTAAATTAATGGCGATTCTTAGAATGCCGTATCTTTTAAATTCTTCGGAAGCGCGGAATATCGACCGGGCCATCTCCAAAAGGATGAAACCGAATGTCGCGTATCCGCCGAACAATATCGCGTTGGCGTAAATTCCGCTTCCAAAAAAAATCTCACTTGTCCAAACCGGATCCAATGAAAAAACCAATATGAATATCAGCGAGCACATTATCTGCAAAGAAAGATTAGAGCCGTAATCACGGGCGGGATTTTTACCCGTGACGGAAATGTACTCCGCCCCGTCGCGAACGGCGATCGTACCAAACGAACCGGCAATGATGCCGCCAATAAACCCCATCACCGCGGCAAAGTTCGTGTATAAACCGTAATCGGCTTTCGGCATGCCCCTGATCAAAATAATGGCGACGGCAAAACCAAAAACGGTATTCACGATCTCGGTTAAATAAACAAAAAAAATGTTTTTACCCGTCTTTGAAAATATTAATTTTTTTATGTTCCCTATTTTCATTTTGGCGGGTTTAGTTCTATGGATCCCTTCCACCCCAAAGAGGGTTTGAAATCAAAATTTTGGCTTTCCGCGCCAAAATCCGATATTACTGGCCTCTGGCCGGATTCATTTATGAAAAAATCGAAATTGCGGCTTGCCAAAAGATTGGGATATATCCTGATCTTTTTCCAGTCAAATCCCATGAGCTTCATCGCCGCCAGATCAACCGCCACGGGGTTGAAACCCGCGATCACCACTCCGCTGCGTTTTTCGTCGGGGACCAGCGGCCCTTCACCCTCCCCGCCGATAATGCCATCGATCACGGAAAAAATCTTTCTCTGCGGATATTTCTGGATGATGCCATTATGGTCGGCGTAATAAATTATTTTCATCAGATCCACCACCATTTTCCAGGCGGAATCATTACCGTACCAATCGCCGCCGTCAAGCAATTTTTTCCTCGGATCAACAGCAATCCCCAAAGGCTCAATAAATATTTTATACGCCTTGGTCAGAACACGGTAACAGAAATCCGCGGCTTTAGATTTTCTGGCCAGCAATCTGTCAAAAGCAAGCCGTTGCGTTTTTACCAAAAACCTCTCCCCTGTCCCTAAAATTTCGGGAAACTGATCGCCGTTTTCCGACGGCGTACCCAAAGTGTAATGTACCAGATAATTTTTATTGGTATTGATGCCGACCAATCCCTTGGCGTTCAGAGTGACGCCGGTCTTACGATGAACCTTCAATTTTGGCATGGAAATCACAACATCAGCCAGCAGGATCGTTTTTGAGACCGAATACTCCTGGATCGCGCCCTGATGGTGTCTGATAGTTTCCTTACGGTCAAAATCAGCGCCGTAAAATTTATCTTGGTTGCCGGATTTGTAAAATTCGCTTTTCTCGCCGAGGTTGATTATCGAACTGCCATTGGGATCGCCGCTCAATTCCGTTCTTAGATTGGAAAAAGTGATCTTTTCCTTGCCCTTTTGTGCCCAGAAATTGCGCAAGTCGTAAATATTTACGGAAAAACCCTTTTCTTTTTCGTAAAATTTTTTAATTTCTTCAATCCGCGTCACTTTAA
>Ga0265297_10012104_pt1 | contig 10419 bp, 9 predicted proteins | sample Munlanlwell13791_FD_192502 | JGI IMG/M metagenome (GOLD analysis project Ga0265297, IMG submission 192502) | Leachate microbial communities from a municipal landfill in Southern Ontario, Canada - Leachate well 137-91 | ecosystem: Engineered > Solid waste > Landfill > Unclassified | place...
AACCAAGAAGCCAATACCTATCCCGCTATTTTTTGCCCTTAAAGCTCAGCGCGAATCGGCGATAAGGACAGCATTAAGCGTAAGCTAATGCAGGTTCTTCAAATAAGTTGGCACTTATTAAAGTTTCTCAAGGTTTTGCGAGGATTGAGACCTCGGCTTGCCTCATTACCTTCAAATTTCTGTCGAAGCAATCACCCCCGTGCTTTTAATTCTCTTCTAATCGTTCTTTCCACGTCTTTCTTTTTGATAGATTCCCTTTTGTCCTCCTTCTTCTTGCCCTTGGCCAAACCAAAGGAAATCTTAATTTTGTGTTTCTTAGTATAAACCGATAAAGGGATTAAAGTCAAGCCCTTTTCTCTTGACTTGCCGATGAGATAGCTTATCTCTTTTTCATGGAGAAGGAGCTTCCTGTCCCTCTGGGGATCAAAGGTTTTGCTTGTGTTCAATGGCTGGTAAGCAGGGATATTGGCGCCTACCCAGAATATCTCTGCCTTGCCTTTGTCGTTCTTTTTAACGGATATGTATGAGCCGGCCAGGCTGATGCTCCTGGTTTTCAGGGATTTGACTTCCTGGCCGTTCAAAGCCAAACCGGCCTCGAACTTCTCCAGTATGCTGTAGTTGAAACCCGCTTTTTTATTCTCTCCAATATTCATATTTTCATTTTATCCGATTTTCTGCTAAAATGAAAGCGCTATGGACGTGAGAAAGCAAATCAAAGATTTAACGGAAAAAGCCATTAAAGACCTCTACGGCCTTGATTTTCCGGTTCAGGTTTTGAGTCCCAGAGGCAAGGGGCACGGCGATTACGCTGTCAGCTCGGCCCTGGAAATCAAGACAGACAATAATGCTTTTGACGTTGCTTCTGAGATAAAGGAAGCAATCAGGAGCGATTTGTTTTCAAAGACAGAGGTGGTTGAGCCCGGGTTCGTCAATTTCTTTCTTTCTCCAGAGTTTTTAAAGAAAGAGCTTTTAAAGGAAAAATTCGATTCCTTGGACACGGGGAAGGGAGAGAAAGTGCAGATTGAGTTTGTCTCGGCCAATCCCACCGGTCCTTTGACCGTTGGCAACGGCCGGGGAGGTCCTTTCGGCGACGTTCTGGGAAACGTGTTCAAAAAAGCCGGTTTCGAAGTGGAAAAGGCCTACTATATCAATGACTTTGGCAAGCAGATTCTGGCTCTGGGACATTCAATTCTCAAAGATTCGGAAAACGGGTATTCGGGAGAATATATCAATGAGCTGAATTTGCGAATCAAGGACGCTGACCCGTATGCCGCGGGCAGGAAAGGAGCCAGGATAATTCTCGAGGAAATGATTAAGAAAACCCTTGAGAAATTGGGCATCAGGTACGATGAATGGTTTTCGGAGTCCGAGCTTTACGAAAAAGGCGAGGTTGACAAAACCATAGACCTTTTAAGGAAAAAAGGGCTGGTGTATGAAAGAGAGGGGGCGACCTGGTTTACCACCACTGCTTTCGGTGACGAGAGGGACAGGGTCTTAATCAAGTCAGACCAGGAAAAGACGTATCTGGCCGGGGACATCGCCTACCACAGATACAAGTTCGAGAAAAAGAAGTTTGACAAGGTAATCAATGTCTGGGGGGCTGACCACTACGGGGACGTGCTGGGATTGAAGGCCGGGGCAGAAGCCTTGGGATACAAGGACAAGCTGGAGGTGATTCTTCTCCAGTTCGTGACCGTGATAAAAGAGGGAAAGCCGGTGAAGATGTCCAAGAGACTGGGAACAGCCATTACCATGGATGATTTGCTGGAAGAGCTGAGCCCTGATGCGGTCAGGTTCTTCTTTCTGGCCAAGGCAGCCAATACCCATCTTAACTTTGATATGGATTTGGCCAAAGAGCAGTCAGAAAAGAATCCTGTCTATTACGTCCAGTACGCCCATGCCAGGATTTGCAGCATTTTGAAGAAAGCCGGCAATGCCGAGAATGTCAATGATTTCGATTTACTGACGCACGAAAGGGAGATTGAGCTCATGAAGCAGATTTACAGATTCAAAGAGATTATTGAGGATACGGTCAATGACTATCAATTGCAGAGGGTTCCTCAGTACGCGATTGATTTGGCCACTTCTTTTCACGGGTTTTACCAGGACTGTCAGGTTCTGACAGGGGACGAGAATCTAAAAAACCAGAGGCTGGCTTTGGTTTCTTTGACCAGGGGCGTTTTGAGGAGCGTGCTGGACTTGATGGGGGTTTCGGCTCCGGAGGAGATGTAGCATGCCCAAAGAAATATTTTATGATCAAAAAATTAAAAATTATGACTAAAATCAAGAAAATATTATTAACCAAGACAGACCAAATTGATTATGAAAAAATAATTAGAGATTATTCTTGGATAATAAAAAGAGGACAAAATTGTATTTTAAGTCCCGACAGTGACGGGCTGCTGTGTGGTTTGTTTATGTCCAATTATTTAGATTGGAGAATAAGGGGTTTTTATGATGGCAAAATAATACTGCTGGATAAGAACATTTCTATTAAGGATTGTGTATTTTTAGATATGGAGATTTTTAGAAAAGAAATTAGAAGCGTGGGACATCATATGGTTCAATTTAATAAAAAGAAAAGACCTTCAAGCTGGGGAAATTTTGATAATTGTATTCAGCCGAATAATTTTAGAAATTACGATGGCTATAAAGATTTTCGTTTAAAATATCCTCTCGCGACAATCCATTTATTAATAGGAATAATTGGTTCGAAAAAAAAGGTAGCAATTCCTAAATCGGCTATTTGCCCATTATTTTATGTTGACGGCGTGTTTAAAAATTTATTTGGTTACCCAGAAAATTGCATTGATTGGTTGAGATATTTAAGGGCCAATTCCGATAAAAATAGTTTATACGATATATTTTTTGATAAACATTATTCGGTTTATAATCTAATGGTGGCCCTGGAAGATTTTTTTATAAAAATTAGTGGAATAGACAAGGGGAAGCGCGGAAACGATAAAATAAAAATTTCTAATACAAAAGGACAGCCAATTAATATAAAAACAAATAAGGACGTTTACGAATTAATTCAGGATGAAAAAGATAAAACCAGAAAATTTCTAAAGATATTATCAAAACTAACACAGTGGAACTATAAAGAAAAAAGCTGGCAATGGGATAATTTTAAAATTTATCAATTTAGCAAATCAACCATCAAACCAAATAATAAAAATTTCGAAGGGATGATTAAGAAAAAGCCATTTTCTTGGGCAATGACAAAGGGAACAGTAATAGAGTATACCCTTGATTCTAAAAACATATTTTTAAAATAATTTTCGATCCACCGTACCTTCCTCTCTTATTCTTTTTTTTGTCAACTCACAATACTCTTTTGATATATCTATCCCAATATAATTTCTTTCTAGTTTGGTTGCAGCCAGTGCGGTTGTTCCACTACCAATAAATGGATCTAACACAATACCATTAGGTGGGCAAAAACATTGAATAAAGTCATATGGTAGGCGATCTGGAAATGTTGCCGGATGTTGATGTTTTAATCTGGTTCCATCTCCTGCTGTCATGTATTCCCAAATTGTGCCTCGACACTTCATTGGATTAATGGTGATGGAACGAGTTGCGATTCTGATACCATTGGTGAGGCGAGTGCCCCCACCAGTCATTGTTTTGCCACCGTGTTTTGACGGAATTTTTAGAGGATCTTTATTGAAATATTGTGGGCGGTCTCCTTTTAAAAAAATGGGCATATATTCATGGTCAACGCGGAAACGTTTTTTCCACCAAGCTCCTTCTGCGCCATATTTTCTATAAATAACCGTTTCAAATAATTTAAAGCCAATATTGTCAACCCAGTCCACGATAGTTTTAAACGAGGTTAGAGATTTGCCAAAATTTTTTGTTTGGTCTTGAATAACCATAATGCTGATTCCGCCATCTTTTAAAACCCTGTATATTTCCTTGCCGGTAGCATGTAAATCGTAATCAAAACCATTATATTTTCTGATGCCGTCATAGGGTGGCGACGTAACGACTAAATCAATAGAATTATTAGGAAATTTTTTAAGTACACTTACCGCATCGCCACAAATAATTTTATTTTTTGGTAAATTATTGTATTTTTTTATTTCTTTTTGTAATAATAATTCTTCTGCCCGTAGCTCTTCTTTGTTTTTAATAATATCAATTACAACGCCCTGAATAATAATTTCTCTATTTTTTTTGATAATTATGGGTTTAACGCTTTTATTTGCCGGTTGTAGTTTTATATACCCCCGTTCTTTGTAAAATTTTTTAAGGGTTGCTTCGTGACCATCTATTAAAACGACAACCTTTTGTCCATTTTCTGCGACATGCTGTTGTTTAATTAAGACAACATCACCGTCATTTATATTTTCGTCTATCATGCTATCACCCAGAACTCTTAAGGCGTAAAATTCGCCAGAGTGGGGAAGTTTGCTTTGGGGGACAGCGATCGCTTCTTTGTTTTGTATTGCTTCAATTGGTTGGCCTGCTGCTATTAAACCCAAAAGAGGGATGTTTACCATTTTGTCATTTTTATAAATATCAATTGATCGTGGTTTGTTGTATTGTTTTTCCAGAACGCCTAAATTTTGTAATTTTTTTACATGAAAATGAGCAGTAGAAACAGAAGAGAGTTTAAGGTGTTTTTTTATTTCTTCTAAAGACGGAGAAAACCCCCTTTTTTTCTCGAAAGAAGTTATGAAATCAAGAACTTGTTTTTGACGTTTTGTAAGCATAATTTAATATTGCCGACTTTCGATTTATTTTCGATTATTCTTTAATTATAGGTTACCTTTTATTTATAGTCAAGATCAAATTGCTAAATTTTAACCCAAAAACCAAAAATAAGAATTTTCTTGAAAAAAATCCTTTTCCGTGATATATTCCTTCCTGGTTATTTGACAAGAGGAACTCCAATGAAAAGGCAATTAAAACAAAGAGATGCGGAGAACTTGGTAGGCCAGGAAATTCTTAAAGCCACGGACGATGGCGATTCGCTTGCCCTTACCCTGAGCAACGGAAGCATAGTGGTAGTCAAGAAGGGCTATGATCTTGGCCCTAATTACGACCGGTTCCCTGTTGCAGCAGTAGAGCTCAACGGCCAGGTTATCTGGACAGACTAAAACCTGTCCTTTTTTATTGTTGCACGCCCTTTTTAAAAGTGTTAATATTATAGTATAAACAAGTTCTTAAAACAGGATGTCCAGGAGGGGATGAAGGGGGTCAGGAGCGAAAATTTTACGAAAATGCAATACTAGATTTATCCACATGGCAAAGAATAAACCAACTAAACAGCATTTCGTTCCAAGGTGTTATCTATCTGAGTTTGCAGATCCAAACGACGGTTTGCTTTGGATATTTAGCAAAGACGGCAAGAATTTAAGGCGGTCAAATCCTAAAAAAACTTTTGTTTCCAATAATCTTTATACGATCAAAATTAAAGGAATTAAAGATTATAGAATCGAACAAACCCTATCAAGCATAGAAGGACGGTACGCGACAATATTCAAAGACAAAATAAAAAAGAAATTACCATTATCAGATTATGAACACATTATTCTGTGTATTTTTGTTGCTGCACAACTTCAAAGAACATTAAGTATGAAGAAAAATCAGGAGAATTTTATCCAGCAAATTATCGATCATGGCAAACAACTGTTGATGGTACATGGCAGGGACACCAATTCTAAACAGATACAAGAATGGAAGGCGTATAAAAACGACATTCATAAACTTCAATTAGTTGAGGGATTGCCGTTTTTGACAGATGTTTTATACAAGATGAGTATCGCATTCATATGCTCGGCTAATCCAAAGAAACATTGGTTTATTACATCAGACGATCCTTGTACTCTCTTTAATCCAGACTTGCAATGGCAACACCATGGCCCTGGTTTTGGGCAAAAGAACGTACAATTAACGATGCCGCTATCGCCCGAGATCATGGTTTTATTTTGTTGGGCTAATTATCACGGCTATTCATTGGTTGATGCACATACCGTTGAAGAAATGATGAATAGAATGGCGCGTGGACACTGCTACAAGGAGTTTGTATCTCCTTCTGGTAATAAAAAGTGGATATGGTTTAGTAGAGTTCCTCTAGATTTAATGTTTATTATAAAGGCAATGAAGATGCAGATCCGTTTCTTCTTGCATGACATAAAAATTAAATGGAGAGAGCGTAAATATAAAAAGATATGAATGATTTGATTGAAAAAATTAAAGAAGTGGCCACATCTTCAATGCCTGAGATAGAGAAGCTCCAGCAATTCGTTAACTTTATGGCAAATCTTAAACCAGTTGATAATTCGGTGGCACTTATATTGGCATGTACATACGGATCATCTTCTGCACAAAGATTAAATAAACCCGAGATGGAAGCTCAATTTTATATCACCAGAGCGAAAGTTTTGATTATGCAAACTGGCACTCAGATTCATGAAATGAAAAATATTACTTTGGTACCGAATTGGTTTCAGTTCGCGCTTGAGTCAGAGAAAAAGAGATATTTAGAGCTAGATGTTCAAGTTAAAAAAATATGGCAAGACGTCCAATCTGATATTCAAAAGGCCTTTGAAGCAATCAATAAAAATCGTATTGCTGGGGCGGTGGCATTTACTTTAAAGACAACTGGTGAAATTTATGGACAATACTATCTTCAGCTTAGATTATATTGTTTTAAATCAAAATCGCCACTTCATGCTCGATTGGCAAATATGAATATTTTTAGATGGCTTGGAGTAGATGATTTCTTCGTATTAAACAAAGAGTCACGTCGGAAACTGAAAGATGTGAAGAAAGATTGCCTTAACAACTTGCACAAAGCAATTAATATTTTTAAGCGGTTAAAAAACAATGATTATTTAGCTGATGCTTTACTCGCCATTTCAACCGAACATCATTCATTTCAGAATCCCATAAGGGCAAAATGGTATCTGTTTTTAGCCGAAAGACTTATTAAAAAATATAAAATTAAAGAGCTTGAAGGTAATCTAGCTCTTATGAAGCAAAAAGGGGTAGGTTTATGATTGTAAAAGAATGTAAAATGCCAGATATTTCTGATCTCAAACCATCTATAACGGGTGCTTTTTTGCTTACTTCGCTTGTCGGGTTAGATGCAAATAAAACAAAAGATGAGATTTCTTGTCTATCAGTCATTGCAAGATTAATAGACAAAGCTCGATATGAATACTTAATAGCAAGAGAAGCGACAATAGATGAGGAGAAAGAGGGAAAACTAACTTATGACAAAATAATTAAGCGCGATGAAGGACAGTATCTTTTTACTTTTACAATCATTAACCATTTAGAAAATTGTTTAAATGCTTTATCAAGAATATATAAATTACATAAACTACTTACTCCTAAAAACCAATTTTTAACCCCACAGAAGCAAAATGTCAATAAAACAAGAAACCACATTGAGCATATCGAAGATCGAATTGCTCGTTCAATTACTGGATCACGTTCCCTTAACATCTCGGGAGATGCACTCACCGTGGAAATAGCTGGAGAAAACTTAAACTTAAATGACGTTGCTAACGAGATTCGTCTTTTGTATAGCGAGATTCGTAATATTATCAATAAATAAAACACTTAAAAATTGATAGGGAGTTTTCCCTCCATCATATCCACCGTCGCATCCAGTTCGTGGAACTTCCAGTCGCGCTCCAAATTCTTTCACGGCCCTCTGAGAAGTATTTCATTGCCTTCCCCCTCAAAAAATGCTAATCTGGTGGTATGAGTTTGGTTTTAAAGAACAAATACTTTCTTTTAAGACACGGCAGGAACAACCATCAGGCGGAAAAGCCGGATTTAACCTATCTTTATCCCGATAACGACCCTCCCTGTTTTTTGATTGAAGAAGGAATAGAACAGGCCAGAAAAGCAGGAGAATTGCTCAAGGAAAAGGGAATAGACCTCATATATTCTTCCGACATCCTGAGAACCAGGCAGACAGCCAAAATAGTGGCAGAAATGCTTGGTTTGGACGAGATAATATATGATACGAGATTGAGGGACATCAACTGGGGCATGTTTTCCGGAAAAGAAAAGAAAGAAGCCTGGGGCTTTTTCAATAACGACGGCATGAAAAGGTTTGATTCACCCGCACCCCAGGGAGAGAGCTGGAACCAGTGCCTGGAAAGAATGACAGGTTTCTTAAAAGAGATTGAAGACAATTTCCAAGACAAAAAGGTCTTAATCGTGTCCCACGGCGATCCCTTGTGGCTTTTGGAAGGATATGTTAAAGGTTTAACCAAGGAAGAACTGGCCAGAGAAAGAAAAGAAAAAGGTACTCTTAATACCGGAGAAGTCAGAGAATTATGATAAACGAAGAGAAAATACTGGAATTTTGGGAAAAAGAGGATATTTTCCATAAAACCCTGGAAAACAGGAAAAACAGTCCTTTTTTCAGCTTTTACGACGGTCCTCCTTTTGCCACTGGAAAGCCCCATTACGGGCATATTTTGGCTACCACCATCAAGGATACTGTATTGAGGTATTGGACCATGAAAGGCTATCAGGCGCCCAGGAGAGTGGGCTGGGACTGCCACGGCCTGCCTGTGGAGAACCTTATCGAGAAAGAGCTGGGCATCAAGAACAAGAAGCAGATAGAGGAAATGGGAATAGAGAAGTTCAATGACGCTTGCCGGGGCTCTGTTTTCGCCTGCGTCAAGGACTTTGAGGAAACCCTGAAAAGAGTGGGCAGATGGGCTGATTACGACAAGTCATACGCCACTCTGGACAATAATTACATTGAATCTGTCTGGTGGGTTCTCAAGCAGTTATATGAAAGAGACTTGGTTGAAAAGAACTACCGCGTTTCCCCGTATTGCCCCAGGTGCGGCACTGCCTTGTCCAACTTCGAAGTCAACCAGGGATACAAGGAAACCAAAGACGAATCAATCTACGTCAAATTCAAGCTTAAAGGAAAAGACGAGCATTTCCTTGTCTGGACCACCACTCCCTGGACATTGCCCGGCAATGCTGCTTTGGCCGTGAACAAGGATTTGAAATACTGCCTGATAGAAAACAATGGAGAGAAATATATCCTGGCCAAAGACAAACTGAACGTTTTGGAAGGGGAATACAAAATACTCAAAGAGCTTAAAGGCAAGGAATTGGTCGGAATCGAATACGAATCCCTTTTCAATAGCCAGACATTAAAGGTTTTCCACGGAGACTTTGTTTCCAGCGAGGAGGGAACGGGAATCGTTCACATGAATCCCATGTACGGAGAAGACGACTTCAATCTGGCCAAGGAGCATAATCTTCCTTTAATCCATACGGTTGATTTATCGGGAAAATTCAACGAGCAGGTTCCCGAGTTCAAGGGAATGTTCGTCAAAGACGCTGACGAAAAGATTAAAGAGAAAATCAAAGACAAGATATACAAAACAGAGATTATCGTTCACGAGTATCCTTATTGCTGGAGATGCGATTCTCCTCTTCTGTATTATGCCCTGGAAAGCTGGTACATTCTGGTTACGAAGATAAAGAATGAATTAATCAAGAACAACGAGAAGATTCGTTGGGTGCCGGAGCATATCAAAGAGGGAAGGTTCGGTAAATGGTTGGAAGGGGCCAGGGACTGGAACTTTTCCAGGAACAGGTTCTGGGGAGCGCCCATTCCCATCTGGCAGTGCGAGGAATGCAAGCATGAAGTCTGCATCGGCAGCTTGAATGAATTAAAAGAATTACAAATCAAAGAATACGACCTTAAAGACCTTCATCTTCCATATATTGACGAGGTCAGGCTGAAGTGTCCGAAATGCAAAAAAGAAATGAAAAGAACTCCCGAAGTATTCGACTGCTGGTTCGAATCAGGAGCCATGCCTTTGGCCCAGTGGCATTATCCTTTTGAGAACAAGGAACTGGCGGAAAAGACCTTTCCGGCTGATTTCATTGCCGAGGGGCTGGACCAGACCAGGGGCTGGTTCTATACCATGCACGTTCTGGCAACCATTTTAACCTTAAAAGACATTGGTTTGGGAAAGAACCAGCCGGCTTTCAAGAACGTGATTGTCAACGGCCTGGTTTTGGACGACAAAGGAAGGAAGCTGAGCAAGAAACTGAAAAATTACCCCGACCCAAAGGAGATATTCGACAAATACGGCGCAGATTCCCTGAGAATGTTCCTTTTGAGCTCCACTGCCATTGGTGAGGACTACCGCTTTTCCGAAGAAAGGGTCAAGGAGGTCTGGAGGAAAATCATTTCTTCTCTGGAAAACTGCCTGGCTTTTTACGAGACCTACAAAGGAGAGGTGAAGGAAATCAATCCGGACAATGTTTTGGATAAATGGATTCTGTCAAAAACAGAAAGATTGAACGAGAATTTAATCAAATTCATGGACGAATACGAGCTGACCAAGGCCTCAAGGCTTTTCTACGATTTCCTGGACGACTTGTCCAACTGGTACATCAGGCGTTCCA
>Ga0265297_10012105_pt1 | contig 10419 bp, 9 predicted proteins | sample Munlanlwell13791_FD_192502 | JGI IMG/M metagenome (GOLD analysis project Ga0265297, IMG submission 192502) | Leachate microbial communities from a municipal landfill in Southern Ontario, Canada - Leachate well 137-91 | ecosystem: Engineered > Solid waste > Landfill > Unclassified | place...
CTTGCCCATGGAAGATATAATAGCGTAACGTTTGCGTTAACATTTTAAATTGTACCATTTTGATGTGTTAAGGAAAATTTGCTCCATCGTTCTTAACTTATACATGCAGCAAGAGTTTTGTTTTAAGTGAAATATTTTTTGTTGTTTTAAGAGCAAAGAGTTCGGCTCTTTTTAAATTGTATACGTAAGAAAGTTTTTCTTAAGCGAAACATCGCTGGTTTGTTATGGGCGGTTAGCTCAGCCCGGTTAGAGCGTTTGCTTGACATGCAAAAGGTCACAGGTTCGAGTCCTGTACCGCCCACCAGTAAAGAGCGCAAAGCAGAGCAGCGAAGGAGAATAAGAATGCCAGAGACGCCGATAAAAAATTATTCTTCGTTTGATGAAATCCTCAGAGACGGAGACGTTTCTGAAGTTATGGTTAACGGCCCAAAGCAGGTTTTTGTCGAGTGTAACGGAAAAAAGGTGCTGACAAACGTTACTTTTGAAAGCGAAGAAACGTTGCAGAACATTGTTCAGTCTTTTTTTAAATCCACCGCTCGACGGGTTAATGTAGATATACCCTATGCAGACACTACGCTTGCCGATGGTTCGCGCGTGAATGCGGTGTTGCCGGTCCTTGCCAGGCAGGGGACTATTTTAACGATCCGGCGGTTTGTGAAAACCGTTAATACCGTCGAAGATTTGATTCGGTGGGGGACCATTACGCGGGAAGCGGCGGATTTGTTGATTGCCTGTATTAAAGGATGCCTGAACATCTTTTTTAGCGGCGGTACAGGGGTGGGCAAGACGACAACATTGCAGATCTTTTCTTCTTATATTGATTCCAGCGAGCGGATTATCGTTATCGAGGACACCTCGGAATTGCGCCCCGTGCAGCAGCACGTCATTAATTTAGAGACGCGAGCTGCCGATGAAAATAATAGGGGTGAAGTAACGTTGCGCGACTTGATTCACAACGCGCTGCGCATGCGTCCTGACCGCTTGATTTTAGGTGAGGCGCGCGGCGGCGAAGTCCTCGATATCGTCAATGCCATGGCAACGGGCCATAATGGTTGTTTGGGTATTGTTCACGGTAGCTCCCCGTATGCGGTGTTGGCGCGCATGGAAACAATGATGTTGATGAGCGGAATTGACCTGCCGCTCACCGAGATAAGAAAAATGCTTACCTCGACGATTAATATCATTGTGCATCAGGAGAGGATGCAGGACGGCAGCAGAAAGATTACCCACATTACCGAAGTGGAAGGGGCAGCAGGCCGCGACAGTTTAAATGAGTTGAAATTACATGATTTGTTTCGTTTTGAATTGGAGCGCATTAGCCCGGAAGGCAAAGTTGAGGGCAGGCTCAAACCCGTGCTCAAGCGCTACCCGAAGTTTTTTACACGTTTGGAAAAACTTGGCTTATCAGTTGCTGATGTTTTTAAAAAGGATATCTAATGGCAGAATATACCAATGAGATGTTGCGGCATTCATGTGCCCATGTGATGGCAGCGGCGGTGCAGGAGTTGTGGCCGGGGACAAAGTTGGGAATCGGGCCCGCTATCGAAGACGGATTTTACTATGATTTTGAGATGCCTGCCGATAAGGATGGAGTCCGCCAGCCGTTTTCGTCGGAGGATTTAAAAAAGATAGAAGCAACAATGAAACAAATTATCGCGCGCAACGAGGCGTTTGTCCGCACGGAACTTTCAAAAGACGAGGCGAGAAAATTATTAAAAGAACGCAACGAGACGTTTAAAGTAGAACTGCTCGACGATATCGTTGATGCAACAGTGACGATTTATAAAACAGGGGACCGTTTTATCGATTTGTGCCGTGGCCCGCATCTTGCGTCAACAGGCCAGATTGCCGCGTTTAAGCTTTTATCGGTAGCCGGCGCGTACTGGAAGGGCAATGAGGCTAATCCGATGCTTCAGCGTATTTACGGGACAGCATTTTTTTCAGAAAAAGAATTAAACGAATATTTGCTGTTTGTGGAAGAGGCAAAAAAACGCGACCACCGCAAGATCGGTAAAGAACTTAACTATTTTGACATTAAATTTGACGAAGCGGGCGCGGGGCTTATTTTTTACTATCCTAAAGGCGCGATGTTGCGCGCCATTATAGAAGAGTATGAGAGAAAGGAACATATCAAGCGCGGCTATCAATTAGTCACCACGCCCCACATCATGAAACATGATTTGTGGAAGCGGTCAGGCCATTACGATTATTACCTCGAGAACATGTTCACGCTCAAGGTTGAAGACAAAGAATATGTGTTAAAACCAATGAATTGCCCGGGCCATATTCTGATTTATCAGTCTGCGTTGCGCAGTTACCGCGATCTGCCCATCCGTTATTTCGAGCTCGGCACGGTATACCGTTATGAAAAGAGCGGCGTTTTGCACGGTCTGCTGCGGGTGCGCGGCTTCACGCAGGATGATGCGCATATTTTCTGTCTGCCGGAACAGCTGATCAGCGAAATTAAAGGCGTCTTGGATTTCGTTTTTGACACCATGAAATTTTTCGGCTTTAATGATTTTACCGTCAATGTGAGCACCCGGCCGGTGAAGTCGATAGGGACCGACGCTGATTGGCAGCGCGCGCAGGAAGCCTTAGAGCTCGCCTTGAAAGAAAAGGGTCTGCCGTATGTGTTGAGCCCCGGGGAAGGCGCTTTTTATGGGCCGAAGATCGATATCCAGCTCAAAGATTCCCTTAAGCGCCAGTGGCAGTGCGCGACAGTGCAATGTGATTTTGCGCTGCCGGAGCGTTTCCAGCTGGAATATACCGGTTCTGACGGAAAAGTACACAGGCCGATTATGCTTCACCGGGTTGTTTTTGGCAGTATCGAGCGTTTTATTGGTACCCTCATTGAGCATTACGCGGGAGCACTTCCTTTATGGCTATCGCCGATACAGGTGGTAGTGGTGCCGGTTAAAGATGCGTTTCTTGCCTACGCCTTGGAAGTGAAGACGGAGCTTGAGAAAAACGGTTTCCGTGTTGCGATGAATCAGCGCAACGAAACGCTCGATAAAAAAATCCGCGAGGCAGAAATGGAAAAAACCCCTTACATGGTTATTGTGGGCGACCGCGAAGCAAAAGCGCACACGGTATCGATACGCCAGCGTTCCGTCGGAAACCAGGGGGCGATGGAGCTTTTTAATTTTGTCCAGCGCTTAAAAGAGGAAAGCACTATTCACAAAACACCTTCTCCATAAAAGAAAAGGAGAGGCGTTCCAACAAGGAGGTGTCGTCATTAAGAAATTAATCAGAGTTAATGAGCGAATACGGGTCCCCTCGATACGCGTTATTGGCCCTGAAGGAGAACAGTTAGGCATACTTTCTCGCAACAAGGCGTTGGAGCTGGCAAATCAACACGAGCTTGATTTGGTTGAGGTTGCCCCCTCAGCGCAGCCGCCGGTCTGCCGTATCATGGACTTCTCAAAGTATAAATACGAACAGGAAAAGAAAGAGCGGCAATCGAAAAAGCACCAAACACAGATAAAAATCAAAGAAATCAGGCTTAAGCCCCATATCGATAAACATGATTACGATGTGAAATTAAAACAAGCGCACGCTTTTTTAGAAAAAGGCAATAAGGTAAAAGTAAATTTATTTTTCCGAGGGCGTGAAATTACGCATCAGGAATTCGGCCAGCAGCTCATGGAGCGTTTTATCCAAGACAGCCAAAACAACGCGGTTATCGAGATGCCGTTGATGCGCCAGGGGCGCGTGCTTTCGTTTGTGCTCGGCCCTCAGCACAAGTAACGGTTACGGGCACAGCTTGTTTATGGAATAAAATAAAAAAATAACGGAGCCAAGATATGTTAAAAACAAATCGTTCAGTCGCAAAGCGTTTTCGGATGACAAAAAAAGGAAAAATAAAACGCCCGCGCGCATACAAAGGCCATTTATTGGGTCATAAATCGAGAAGGCGCAAACGGCACCTTCGTCGTGGCGCGTTGGTAAGCGGAGTGGATACAAAGATAATTAGGAGGTTACTACCGTATGGCACGCGTTAAACACAGCGTTCGTACCCGCGCGCGAAAAAAGAAGGTACTCAAGCGGGCAAAGGGTCAATTTGGGGCACGCCGACGGTGGTATCGTCAGGCGAAAGAATCTACTGCACGCAGTCTCGTGTATGCGTACCGGGACCGCCGTGTAAAAAAACGGGAATTTCGTTCACTCTGGATCGTGCGCATTAATGCCGCTTGTCGAGAGGTAGGCACTACCTACAGCCAGCTTATGAATGGTCTCAAGAAGGCGGGTGTCCAGTTGGATCGTAAAATCCTTGCCGATGTGGCAGCGACCGATATGAAGACATTCAAAAAAATTGCTGCTATAGCACAAGGCTAAGGATAGACGGTTTAGGCAGTAATGAGAAGGGGAAGCCACCATGCACGTTATTATTTTAGGGTGTGGCCGTGTGGGTTCGCAGCTTGCGGCCGTGCTTTCAAATGAAGGCCATAATGTCGTGGTCATTGACCGTGACAGCGTTTCGTTTGGCCGTTTAGGCAAGCAGTTTAACGGCCTGACGATACTGGGCAACGGTCTTGATGGCCGCGTTCTCAAAGAGGCCGGCATCGAGAAAGCCGACGCATTTTGCAGCGTTACCAACGGAGACAATACCAATATCATTGCTTCTCAGTTGGCGCAAAAGGTTTTTAAGGTTAAAAAAGTCATTGCGCGCGTCTATGATCCTCATCGTGCCGAAATTTACCGCCTGCTCGGCCTGACGGTTATCAGCGGCACTGTTTTGTTTGCGGCGATGATCCGTGACAAGCTCATTGAGCAACGGCTCTCAAGTTATCTCTTAGAAACTGGGGAGATGGGCATGCTTGAGGTGCAGGCAAACGAAAAAATAAGCGGTAAGACAATCGGCGAGCTCAATGTGCCTTCGGAATTCACCATCGCGACGTTGGTAAAAAAGAATAAACGGCCCATCATCCCGGATTCAACGATGAAAATTGAAAAAGACGACCGTTTCGTCGGTGTGGTCAAAATGGCCAGCATCGGTAAGATAAAGAAAATGTTAGGGATCGAGGATTAACCATGTATATCATCATTATCGGCGGCGGAAATGTCGGCTATCATTTGGCGCAGCGCCTCGCAGGGGATAAGCACACCGTGGTGGTTGTTGAAAAAGACAAAAAACGCTGCAGCGCATTAGCGGAAAATTCAAATTTTGTTGTCGTTTCGGGCGACGGCTGCGACTCCATCGTTTTGGAAGAGGCAAAAATAGACAGGGCAGACGTGGTGGCGGCGGTTACGGGAGAAGATGAAGACAATCTGATTATATGCCAGATTGCCAAAGAAAAGTTCCAGGTACGCAGGACCGTCGGCCGTGTGAACAATCCGGAAAATGAGTACGCCTTTAATGAGCTCGGTGTCGATGTCCCCGTTGATGCGACATCAATCATCGCAAAAATAATCGAGGAAGAATCCTCATTCACCGATTTTGTTAATTTAATGAGTTTTAAGCGCGGGAAATTGGCGATTGTCCGCGTTGACCTGCCGGAGGAATCCCCCGTTATTGATAAAACGCTCAGCCAGATTAAGTTGCCGGAGGATTCCGTGCTCGTCTGTATTATCCGCGGCACAGATTTTATTGTCCCTAAAGGAAGTACCGTTTTGAAAGCCCAGGACGATGTGGTGGCGTTAACAAAAATTGAGAATGAACAGCAGCTATTAAATTTCTTGCTTGGCAAGTTGTAAGTTCCTTTCCAGATACCATGCTTTTTAAAAATACGTTCTTAGCGCTTAAGGGAATTGCGGTAGAGATTATCAGCGTCTTGCTTTTTTTTGCTGCGCTCTTTGCCTTCTGCGGTTTAAGCGCCTGGCTGCTCAAATGATTTTTAAACCCCAGCTCAAAGACATAAAAATTATCGGTTTTCATCTTGGCAAGCTTACGCTCGGTTTAGGGCTTTGGTTTTTGTTGCCGATGGCGTGCGCATTGGTATTTCATGAACCCGACGCCTTCCTTGATTTCAGCATCAGTTTTGTGTTTTCTTTATGCGTGGGCGTATTACTTAACCTGGTGTGCGTTTTTCCGGAGAAGGATACCGCTATCGGCTGGATGCACGGTATGATCGCGGTTGCGCTTTCGTGGATTGTGGCGATGTTTTTGGGCGCGATCCCCTTGTGGCTGAGCGGGCACTGGGCTTCATTTTTGGATGCGTGTTTTGATTCGATGTCGGGCTTTGCCACGACGGGATTGGTGCTTGCCCGGGATATCGACCACATTTCCTATAGCTGTAATTTGTGGCGGCACCTGATTATGTTTATCGGCGGCCAGGGCATCGTGATTGTTGTTCTGTCGCTGAGCAACGTTGCAAGCGGTTCGTATTCAATCTATTTGGGGGAGGCCCGCGACGAGCGCATCCTTCCGAATCTATTGCAGACAGCGCGTTATATTTGGCTGGTGAGTTTTGTCTATTTGGTTTTAGGCAGCGCGGCGCTCGCCTTTGCGATGAATCATGGCGGTATTCCTTGGGTCGACGCTGTTTTTCAGGGGATCTGCATTTTTATGGCAGGATTTGATACCGGAGGATTTTCTCCGCAGTCGCAAAGCATACTGTATTATCATTCGTTTTTGGTTGAAATAGTTTGCATGGTGGTTATGTTTTTTGGCGCGATCAGCTTTTCGGTTCACTATGGTTTATGGACAGGCAATCGGAAAGTTTTGTTTAAAAATAGCGAGGTCCGTGCCCTGCTTTTGAGCATTTTTATTTTATTCGTTGCTGTGGTTATCGGTTTTGGCCAAAGCGGTAGTTATATAACTGCCAATGCCCTCTTTCGAAAAGGTTTTTTTCATTTGCTTTCCGGGCACGTCGGCGCCGGCTTTTCGACGGTGTACGCGCAGCATTTTTCTTCGCTATGGAACCCCTTGTCGGTTTTTTCGATTATTATCGCCATGGGGATGGGCGGATGTGTGGGTTCTACGACCGGTGCAATTAAGATGCTGCGCATAAGCTTGGCCTTTAAGGCGTTCCGTTCCGAAATAAAGCGCCTGATGTTTTCTGATTCAACGGTTGTTGTCGAAAAATTAAACCACATTAAGACAATTGTGGTAGAGGATAAGCTGGTAAAAAACGCACTGATGATTACGCTTGCCTTTATTGTGCTTTATCTGGCAGGCGCGGCACTGGGGGTATACTATGGATATTCTTTTCAGGACTCCCTTTTTGAATCAGTGTCTGCTTCGGCCAACGTAGGCCTTTCGGCGGGTATTACGCAGCCGGCAATGCCTACAATGCTTAAGGTGGTGTATATGTTCCAGATGTGGATTGGCCGTCTGGAATTTATCGCAGTGTTTGTCATGGTCGGTTTTTTTATTTCTTGGTTAAAAGGAAAGTAGCTGATGAAGATAGCGCAAATCTATAAAGCATTATTATTCGGCGCGGCAAGTTTTTTTCTGGCCGGCATCTGGTGTGTGGGTGCGGAAGTTGTTTCGATTGAGGAGCTGATCGCAAAAAGCAAGACCCATGACGCCAGGGTAGTAACCATAGAAGGGGAAGCAGTCGGCCACCTTATGAAGCGGGGCGATTTTACTTGGCTCAATGTAGGCGATAAGGGGACGTGCATAGGCGTTTGGGCAGAGAACGAAAAATTTGAGGATGTTAAATACCTTGGCCGCTATGGACAGGTAGGCGATTTGCTCTGTGTGACAGGCACCTTTAATAGAGAATGCAAAATTCATGGAGGTGACACCGATATCCATGCGCAGTCAGTCCAGGTAATCGCATCCGGATATAAGCGCCAGCATCCCGAACACCCCAGGAAGAAAAAAATACTGAGCATACTCATAGGAGTAGTGGCATGTCTGTATATTATAAAGATATTCAGGAAGCGGCGCTAAAAGAATTTGAGGCCTTGCAGTCGGCCGAGGCGCTCGATGCCTTCCGCATAAAATATTTAGGGCGCAGTGGCGTTATCGCCGGATTGTTTGCGCAATTGTCATCAATTGCCGCCGAAGAGCGGCCCAAAGCCGGCAAGGCATTAAATGAGCTCAAAAACACGCTCAAAGATTTAATCGATGCCCAGCAAGGTGTTTTGAAAAAACACGATCAGAAAACAAAGGGCGCGCAGTTTGACGCCAGCCTGCCGACGACAGGAATGCCTCTCGGCCGTACGCACATCCTGACGCAGGTCATTGATGAGATCTGTCGTATTTTTATCGGCCTCGGTTTCCGTTTGTTTGAGGGCCCGGAGGTCGAAACCGAATACCGCAATTTTGCCGCACTCAATATTAATCTTGACCACCCCTCACGCGACGCCTTTGATACGTTTTATTTAGAAAGAGAGGTTGTCGGCCCGCGGCTGCATGTGCCGCTTTTATTGCGCAGCCACACCTCACCGGGCCAGATACATGTGATGACGAAGTATCGGCCTCCGGTTGCTGCGATTGTGCCGGGCAAGGTCTACCGCCCCGACGCAACCGATGCCTCCCATTCGTTTATGTTCCATCAGGTTGAGGGTTTTCTCGTCGATAAAAACATCGCGTTTTCCGATCTCAAAGGGGTGCTGGAGGCATTCAGCAAAGAGATGTTTGGCGAGAAAACGCGTATCCGCTTCCGGCCGCACTACTTTCCATTTACTGAGCCTTCCGCTGAGGTCGATGTATCGTGCATTATTTGCGGAGGTGCGAAAAGAAAAAGTACCGACAGCAAACCCTGCTCGGTGTGCAAGGGTACGGGCTGGCTCGAAGTTTTGGGGTGCGGCATGATACACCCGAATGTGTTTAAGGCGGTGGGATATCCTTCCAATACCTATCGCGGTTTTGCTTTTGGCATGGGGGCAGACAGGATCGCGATGCTTCGTTATGGTATTAGCGACATACGGCTTTTTTATGAGAATGACCTCCGGTTTCTTCAACAGTTTTAAGGTGGCGCGAGAATGAAAATTTCATTTAACTGGTTAAAGGAATACGTTGCTATCGGGGTAAGCCCTCAGGTTTTGGCTGAAAAATTGACCATGGCGGGCCTTGAGGTGGCAGCGGTTGAACAGTATGACGACGATACTGTTTTTGACATCGAGATAACTGCCAATCGCGCGGATTGTTTAAGCGTCATCGGTATCGCCCAGGAAGCCGCCGCTGTTATGCGAAAACCGCGCAAACAGCCGAAGAAAAAACGCCTCGTGCCGGCATCATCGAAAAATCTCCCACGCTTGCCCCAGCGTTTTATCCGTATCCACGACACGGGCGCCTGCCCTTTTTATCGCGGTTGCCTTCTTGATAATGTTTCTGTCGGTTCTTCGCCCGCCTGGCTCAAGGGACGTATCGAGGCCATGGGTGTGCGTTCAGTCAATAACGTCGTTGATATTACCAATTATTGCTTGCTTGAGTTCGGCCAGCCTTTGCATGCCTTTGATTACGAGAAGATCAGCGGCGGGATTATGGTGCGCCGCGCAAAAAAGAAAGAAAAAATACTCTGCCTCGACGGAATTGAGCGCGAATCCGCAGAGGGGGTCTTGCTCATCAGCGATGAGAAAAGGGCGGTCGCGATCGCAGGTATTATGGGCGGCAAACTCAGCGAAGTCGGCTCTTTGACCACAACCGTGTTTTTAGAAAGTGCCTGTTTTGATCCCGTTACCATCCGCCGCGCATCGCGTGCCCTGGGTTTGAGCACCGAGTCATCGTATCGTTTTGAACGCGGCATTGATTACCAGGCTGTTATCGCCGCCCAGGATAAAGCGGCGGCGCTTTTGATTGAGCTCTGCGGGGCGCGGCTTGTGGATGCGCAAACAGCCGGCCGTCTGCCGCAAAGAAAGAGTCCCGCAATAATTTTTGACTGCCAGAAAGCAAACGAATTGCTTTCTCTGGATTTGTCGGCCCAGCAAGTACAAAAAATTTTCTCGTATCTGGGCTTCGGCGTTAAGAAGCAAAAAGGGCAGAAGATGCGTATTGAGATTCCTTCTTTTCGCAGAGATATTGCCCTGGAAGAAGACCTTATCGAAGAGCTGGGGCGTATCCACGGCTATGATAAAGTTCCTTCAACAATGCCGTCGATCCGTTCACAATTGATTACCAATGATGCCGCGGAAAACTTAAAACAACCGACACGCCACTTATTGTGCGCGCTCGGGTTTGATGAAGTCATTACCTACAGCCTTGTCAGTAAAGATATGCTCCCGGAAGGCCAGGCGACCGAAGCGGTGCGTTTGTCGAATCCTTTGAGCGCCGAGCAGGAGTTCCTGCGGCCGTCGCTGTCGGAGAGCATGTTGCGTTGTCTGGCGCATAATACCAACCGCGGTAACCGCGACCTTCGTTTTTTTGAGGTGAGCCATGTTTTTGGCGCTGCTAAAGAAACACTTTCCTTAGGCATGCTCGCTACGGGCAATTATGTGAGCGGCTGGCAGTTTAATAAGGCAATGGACTTCTTTATGGTGAAAGGGGCGCTCGAGACGCTCCTGCAACGTTTGGGCTACGGAGGATTTTGT
>Ga0265297_10012106_pt1 | contig 10419 bp, 24 predicted proteins | sample Munlanlwell13791_FD_192502 | JGI IMG/M metagenome (GOLD analysis project Ga0265297, IMG submission 192502) | Leachate microbial communities from a municipal landfill in Southern Ontario, Canada - Leachate well 137-91 | ecosystem: Engineered > Solid waste > Landfill > Unclassified | place...
TAAAGCAAATGCCAGTGCCACCGAGAAAGAAAAAGGCAAAAAACTTGCAATTATTTAAGTAGTTTGATATTATGTATGTATCGTAGTAAGTCTACGGGTGAGGGTGCTCAATCAAATAAAAGTTATAGAACCTTTAGGTGATTGGGCAAGTGGAGAAATCCATTTACCCCTTCACCTAAGGGTTTTTCTTTTTAGAACATTTACAATATAGACGCAGGCATTCTGTCTATCCTGCGGGAAAACAAAAAATTAGCACGAATCGGATTCTTATAGAGCAAGAGAAATACAAGGGGGTAGCGTTTCACCTTCGTCCCCTTGCCCCATTAGAACCTGATTAACTTAAAGAAGATGGCGAGTTGTAAGTTCCTTTAGGCATATTGGAATAAAACCTTGATAAGTCTCGTTGCATAACTTCTTTCTATATTGTTTCATACCTTTCTTATATTAACCTATTACTAGATTAGATAGAGTAATGAGTTAAGCTAAGAAAACAAGCACACTCTATGGAATGGGGTAAAAGGGATATGCTATAGCTAGATATAAACTAGAGAATAAAAAGTAGAGAAAAAACTAGAGCGAAAAAAGAAAATGAAAAACCACTTCCAAAAAAGCTATATAATATAAAGCTATTTTAGCAATCCACAGTTCTCATTCAAAGATAATGTAAATCTCCTTGACATACCGAGCCGTTCTGATAAGATGTAAGTATAGCTAGTAAGCAAGGTGAGAGTAAGGTAAGAGCAGTTCAGGCTTCTCTACACCAGAAATCACCAAGCTCACTAACTTTTAATAGATAATAATAAACAATATGGAAAACAAAAAGGGGTGTGGGTGTTATCCAAATAGTGAAGTGGTTTGCTCAAAGTGCGACAATATAAATAACGCTATTAGGAAGGAAGACTTTATGGACTTAGACCTAAAGCATATCAGTAATTATGCCGAGGAAATCCAAGGTCAGTGGAACGGCAAAGAAAGTGGTAGGGGCGAAGAGAGAGCGGACATCGCCAAAGATATTATAGAAAAAGTAGCCGAGCTTAGAAATTTATTAGCAGAATTAGATAACTTTTAAATAAAATGTCACAAATTAAAGATACTATCTTAGAAGAGCAAGAGTTTAGCCGAAAAGAAATAGAAGCTATGCCTGAACTTGAAACCCCTGAATTAGTAGACCCTAACATAGAAGTAGAAAGCGAGAAAGACGAATATGAATCAGAAGCAATGAACCAAGCAGAAAATAACTTTAATAACTCATTATAATAATATGAACAATCAAAAATCACGCACAAAATCTTTTATAGGTGGAATAGTCATTGGTGGAATTATAGGTCTATTGTCTGGTGGATTTGTAGTCGCAGTTATAATGGCTCAAGCTATCTTACAACTAAAATAAGATGAAAGGAAACTGGAAATCTTGGTGCAAGTGGTGTGGTTGCTCTTTAGAAAAACGACCTATTAAAACAGGAAACTGTTGCACCCCTTGTAGAGTTAAAAAGGTCAGACTTTATTCACTTAAACATCCAAAACAAAATGAAAAAACAGCTATCTTGGGTAAAACAACAACTAAGGCTAAACGGACAAGTAAGCAGAAACGAAGCCTTGAGAAATTATATCAGCCGATTGGGTGCAATAATCTGTGATTTGAAATCTGATGGTTGGGACATAGACGGAGGATATGATAGTAAAAAAGATTTTGTTTATAAGTTAAAAAAAGCTCCCTATATTCCTAAATGTATCTATGACCCCGTTAGAGACTGTATGGTTTTACAAAAAGAACCACCTAAACAAGATAAATTGATATGACCTGTATACCAGAACCACCCCCAGAGCTTCAAAATCAAGGTTTAAGCCACCTTTACTGGAACAAATGCTTGGACTCCTACATAGCGACTCAAAAGATGTCTTGCGAGGACTATGAGGATATGAACCGAGACCAGAAGCTAGTTATACAGGAATTAAAGAAGTATTTTAAGCGTAAAAAGGCTTGCAAAGCCGTTCAGTAAAGTATATAATAGTAGTAAGACTTTTGGTCGGTAAAGTCATAGACACACAACATTAAAAATTAAGCCGAAAGGCACAACAAACAAAAACAAATATATGGCAATTCCAAAAGATACTCAAATTCCTAAAGGAGCTTCACAGTTTATGAAGTTCCAAGACGGAAAAAATAGATTTAGAATTTTATCAGAAGTAGTTACGGGGTGGGAACTTTGGAAAAACAAAGAACCTAAAAGACACGAAGGGCAGGTTTGTAAATTTAAACCAGAAGACGCTGACCTTAATCAAAATGGCAAACCAAACATAAATTATTTCTGGGCTATGATAGTTTGGAACTATGAAGCTAAACAACTTCAAGTGTTAGAAATCACTCAGAAGACAGTTATGTCACCACTCTATGATTTAGAGCAGAATCCTGACTGGGGTGATTTAAGAAACTACGATGTGGAAATCAACAAGAAAAAGGAAGGAGATAAGACAAGCTATAACGTTCTGGGTATTCCACCTAAGCCTGTAGCCCCTGAAATCCTGACTGCTTTAGAAGAATCAAAGATAGACTTAACAAAACTTTTTGATGGGAAATATCCTATTGAAGATGTAGTAGAAGATGATGACGTGGCGTTTTAACAACTAATAAACTAACAATGACAAACTCAGTAAAAGGATTTAAGAAAGAACCGCTCACACTGGGTTTGCCCGTGTTAGATAAAGACTTACTTTCCGCCTATTTCTCAAAACTAGGCAAGAAAGGAGCAAAAACAAACAAAAAGAAAGGTAAGAAGTATTGGGCAGAGCTAAGTAGAAAAGGAGTATTGGCACGTCAGAAAAACAAATAATATGCCCTGTATCAAACACAACTACCGCCCAGTAAATAATAGATACAAAGACGGTAAAATAGTGATAGAAGGTGGCAAATGGGTGACCGAGATAAGATGTGAAAAGTGTGACAAGAAGTTTGAAGAGCCAAAGTGGAAAGAGTTAATAAAATAAAAAAAATATATGTATGATTTCAAAGAAGGGTTAAAAATAGGTTTGTTCGCTCTCGGTTTCTTGTTACCTATTATGGCTTTAGTCCTTGGTTTAAGTTATGTAGTGTTAGTAGTTTTTTAACAAATCAAAGAGGGTGGTTAATCTGGGGTAGCGTAGTATTCTCGCTTACTTGGCTGATATAAACTCAAAACTATTATAAGTGGAGATAGGCAACAAGGAATCCGTTAACTACGTGGAGCAAGGTCACAAGCTCGTGACTGCCCCAAACTAGCCACTCACAGCTCGATGAGCGTAAGCGAGTCTAGTCTAGCAAGATAACTCGCTCTCACTCGTTGAGAGTAATAAAAAAAATGGAACAACTACAAAATAAATATAAAGAATATATCAAATGGGTAGATGATAACGGTCATATGCGTAGTGATTTAGGTGAAGAAAGAAAACAAGAAGTAAAAGATAATTTTGGTTTATTTATGCAGTGGATAGTTGACGGAGATTTAACTTGGTTTAGAAAATAATTAAGCCCCCAGTGCAAGAATAATAAAATGGAAAAGAAAACAACTAAGAAAACTAAGGTAGAAAAAGAATGTAAGTCCTGCTATGGCAAGCGTTATTACACAGTAATGTTTGGCTTTCACGGTGCACCAGACTTTGTTGGAGATAGAGGATTTGATATTAAGCCAAAAATTTATAAGATTGCCTGCCCTACTTGTAATTACAACAACAAATTGAAAATGGTCGGAGTTCATAAGAATCAATGGAATATAGAAATTTAATTCCCTCCACTCAGCTTTAATAGTTAATTAGATGAAAATATGGAAAAGAAACAATGTGAACATAAAAATAGTTATTGCAGAGGAACTGCTTCCGATGGTGTAGAAGATTGGTATTGTAAAGACTGTAAGGCTGATGATTTTAAGCGAAAATATAAAGTTGGTGACAAATTAACAAACATAAGAAGCGGTAGCTGTGTTCTAATTCTAGCAATTTTAGGAGAACGATATATCCAGAACACAGTAGGTCTAAGTATTCAGTCAGATGGGCGTAAAAAAGAAAATGTCTATATGACCTGGAACGGTAAATTTGCTAATAAAAATAGTGAGGAAGAACTTAACAGATTATACGATTTGGTTGAAGAAGATGAAGAGTTAGAAAAGAAAATTAGTCTTATAAATAATATGTTTATATAATATGAAAACAACAGAACAAGCAATTAGGGAAAAAATATTATATATTGGTGATGATATTCCAGAATGTTTATTAACAGACAAACGACCAAAGTTTATTTTACTTGGAACCCCACAGGAATTTATTGATGAAACGTCTGAGATTTGTAGGTGGAATAAAGACTTCTATGATGATTTGCCATCAATGATATGCGAGCAACTAGACGGAACTTTTATCCCTAAATATCAAAATGAATTATGGTTTGAAAAAGCCTGGGAAGAATATCGCCAACACATAAAAACCTCTACTATGGAAACTATGAAGATGCCAGCTTTTATATTTCAGAAGTTTATTGCCAACCCCCTTGCCCAGTCCCCAAGGGATAAAAACTAAGAAGAAGAGAATGATGAACTTAATAGAAAGAATAATATGTTTCTTTACAAGCCATTTCTACGTTCCTTATCGTGGAAATTATAGATGTTTTAATTGTGGTTATTTTCCCAAAGATAAAAAACCGATTGAAACTATTAAACAATCACCCCAATAAAATGTCAGAAGAATTAAAAAAAGAGTGGGAGAAAGAGTTTGAGAAGAAGTTTTTTTATGATATAGAACGATACGAAAAATATACAGGGTTAAATATTGAAAAAGAACTCAAGTCCTTCATCTCCTCTTTACTCACCAAGCAACAGGAAGAGTTTGTGAAGATGGTTGAGGCTGTGTGTGCTGAATTATATCTCACTGGTAACGAACCTAGGTCTTTAGATTTCAGAGAGATAGAAGAATATAACCAAGCTCTTGCAGATATTAAAAGCAAGTTAAATATATGAAGAAGAAGAAAAAAGCTTGTAAACATAATGGTGGTAAAGGATATTGGAGTAATGTAGCTGGCTGTGTCTGTTTAAAATGTGGTAAAGAATTAAAGAAATGAGCATAGTGTTTATAAATCAATGGAGAGTGTTAAAAGAAATTAGCTTTATTGCCCTTGAAATAAAGCAGGAATATGAGGGTGTGTATCTTATATTCTGTTTATTAGGATTTGGAGCGGTAATTTATATTAAAAAATGAGATATAAAATATGGTTAATAATCTGGTCGTTATATTATAAAACAATATTCAAAATAAATATATGAGTAATTATTACATATCAAACTGTTGCAAAGTTCCAGCAAATATAGTCGCAATGTTAGGAAAAACAGGGGCTTTTCAATGCACTAAATGTTTTAAAGAATGCCAAGTCACCGCTGTTTCAGATACTCCAGGTGGTGTGCCGAAGGAAGAAAAGAGCATAAACTTTATGCAGATAGGTGATACTGTTGAGTGTGGTAATTGCCACCCTGAAAAGTTTGAGGACTGTAAAAATCTTGAGAAAATGTATGATAGATTTAAGTGTAATTGTAAATGCCACGATATGCCCCCAACCATCGCCCAACTAAAAGATGAAGCAGAACAATTGCTTGAAGGTTATTTTGATAGTATAGACTGGGAAGGAGTAAACACTGTTGAATTTGCTGATAAAGTTAAAGCTACATTCTCCTCCCACCTCCAAAAAACCTATGAAGTAGCGGAAAAAGCGGGGTATGAGAGAGCTAAGAGAGAGTTAAACGAAGAAAGGTCTGATAGAGATGAGTAATAAATAAAGCTATGAGAGAAAAAAGGAAATTAAAAGATGGTGAAAAATGGGCTTATGAACCAAATTGGTATCTAGCGGTTGGCGATGATTTTGAAAAAGGTGCTAGGTGTGCAGATTGTGGTAAACAATTTATTAGAACCGAGATGACTGATAACTGCCCAGAATGCTGGGAAGAAAACTAAAATGAAAACTACTCACAACCTACGCAAATCTACCCAAAACTATAGATGTCTACATTGAAATTCACAAATCAGAATCAGACCACCCAACTATCTGCTATCAGAAACCAACAACCCGAGAACTAAAAAATAATAAGGAGTTTGGCTACCAAACTTATAAAGCAAAAATCGTAATTCTTGAAGAAATAAAATGAAAAAATACACCAAAAAACAAAAAGTTAAGATAGAAAAAGTAATGAACGAGATAAAGACTAGTAGCGACCTTTCTTATTTATGGCAAATAATCCACGAAATAAAAGGTATAACAATCTCCCTAAACGACAAACACTGTGCGGAATACATAAGAAAAGATGAAGTAGAGGGTTTTATAACACGTTTAATTAAAAACTAATGCACCCTTTCACCCGTCTTCTCTACATACTCTTGATTGGTTATATCTTCTCTTGTCTTTTAGCTTTAATTTCAGGAATGCAATGAACCCTATTTGCTGGGTTTGCCAATGCCCCACAGAAAAATGGAAACAGACTAGGAAAAGAAATATTTGCCAAGTGTGTGAAAGGAATGCAAATCGCTTGCGAATAAATAAAAGAAATGTTAAAATTAGAAGAAGTTTAATAGCTAAAAATAAATAATATGAATAAAATCATCTCAGAGAAAGAAATATCTGCCATCCTAGACCTCGCTAGGAAGTATAATGTAGGTGTAAACGAATATATCGGCTTACAGAACTTATTTGAAAAACTCCCTTTAGAAGTTAAAGAGAAAACAGATGACATTAATAAAGAGCCTGAAGTATTCGCCTAATCAAGAAGGACGGGAAACTATAAAACGTCATAGGATACATACTTCAAAGAAAAACCGCCGCCCCTACCCTATATCTCTCAACTGTAAAGTATATAAAGACAGACTACAGAGATTAAAGGAGAGAGAAGATATGAAAGAATTAGACATTTTAAATAAGTTATAGTATTATAATAGTTATATGAAAGATGATATTTTAAATACTGGGGAACAGGCTGAAATCAGTGTCCACGATATACTTGAAAGAGAGAAGGAAAAGAAGTCTAAAACTGAACATTTACAGCCCTATCAATATAAGAAAGGTCAAAGTGGTAATCCTAGTGGACGTCCTAAAGGTATTTCTCTTAAAGAGTATGCCAAAATGAAACTACAATCTATGACCGATGAAGAACGTGAGGAGTTTATGAATGGGCTTTCAAAGGATACTATTTGGGAAATGGCTGAAGGGAAAGCACCAACCGCAACTGATATAACTTCTGGTGGAAAACAAATTGTAGCTTTTAATTTAAAACTAGATGGAGGAAATAACAGTTAATCTTAATCCAACGCCTAAGCAGTCAGAAGCCTACAGAGCTTTGCTTGACCCTACTGTGGACACTGTATTTTTTGGGGGGTCAGCGGGTGGGGGCAAGAGTTGGCTTATCTGTGAATCAAGATTACTCCGTGCTTATACTTATCCTGGCTATCGTTCATTCATCGCTCGTGAAGAACTTAAAAGACTAATGCAATCCACCTATGTGACTTGGACTAAGGTTTGCCAATTCCATAATATTCCTCAGACTGACTGGAAATTAAACGGACAATATAACTACATAGAATTTACTAATGGAAGTCGTATAGACTTGCTAGATATTAAACTTATCCCTTCAGACCCATTGTTTGAACGCTTTGGGTCTTTAGAGTATACAGACGGGGCAATAGAAGAAGCTGGCGAAACCGCTTATCTGGCTTACGATGTCCTAAAATCTCGTATTGGTAGACATAAGAATAAAGAGTTTGGACTCCGCCCCACAATGCTTATTAGTGGAAACCCTAAGAAGAACTGGACGTTTACCGAGTTTTATAAGCCGTGGAAGAATGGCACACTTCCTAGCAATGTTCGTTTTATTCAAGCCTTATACACTGATAATAAACACACCGCTGAAGAATACGGCAAACAACTTTCACAAATTCACGACCGTGTGATGAAAGAGCGTTTGATGTATGGTAACTGGGATTATGCTGATGATGATAACGCCCTGATGTCGTTTGATAATATCCAAGACTTATTTACAAATACAATATCTGAAACAAATGAAAGTTATTTGACTGTGGATGTCGCTCGTTATGGCTCGGACTCCACCGTCTTTAATTATTGGAAAGGCTTACACTCATACAAAACAGAACGTTTTACAAAACTAGGCGTAGACCAAGTATCTGAGAAATTAAAGATAGCTTTAAGAGATGAGAAAATACCTTACTCGCATTGTGGTGTGGATGATGACGGAATTGGCGGTGGTGTAACTGATACAGTCAAAGGTGTCCGTCCTTTTACCGCAAACAAAACGCCTTTTATGAACCGCTACACTGGCAAGCCTGATAATTTCCGTAATCTTAAAACCCAATGTGCCTATCTCTTAGCTGAACTGGTCAACGCTCATAAAATTAAAGTGACTTGTGATGACGCTACTAAAGAACTTTTAAGTGAAGAACTAGCCCAGATTAAACGCAAGGATGCTGATAAGGAAGGTAAATTGGAAATTGAACCAAAGGACAAACAAAAGGAAATGCTTGGACGCTCGCCAGACGTTTGCGATACTATGATTATGCGTATGATGTTTGAACTAGAACGCCCAACTAAAGAGCCTTTAAGATTAGACCCTATTGCTATAATGTTACAGAACAAAGCCCCTAAAACTAGTGGAGCCGATGAACTTGATTTCAAATAGGGATAATGAGATAATAAAGATATGAAGAGTAAAATAGTAATAAAGGCTAACAATACGAAAGACGAAACAAAGGCATTTCTCCTTCAAAGGGAATTTAATTTATGGTTGAAAGATAATCAAGGTTTGTTTGATGATTTTATTAAACTATCTAGCTCGGCTCAAATGTTTCATATGAAGTGGGGTATTCCTATTGAATTAGGTATTGGCAAGTATGAACGTGTTGAAGGACGTTCTTGTGCTGGTATGGACGGTCTTTTTAATGCTTGGTATGGTGAGAGTTTTAAAGAAAACAGAAGAGAAAGTGGACAAAGAGAAGAAAAAGAAAAGAGAGAAAAGAAAAAAACGTTATAGGAAATCCTACCATCCGTTGCCCGACAATATAAAAATCCCTGCAACGAGTGCCGAGAGTTTAAGCTCGGCAGCCCTTGTAGGGATTCTGCTAGGACTTATCTCGTTGGGTAGACATCACTACCATAGAAATAGTCTATCATAGTCTAACAATTCGTGCAGAATTCTGCAAGACTAGAAACTCTATGATAGACTTATCTCATATCAGCCAACCATTTAAATAAATGACTAATAAAGATTTTAATATATTTGCTCGTTTGCAGGAGGAACTTGATGACTATTTCACAGGAAAAGTGAAAATTGGTCAAGGTTCTAAGCAAAGCAAACGCTCCCCCTATGAGTTCTCCCAGTTTGATACCCTAGAAACTATTGACTATTACTGTGGCTCAAAGTTTGAAAGGGGTGAAAAGGACACTGATGGCACACCTAAAATCTTCTTAAACCTAGTGTCTTTCCGTGCTGAAACCGCCTCCAAGAACATTGACCTTGATGTCAAAGACTTTACCTTTATACCTGAATCAGATGATTCTATTTACGGGGCTTTGCTTTTACGCAAGTTATTTAGACGCTGGGCTAAAGAAAAGTATTTCGGTGAAATGATTAACGATATGGTAGATGACTTCCCTAAATACGGAACTATTGTTGTTAAACGAGCAGGACGGGACTTACAACGAGTTGACCTATGCACCCTACGCAACCAACAGGACGCTGAATCTCTTAATGAAGCCCGTTATGTCATTGAAGAGCATAAAGATATGCTCCGCAGTGATATGGAAGCCTACAAGGACTGGGATTTGACTGACTTAAAAGGTGAATGGGACACGAAAACTACGGTGTATGAAAGATACGGTTACGTTCCCTTAGATTGGTATAAGAGTTACAAAGGACAGGCGGTGGACGAAGGTGACGACAAGAAGAGTGTTAAAGTAATTGCCATTCTCGCCCCTGACGCTGAATCTAAAGACCCTGAAGGTGCTTTACTGTTCTGTGAAGAGGTAAAAGAACTCCCTTATCAAGAAGTGCATTACAAGAAACTCGCAGGTCGCTGGTTGGGTGAAGGTGAAGTAGAAAAGAACTTTGGAAACCAAGTGGCAAGGAATATGATTTTCAATCTCCGCAAGAGAGCTTTGGCGTGGTCATCTAAAAATATCTTCCAGTCTATGTCTGATGAAGTCGCTAATAACCTTATCCGTGAAGTAAAAGACGGTGATGTGTTAAAGATTGAAGCTAATGGGGCTTTGACCCGTGTAGATACTGTGAATCGTTCTAACGCTGACGCTGGGGCTATTGATACCGCTGTGGAAGAGAACGCTAATCAACGTTCCTTTACTTTTGAATCTGCGACAGGCGAAGCTCTACCTTCTGGCACTTCATTCCGCCT
>Ga0265297_10012108_pt1 | contig 10418 bp, 24 predicted proteins | sample Munlanlwell13791_FD_192502 | JGI IMG/M metagenome (GOLD analysis project Ga0265297, IMG submission 192502) | Leachate microbial communities from a municipal landfill in Southern Ontario, Canada - Leachate well 137-91 | ecosystem: Engineered > Solid waste > Landfill > Unclassified | place...
ACTGCCATAAAATCTAACATCACCTTCGTATCTAGCCCTTGCTTTGGATACTTCAGCCTCTGCCACTTCTAACTGTTCTTTTTCACGGCGTTTCCAATCGGAGATACAGTTCATTATTTGTTCCACTCTCCTTGCCTCTTTATCATTTTGTTTGTCCATTTATTCTTTCCTCACTCTTTGCCGAATAGCCTATCTTTTCTGTAAATGTTGTTAGGCATAAATCTTTCATTTTTCTCCTTTATTTTGCAGGGCAGGTGTCTTTCCACTCTCGCCAACCATCACGTTTTTTATTCTCGCCCTGCCAGATTAATATCAGGGTAATACTGCCTGACTATATCCGCACACTGTTTTAATGTTTTTTGTCTGGCATCATAAGCAGCATCATAAGCAGCAGCATTAGCAACAACATAAGCAGTATTAGCAGCAACATAAGAAGCATTAGCAGCAGCATAAGCAGCATTAGCAGCAACATAACTAATATGGACAGCGTAACTAATATGGGCAGCGTAAGTATCAGCAGCCGCGGCCATCACATCTTCCAGAGTCACCCCATCCTCATTCCTAGCCCATGCTTCGGCTGTTTCTATCGCTTTCAGTGGTCTATCTTCGCCCTTTCTAACATGCGGTAAGGCTAGTCTGGCGCACCGGCATGAACACAGTACAAGTTTTCTCCGTTTTTCATTATCTGGTTCTCCTGATAATCTTCCCACCAGCCAGAGCATCCAATCCCCCCGTTCGCACTTTGCCCAGGCCTCAGAAAGCGAATCATACTGGTTTGCCCATTCCAGTGCTACCCTGCATGCACCTAACTCACTTAGATTTTTTATCCAATCTTTCATATTTATAATTCCCTTTCCATTAGTTTTTATTTATATACCTACAACTTTTCTTTTTACAGACAAATCAAGGCGATTAACCTGTACTTCTATTGGGTTTATTTTATTATGTGAGTGTTTGGTTTTCTCAAACGTCAATCGTAAATCAATTAACGGGTCACCATCATTAACCAATTCAACGAAGATAATTGTGTCTAACCATTTCACCCACCTACCCGAACCGCCCCATTCCGCCGTACCGTATCTGAATGTTTGTCCCTCAACATGTTCCATCTTTCTTGAATGGTGGACTATTACAACTGCACATTTATGCTCCTTTCTAACCATATTAAACGTGTCAATGGCTATACCAGAATCATACTCATCGTTTAGGTTGGCAAAAACAGAAGTATTAAGCGGGTCTACTATGAGTAGGTTAGGATTAGTGTTCCTCAACTCATTATCTAGTTCTGTTTTTCCTGAGCCCTTATCCACCTTGAGGTATAACTCTGACCAAAGATAGCAATTATCACTAAACATTGGACCATTTAACATATATTTACGTTCACGTTCCTGCAGCATGGCTTGTGGCATTTCCGTTTGTAAATATAAGGTTGTTGTAGGAGTTGTTTTAAAGCCTAGCCAGTCTAATCCCATTGATACCTTAAACATGATGTCATTTACCAATATAGACTTAGCCACACTTTCAGCACCGTATATTCCCATCGTACCTTGGTTAACCAATAAGTTTTCACTTATGATGGATTTCTGTATAGGTGCTTTCCATGATAGTAATTCAGTAGGTGTCAGGCTCTTCCTCATCCAAACATTTCCTTCCTTTTCAACTCTAGCAGGTTGTACAGTCCCATTTCCATAAGTATGAGGCATACCCCGCCATCACATGCAGAACCATGTCTGGAACACCCATCACATTGAGGTAGATTGTCAGAACTATACCTCAATTTAAGACGTTTAATCCACTTACTAACTGTTGATACGTCTATTTGATTATCCAACTTCTTAGCTACTACGGAAAGGGAACCCGATAAAAGTAACGTTTCTATTGGTTTACCATGGACCAGTTCAAGATAACGCATCATTGGTGTTTTCATCTTCTGGTTAATGAATGGCTTAGGTAAGGGTTTTAACTTACGATGTTCCCTCTTATCATGCTTGAAACTGGTAAGTCCCTTCTCCTTTAGTAGTTGTTGGCGGATTTGTGTTGGTGTAACCCTAGTCATAATCTACTCCATTTCATCATCAATGGTAAGGTCTATATAAACCTCAAACGCATCAAAGGCTATTAGACAGTTAAAGCATACAGCGTACTGGTTTCTTACCCACTCACCATCCTTTCCACATGCAGGACAAACATGGTGTATTGCTAAATGGTCTGGTCCCCATATTTCCCTGAACTCCTTCAAGTGTAATATCTCGTAAAGTTCAGGTTCACCGTGATAAGGACCGTTGTAAGGAAACTGATAATACTTATCACGCTGGTCTGGTGGTATCTTTACCAATTCTGATGATATTAACTTCATGTTGTTCTCCTGTGTATATATTTTATGATAAATAATACTATATAATATTTTACTCTATACTCCATTACTTTGTTGTTTAATTTGTTCCCTTAACTTGAAGATTAGGTTACGGGCCTCAAGTCTGTTGGTTGGTGTAGATTCTATTGGTTCAGATATGCCAAGAGATTGTGACATTTTAGTTATAGCACGGACTTGGCGTGGAGTAGGTTTGTAATTGTAGGAGCTGGATGGTAATATCTTTTCTGGCATTATTATTTCTCCTCTTTGTTGTTTGGTAAGGTATTATATATGTGACGGTAAGCCAATATCTTTGCTTGTATACGTGTAATGCCATATTTCTCTGCTAGGGTTTGGTATATATCACCTTGTTTTTTCATGGCGTCATGTATATCATTAGGTGTTATCATTTGTTATCTCCTTTATCCTACACCTTTAATTTTGTTTTCCAGTTCTATGTTAGAATGTTCATACCATATTAAACCTAATGTTCGTATGTATTCTTTAATAAGGGATATAGATAAGTCCCAGATTTGGTTGGAGATATCCTGATATATGCAACACTCTGAACAGTAACCCTCCTGACATATGATTGGTTTGTGTGGACAAGATTGACCTTTATAATTCACTGTATTCTCCTTATTCATCATCTGATGGGACTATGTATATATCTCCATCGTCATAGTCCCAGGAACCTGATTCTTCTAGCTTACAGATGAGGGTTTGCCATCTACGTTCAAGGTCACTGGTTGACATATTAGATTCTATGATAATGGTTATCTTACCCATGGGTTAGTCCTCCTTCCAAGGATAATGACGTTTAATATATGTGGAAGATAGTTCCCAACATTTCCTACATAATAGGAAACTGTGTATTTTGTGGATGGTAGTATATCTTGTCTTACATCTGGAACATGTACCAGTCATTGAGTTAGTCCTCCTTATTTTTAATGTAGTGGGTGATAAATATGTATGTCATGATTAGGATTATTACTGTTATAATGGTAGACATTAACGCTTCAGGTGGCACAATGACTCCTTATCCCAGTTATTAGGCAGTTCCGACTCCATGTTAAGTGCGTAGTCTACGGATTCCTGGTCATCGGAATCGTAGTAGATTACCACTTCACGATATGAGCCAAAGTCATGCGGGAAAGTCTTGACTGATAATCGGTTAAGGATAGGTTCTGTACCAAATTGTCTTCGGAGTTGTGCTATGAATACTTGGCATTCCTTACGGGATTGCTCATCGTAATTATCCGAGCCAACCTGAGCACAATGCTCATCTGATGGTGCTGGACCTAATGCAAGATAATCTCTCATTTTATACTCCTTTAGTTTACTTTTCTAGGTTTTACCACATTCAAACTTACCTTGATGTCGGAACCATCAACACCGACAAACCCGTTTGTGGTGGCTACCACCAGTGTTTTGCCTGAGCTGGATGGTACACCTGAACTGATTGTGGTTGTGATGGTGAGTTTATCACCTGTGAGTTTGATTTCCATGATGGTTTATTCCTCCTTACTAGTAATATTATTCTAGGCTAATAGTATTGGTACATTCCGTGTCCTCTATCCTCAAATCAATGTTATTACTGGCTTCGTAATAGTCACCATGTACCATCATATCATCAGGAAATTGATTGAGCCATTCCTTAACTTGTTTAACTGTTAGCATGAATTACCCCCATTATTTACCAGTCTTTTGGTGTTGGATGGTCATGTAACAACGATGCGACATTGTCCTTTGTAGTGCCTAGTCCTACCCACTTACCATCCAATGCTTTACCTAACCATTGATTTTCCCTGTGATTGAATATTACTTGACCGGTACGCACCAACTCGTTGAGTAAATGGTAGTCATTTTCATCTACGATGCACATTAAACTCTCCTTTGATTATTTAACCAATACCTAACATAGAAATTTATATCATCACAGGTTAGACTGAACAATTCCCTGACGTGGTGGACCATCTCTACCATACTATGGTGTTGGTAATTGGTCAACTCATCAAGTATTTTCTGGTTCATAAGACCTCCTTATCCTATCGTAGCAGTTATTCGTGGGATTGGAACTTTCTGACTGGACCATTCTTACTCTTTTGTTTGGGAATTGGTTTGCCCTCAATCACCAATCTAATTTCGTTGAGAAGTTTGTAGTTGACAGGACGACCAAGCAACCTGTTCAGGACTAGTCTATCTGATAGGTGTTCCTTCAGTCTGTCCTTGTCTAGGGAATTGAGTTCCCTCTTGGATAGATAATGGGTCAGTTCCATTGCTTCCCTCCATTATTTTTTCCCACTCATGATTCAGCCTACACAGGCGACAGGTTTCGGGATTTTCCCATACACAATTAACACACATCTTGATACCCACAATCCGCGCATTCGTATGTGGTTTCCATTTCCCCATCATGTTCGGTTGCGGTTTCCATTATAACATGACAACCACATTCAGGACAGGGAAGCGGTGTTTTATGGTATAGTATTAGGGCATTCATTCAAACCTCCATAATTCATTCTGTCTATTATATTATATCACATTCTATTGAACTTGTCAATAGCTAGGGAATATCCACTTAATATAATCTTTAACAGTTACGCACACCATACTTTACATAACACCTAGCGGTGAATATAATGTCCACCAAAAGTCATAGAATGTCTAGGGAAAGTCCAGCTTCCGTCACTAAACGTTAGATTCATTCCAAACTAAAAGGAGAGGCTGGCAACTAAACCTCTCCCTTTATGTTTAGCTTTTTATAAGGTGTGGATTGTCCGCGAGAATCCTCTTTATGACAGGTTTTTCCGCTGAATACCTAGCTGAATCTGGCCGACTGGTTGCTTCTGCCTCGGCTTTGGCAATGGCTGCTTTTTCCTCTTCGGTTGCGTACTGTTCCACGAGCTCGTGACGGGAAAGTCCAGTTTGTGCTTTGAGTGCGCCTGTACTTCCACCACCACCGCTAGACGTTCTGGACTTGATTGTGGGCACCGTTAAGCTAACGGCTCTGTATTGGATATCGCCATCATCCAGCTTGAATGTGAAGCCTTTTGCTTTGACGGCTTCCAGCTTCTGGGTAATCTCTGGAATTTGTTTAACAGCTTTCCAGATAGCAGAGGCAAGTTTTTCCCTTTCACCAGCCAAGGCTTCTGCTTCGGCCTTGAGTTTTTCTGCCTCGGCTTTTTGGATATCCGCTTGATGCTTTTTAAGTTGGTTACCAAGCCGGATTACCTCGGCAAGGTCACCGCTTGCACCAGCGGCGGCTATCTTTGCCATTAGTTCAGTGGGGGTTAATTCAACTGGTTTGTTTTCCGTAGTCATTTAATATAATCTCCTTTAAAATACTTTGATTACATTAAATGTACGTTGCCACTTACATTTAGCTGTGACTCCTATAGTCACCATCTATTCAATTGTACTCGGACCTGCCGTTCGGCGTGAACGCACCGTTTAGGTCCTGATTGCGTGGGATATACCCACTTCATTTAGTATCATATTCACTACCCTATCTTTATTCAACTATCTACAGTATAGCATATGGCCAATAGCTTGTCAATAGCACTGGTATAACTTGAGCCTTTAGTATCATGTTTTGTCTTGGCTATTGACAAAGTAATTGGAGTATGGTAACTATTGACACCGATAATTAGCTCATGTGTTCTAGTTCCCGCAATCAGAACTAATGTTCTAGTCCTGTTCTTGCCATTGTCTACTTAACATAACGTGTTGTGCCCGCACAAGTTACCAACTTTACATAATATCATACCACCACCACTTAACATAACCCACACCTGCCATAACATGGTACCTGCTACGGGTGCGCAATTTATGAGATGGTTGTGTCTTTTCTATATTCGTTGGCAGATTTTAATTTTTCCCGTTAAATTTGACCCGTCACTGGACTTGTAATAACTTGTCGTATGTGGTGGGTAACTCCGCACAGTTTTCACAGGGTACCCCGATTCATCGTAGGTTATCGTAAGTTCAGGTCTAACCGCCTGAGCTGACTCACCGTGTGGGACGACGGGTAAGTCAGGGTGCTCAACCAAAACAGCAAAATAGTCAGGGTCTGGAAACATATAACCTTCTGGCTGGTAAACTTTGTGGATAGTTCCATCTTTCATATCCAAAAGTTCAAGTAGATATTTGGTGTCAATGTATACTATAGCACCATGTCTTTCCTTCATAATTTTATCCTTCTACGAAAATTTACCATTTGACTTAGGTACATTCCCATTATTGATTATTACCTTCTCCTCTGCACGTACACAGTAAGTAGTTCCGCAATCCGAACAGACATCAAAAAATGTGATAACAAGCGGTGCAGAGAGCCATCCTGTAGCCCTAGCAATTACTGATTGATGTTGGAATATAAACGCCTTAGATTCTTTAGGCATAGCACCTTTCTCAATTTGTGTTTGTAGGACATCATTCGCTAATGTATGTACTCCTCCACAATTTGGACAAGTGGTGAAATTGTGTACTATGGTCTCCTTAGTCATTCACATCTCCTTTGAAATTACTTCCATATATCACAGGAAACTTTTTACTTTTCCCACAATATCTGCACATAAATATTCCAGACATATATTTATCCTCCACCCAGTGATGCGCACCTGTAGGTGATTTCTTGCATATCCATTTTCCCGACCTAATATATTCTGTGTCGGTTTTAGTTACTATCGTCGGCACATATTTCATATTAACCATTTCTTTGGTATCCCCCCAATCTCTGCTATCTCCAGCATTATCGTGGTAATCTTCTCATGTAGTCTAGCTAGGGTGAGTAAATTACCATCACCCAATTTTCTAATTCTCTGGTCTATCGCTGCCTTATGTCTTAAAAGTTGGTATCGGCGTTTTGACTGTTCAGGTGTAAGTTCAAGTTTTGGTTTACGTAAATAAGGGACATAAGGATTCATCTTCAAATAGTCTAGGCCTTGTTCTACCCAACATTGAGGATGATAATACTTCTTTACATTAAAACCTCTATGAGACTCGGTGCCTTTATTCCAGTAGAATACTGTGACTATCGGTGTACCAGCCTCAACATCTTTTTCACACCATTCACACTCAGCTATGCGGTTGCACCAAGACATTGATACGTTGGGAATGGACATTACACATTCCTCCGTTATGTTTCCTAACTCTATATATAGTATAACACAAAGCGGAATCTTTGTCAATAGAAAGGAAATAACTGGTTGTGTAAGTATATTGATATTAGTATTATTTATCATAAAATATATCTTTACCATCTATTGCCATCCACTAAACTTTATGTTATACTATAATAGAGGTAGTGTAATTATGGAAAACAGTTTAACAGAAACGGAATCCATAGCACAGAGTTTTATCCCGACATTCTCCGATGATAGTAAAAAGGCGACGTACCTTTCCTATCTCATTGCTAATTTTACACATCGTGAGGCATGCCAGTTAACTCCAGTCAGTGAGAAACAGGTTAGAAGATGGAAAGACGCTGATGAGGGTTTTGAGCGTTTATGTACCTCAGGACTTAATGAATTACGGAAACAATTTGCTAACCAATTCATTGATATGCAATTTACGAGGAACTTCCACCTCATTCTTCAGAAGGATTTCCGAATCCTCTATAAAGATGCGTTAGGTAAACCACTAACAGATAATGAGACTAGGTACTTAGAAAAGATAAGGCAGCATTACACCCCACAAAGCCTTGCAATGGTAAAACAACTTTTAGGCGGTGGGACTGTAGAACAACCATTTGACTTTACCAAGCTAACATTATCCATCAAACGTGAACAGATAGATATAGTACAGGAACGACCAAATAAATTCTTGGAGGGTTAAACTTGGAACCTACTGAACGAGATGAACTGTTAGTCCGTATTGATGAAAGGTTGAAGTATACCTGTGAGTTGACAGAGAAGCAGGAAAAACACTTATCCACGCTAAATGATAGAACACGGAAATCCGAACTAAACATTGACAGGAATCATTACAGACTCACCAACTTAGAAGATGATATTAAGACACTGGTTAATTGTGGCCTACCATTAAGATTGACTAAAGTACAGGCCATAGGTGGTGGTTCTGGTGTGCTAGGTATGGTAGCAGTATTGATAGTTTCCGTTGGGAAAATATTAGGTTGGTGGTAATATGCGAAGATACGGAGCAAGTCCCAGACAAAAGATAGCGGGGAGGAAAAACCTTTCCAAAGCTAATGCAACCAGAGTTGGTAGACGTGGAATGAAGTATAAACCAAGAATGGTGGGAAGATGAATGTTGAGGAGCAATTCCGTGAACTAATACAGAACAAGCGTAAGTTCATTGAGACATTGTTGGTTGTAGAAAACAAATCAAGGCAGAGGGTTCCCTTCATATACAATGACATACAGGCTGACGCTGATTCCACTGCTACTGGTATGGACATCTGGGTAAAGCCCAGTCAGGTAGGATTCAGTACCGAACGCATTGCCAATAGACTAGTTGACACGTTGACCTGTCCTGGAACAAATACCGTCTTAGTGGCTTATGAGGATTTCATCACCGAAAGGTTGTTGACCAAAGTAAATTTCTTCTTCAACCATCTAGATAGTTTACATATTCCAGGTTTTCCTGAAGTACACCATAACAGCACATATGAGAAAACCTATAACTTTGTTGTGGATGGAAAGGTAATATCCTCAAGTTCAATATACATAGCTAGTGCCAGAAGTAAAACCGCTGGTCGTGCAGAGACCATCCACCATCTATTACTAGATGAACATGCATTTTACGTTCCTGAAGCTACCGAGAGGATAATAGCCCCGGCAATGGCACGTATTCCTCCAGAAGGAACTTGTGATAGTTTTTCTACTCCAAACGGTGAGGAGAATGAATTCCACGATTGGTACATCAAAGCTAAGGAAGGACAATCCATCTTCACGGCTCATTTCTATCCTTGGTTCATACACAAGGAGTATGTGATTCACTTAGGTGATAAGAGGATAAGGGAGATACCAGAAACCGATAAAGATGAATTCTCCTTGACAGGTGATGAGGAAAAACTTATGTTTGCCAATGGTCTGAGCTTCTCACAGATTAGGTGGAGACGCTGGATGATAAAAGTCATGGAAAGTCTAAGACGTAAAGGTGAGATAAGAACATTGTTTCCTCAGGAATTTCCTGAAGATGATGTAAGTTGTTTCTTAAGTACAGGGGAAATGTGGTATGAACCAGAATGGGTAGAGAACATAGCCAAGACTTGTCATGACGCACCGTTTAAGATGAATGGTTTACATGTATGGTACAGACCAGAAGTAGATGAGGTAGGAAAACCAGCCAAACAATATCTGGTGATAATAGACCCAGGACAGGAAAAGATTACCCAAACAGCGATAGGAGTAATGACCTGGGAGAAGGATAGTCTAGGGAATGATATTCCAATCTGGTGTGCCCGTGATGCTGGGTGGTATAGTCCAGAATTAACATGGGACAAAGCGGTGAAGATTAGTAATTACTATCACCGCGCAGAGATAGTCTGGGAGGCCAACTCCCACGGATTGGCCATATCAGTACTAGGTAAGAATAGGCGGCCAATATACCATAGAAAAGATATTATCAGTGGAGTACCAACAATGGTGCCTGGCTGGTTAACTACTCCAGGTACTAAACCTTACATGCTACAACAAGTAAGTAGGTACCTACCTAACCTAATCTGTCACGATATTGAGCTGGTAAGACAAATCCGTAATTTAAGGAAATCCAACGGCAAACTGGATATAGTAGGTCTTGATGATATATTTATGACATTAGCCATAGGACTAGCGGTGCATAATCCTAATCCTGTAAAACGTGGGTATCAGGGCCAATCTGGGTACAAACAAAACTGGGGTAAGAGAAAAAGCCTGTCAAGGAGATAGGAATGAAATGGATTAGACCTATAATAATTTCCATACTTGTCATAATAGTAAGTGTAGGATTCATCCTAAACAGGATAGAGGCACAGGTTTATGTACCATTTGCCACCGGCCTGATAGTATACTGGTTCAAAAGCCGTGATGAGGCCAAATAAAGGAGGTAAACATGCCAGTAAGTC
>Ga0265297_10012109_pt1 | contig 10417 bp, 5 predicted proteins | sample Munlanlwell13791_FD_192502 | JGI IMG/M metagenome (GOLD analysis project Ga0265297, IMG submission 192502) | Leachate microbial communities from a municipal landfill in Southern Ontario, Canada - Leachate well 137-91 | ecosystem: Engineered > Solid waste > Landfill > Unclassified | place...
TGCCGTTGGCATCGAGGCTGCCGCCGACACCGACGAAGATGCCGACGTTGCTCAGCGTCAGCGTCAGCGCGTCGGCGTCCTGCCCGGCGCCGCTGAACAGCGCCGCGCTCCTCACCTGGCCCAGGGCGATGCTGAAGTCGCCTTTCGCCACCAGCACGCCATCGAGCACGTCGAGCGCCACGCCGCCGTCCACCGCCAGGTCCACGCTCGCCGTCAGGTCGCCCAGGCTGGTGCCGCCCAGCGTCGCCAGCTCGCCGCTCAGGTCCATGCCGGTGTTGGCAAGCGTGCTCCAGTCGAGCTTGGCCACCGCGGTGACGCCGTCGGCGTGCGCCGCCTTGTTGATCAGGGCATCCACCCCGTAGGCGTGGAAGACCAGCAGGTCGTCCAGTCCGACCAGGTCGCCGGCAAAGTTGTCCAGGGCGACGCCCAGGTAGCTGCGGTCGTCCGTCGTCGCCACCGCGTCGGCGCCGCGGTCCTTGAGGCTGACCAGCGTCAAGGTGCCCACCGTGGCGCCAAAGCCGAGCGTGCCGTTGGTCACCAGGTCGTCGCTGTAGTCCGCCGCCGTGCCGTTGGCATCGAGGCTGCCGCCGACACCGACGAAGATGCCGACGTTGCTCAGCGTCAGCGTCAGCGCGTCGGCGTCCTGCCCGGCGCCGCTGAACAGCGCCGCGCTCCTCACCTGGCCCAGGGCCAGATCAAATCCACCCTTGGCGACCACGGAACCGAACGCGTTGATGACAGCATTGCCAGAAACACCCAGCAGGCTGCCGTCCTCGCCTTCGAAGTCGATGACTGGCCCGGTCGCAGGCGTGACCTGCACACCCGCAACGGCGTCGCTAGGTCCGTCGCGGAAATCCAGAACGCGATCCGGATTCGTTCCATCGCTCGTCCGGTTCAAATTCACGTTGAAGGCCCAGGCCTCCAGCGTCAGATCCGAAAGCCCAACAAAACTTGCCGTGCCACCGGAAGTCTTCAGCGCCGTGTAGCCGATATCAGCCGCACCGGAGGTATCGGTGAACAGCAGCAGGCTGAATTCAATATTCGTTAGCGAAAGACCGAACGGTGCCGGAGCAGTTGCGGGACCATTTCCGACGAAGGCGTTGACTCCCGTGCCGCTGAGAAGCAAATAATCCACGCCGGTAAATGTATTGCCGTCGTTACGAACAAGATTTCCGTTCGCTGAGGTGAAATTGAAATCGCCGCCAAGATAAAAGAAATCGAAAAGCTCGATTTCAAGAGTACCCGTGCCGTCGTCAATGTCGCCTGTAATACCGGCCACGTCATCGAATACGTAGGTGTCCTTGGCGCTGCCACCGGTGAGGTTCTGTACATCGATAAAGTTTATGGTGGTGGCCGAATTGGATAGTGACCCGGCATTGATGCCCGAGAGGTTCCAGACGTTGTCTAGATTCGGCCCGACCAGCGAAATGGTCGCAGTCGCGTTTCCAATGATGTTGGTGATACCCGCAATGTTGGTACCGTTATCGGCCGCCGAGCCGGCGATATTGATCGTGCCGTCGACATTAACCGTAATAACGATAGTGCTACTGTTGTTACCGGCATCCGACAGGTCCAAGGTCGGCAAAGCGATCGACGACGCCGAGACGGGAGCGCCATCAGACCAACCGAGTCCCTCTGCTCCACCCAGCCCGACGCGTTGACCGGCGGGAAGAATTTCGCTCATGACCGTCAACGGGGCGTCGTGATCCAGACCAAGCACGTGCCCGATCTCGTGCACCAGTACCGTGAGCAAGTCGATGCGCCCATAGGCCTCGCCACCGGCTTCTGCTGCACTGCGGGAATTTGCCAACTGCTGGACGAACTCGGAGTCATCACCGATCGTGGTATCCACGAACCAACCGCGACCGGCGGCGGTGGCATCCAGGGAGATCGAGAGACCTTCGGCCAACCCGAGTTGACCGTCAGCGAGATCGGTAATTCGAACGTCGAGGTTAGCCAGACGACGGGTGAGATCCTCGGTCAATCCGATGGCCGACCAGAGCCGGATGGCTTGCTCGAGAACGGGGGACAGCGCCTGATCGGTCAGGCTAGGTGTGAAGTTTTGTGCGGTTGCAGCAAGACTTGGCTCGCTGCGGAGATACTGCGGTTGGATGCCGTTTGAGGCCACCAAAACCGGGGGGGCCCTGGGCAAAGCATCCTCTGCCGGTTCCGAATATGGCGCATCCAAGAACGCAAAAACCCACCCTTCGTCGGTGCTGGACGAATTGGATGAGGTCAATGCATTGTTATTAATAGAAACATCCGCAATCAGCGCGGAAGTAGCCTGATCGGCGACCGGAGGTCCTCGCGGCAATTGCGTATCTGTGGGAGTAACTGGAATCAGATCGTCGCCATTCTCACAAGCAAGCGAAGAATCGGTTTCGGAATCGGAGTTCGTATGCACTGCAACAATCACTTCGACCTGCTCGAACTGAGCGGCTTGCGAACCCGAGATTTCATAATTTCCGGAGTCGGGAGTTAAGGTTTCCAACTCACCGAAGTAAGCCGACTCTGGATCAATTATCGAATTGTTCGACGTGTCGGCCTGCCAACTTTCCGGCCACTCAACACTAAGGTTTGAGGGGGGCGACTTGCTAGTCCCATCGCTAGCATCTGCTGCACTGGAAACACCATTCACATTGGTGTCAAGCTGCTCGACAATGGCCGTGACCCCGCTGACTGCCTCTGTCGCATCATCATCCAAAAGTGCTTGGTAAGCGATCACAGCTACGATGGAATCGCCGGAAAGAAGAACACGCGGCTCAAGCGGCTCAAGACGAAATTTGCCGTGACCGTGCAAGTTGCCGTTGCCAGACACACTCGCGCCTGAGTCTGACTCAGGCTGTTGAGGCTGCGAGCGGTTCTTCAACCAGCGAAGCAAAAAATTCTCTCCTCTGCATTGCACACTAAGGTGCAAACAAGAATGAAAGCACGTTTGGGAGGGGAGAGCCTACCCCTTCGCCGCCACCCATGCAATGGGGTACCACAGATGTTGCAACCACATAATAATTAGAAACGGGATTGGAAAACGTCGATAATTTTTTGTTTATCTGCGATATTCATCAGCAAAACGGTGAAAGCGAGTTATGTCTTTTGTGAAATATAAACATTTTTTATCTTGATTAGTCCCAACTTCAGCCAGTCTGATCATGGGATCGGGTCGTGGGCGCTACGGCCGACGCCGCCTCTCAAAACCATCAGGCTACGAATTTAAAGAATGGATGTTCCACCAACTCAATTTTTGACCACTGTACGTAGCATTTCAGGCTCATTCAACCGTCTTGAGTGAAGCGCGAAATCAACCGGAAAATACGTTTTTGGTGCGACTCTTGGCCCGCCCATGCTTCGTAGGTGAAATTCAATGGAAAGCTATCCGCGAAGCTCATGATTTCGCTCTTCCAGAGCGAGTCCGGAAAACGAAGCGTTGCGGAACATCGCAACGATTAATCGCCTGGAATTTTGATCCGGCCCAAAACACCTGAACCGCTTCTGAGAACGCGCCAAGAATGTCATTCTCCAGTACGGGTTCGCCTGACGCAGTCAAGCAACGTACGATGAAAATCGGCAAATCTCTATCGTCAAGAAGTCCGACACCCCGACTGACATTCAGCAAAACATTGCCTTCGTCATCCAATCAGTGCTGATGTCCGTGCGCGCCATGGACGTGGCCGTGAGTAATTTCTTCGGCTGTCGCGGGGCGCACGCCCGTCACGGTGCAGGAGAAAACGAGCGCAACGCCTGCCAGCGGATGGTTGCCATCGACAACTACCTTGTCGTCGGCAATGTCGGTGATGGTGAACAATGCGTCATCATTTTCGCCATCTTCGCTGCCGCGCTCGAACTGCATGCCGACTTCGATGTTGTCGGGAAATAGCTGACGCGGCTCGATGGCGACAAGCTCGGCGTCGTATTCGCCAAATGCGTCTTCAGGTTCCAGTCTGACCTCCAGTACATCACCCTCGGTCTTTCCCTGGAGCTCCTCCTCAATCCGATCGAAAATGCCACCGTAGCCACCGTGCAGATATACCAGCGGTGCCGCGCCTGCGTCGACGGCTTCGCCGTCGCTGGCCATGACGCTGTATTTGAGGGTGACGACAGTGTTCCTAGCGATGAGCATGTTGCTTTCCTTTGCCATTGAGGCTCTTTACAAGTTGATAGACCTCGGCGGCATGCCCTTTCGGATGCACATCGTAGAGGGCGTGACGAACAATGCCTTCCTTATCGACGACGAATGTCGAGCGTATTACACAGAGCTTCTTGTGGCCGTCCCGTTCGCGAAACTGGGACACGCCGAACTTGCGACAGACATCGCCCTCTTCGTCTGACAACAGCCGCACGGACAGACCGTGCTTGTCCCGAAAATCCGCATGCGACAGACAATCGTCGCGCGAGACGCCGAGGATGACGCAGTCGAGGCGGGCGAATTCGCTTTCGTGATCCGAGAAATCGGCCGCCTCAAGGGTGCAATAGGGCGTGCCGTCTCGCGGATAGAAAAACAGTACAGCGTTTTGGCGGCCGCGCAGCGAACGAAAATCGAACAACTCCATGTCGGCGTCGGGCAGCGAAAACTCCGGCGCTTTCTCTCCTTGATGCAGCATGCGGTTCTCCTTCTACGGCGAACTCGGTTCATTCTAACCGAGTCTTCGGGGAAGGAATCAAGTGCTGCCGCCCTCCTCCTCGATGGCCAGCACATCCTCGTGCCAATGCGGGCTGGCGAGGTATTCGAGGGAGCGCATTTCGATCAGGCGGCTGACCGTGCGCTTGAATTCGCCGGCCTGCACGCCCTGCGTATATAGCTGTTCCGCGGGGCATGCGGCACCGATGATGAGTTTGACGCGATGGTCGTAAAGTACATCGACCAGCCAGGTGAAACGCCGTGCCTCGCTGGCCATGCCGGGTCCCATTTTCGGCACCCTGGAGAGGAATAGCGTGTGATGCCGGTTGGCCAGCCAGAGATAGTCGTTTTGGGAGCGCGGGCCGCCGCACAGCGTTGCGAAATCGAACCAGATCACGCCCGGCGCGCGATGTACCACCGGCAGCAGGCGTCCCAGCACCTCAACCGGTTTCGTGTGTCCTGTTCCCCCGGCAATCTTGTGAAAGGTATGTTCGATGGCGGTGCTGGCGGCCGCATCGTCGGTGTCGAGAAACACTTGGGCCTGCTGCAGGGCCCGCAGGCGATAGTCGATGCCGGCATCGATTTCGATCACGTCGAGTTTCTGCTGCAACAGGGCAATCGTCGGCAAGAATAGTTCGCGCTGCAGTCCATTGGGATAGAGACCGTCGGGCGGATAGTTCGAGGTGATGCAGAACACCACGCCGGCATCGAACAGCGCCTGCATCAGACGCGCCAGTATCATGGCGTCGGCGATGTCCGACACGTGAAATTCGTCGAAGCACATCAGGCGCGTTTCCCTCGCGATACGTGCCGCTACTTTGGCCAGCGGGTCGGCTTCGTTGCGATGCGCCCGCAGGGACTCGTGGATCTCGCGCATGAAGGCGTGGAAATGCACGCGACGCTTGCGCTCGTAGGGAACCGCAGTAAAAAAACAATCCATCAGAAAACTCTTGCCGCGTCCGACTCCACCCCAGAACCAGACGCCGCGCGGCAGTTCGGGGTGCACCAGGAGTTTTCTCAGCCTGCCGCGCCGCGCCGCCTTGAGCGCCAGCAGGTCGTCGTAGAACTTCTGCAGGCGCCGGGCGGCGATCAGTTGCGCCGGATCTGCCTCGATGCCGCGTGCGGCCAGCGCGGCATTGAAGCCTTCGATCATGCCGTCTTTGGCGACCTTGAGGATTTTGTGGGGCATCAATGAGAAGGGCGGCCGGTTTGGTCCGACCGCCCTGTAGCGAGTGTTCGAATATTCAGAAGTGCAGTGCGCGTTTATGCACCGCCAGCGACGCCTCGTGCATCGCTTCCGAAAGCGTCGGATGGGCGTGGCAGATGCGGGCAATGTCTTCCGACGCGGCGTTGAACTCCATCGCCACGACGGCTTCGGCAATCAACTCGGAGGCATTGTTGCCGATCACATGGACGCCGAGGATGCGGTCGGTCTTGGCGCAGGCGATCATCTTGACGAAGCCGGTGGTGTCGCCCTGGCCCAGTGCGCGACCGTTGGCGGCAAAGGGAATTTGCCCGACGCGGTACTCGGCGCCCTCGTTCTTCAGTTGCTGCTCGGTCTTGCCGACCCAGGCGATTTCCGGGTGGGTATAAATGACCCAGGGCACGGTGTCCAGATTGACGTGCCCCTTCTGGCCGGCAATGCATTCCGCCACCATGACGCCTTCTTCCATGCTCTTGTGCGCGAGCATCGGGCCGGGAACGACGTCACCCACCGCCCAGACGTTGGGCAGGTTGGTGCGGCAGTTCTTGTCCACGGCGATGTAGCCGCGCGGATTGATCTCGAGGCCGACATTCTCGGCGCCGAGGCCCTCGGTGTGTGGCACGCGGCCGACCGAGACGATCAGCCGATCGCAATGCAGGGTCCGGGTTTCGTCGCCCAATTCGTACTCGACGCTTACTTGAGTATCCCGACCTTTCTTGCCGGTTTCGACCTTGGTGATCTTGACCCCAAGCTGAATGTCGAGCCCCTGCTTCTGCGTGAAGACCTTCCAGGCTTCCTTGGCCACGGCCTGATCGGCAGCGCCGAGAAAATCCGGCAGGGCTTCGAGTATCGTCACTTCCGAACCCAGGCGCTTCCATACCGATCCGAGTTCGAGGCCGATCACGCCGGCGCCGATGACGCCGAGCCGCTTGGGCGTCGAATCGAACGCCAGCGCGCCGACGTTGTCGCAGATCACCTTGTTGTCCACCGGAATGCCTGGCAGATGCCGCGCCCTGGAGCCGGTGGCGACGATGACATGGGTCGCTTCGACGATCTCGCCGTTCACATCGACGCGCCAGCGCTCCTCCTCGCGGCCCGCGAACTTGCCATGGCCGGGCAGCAGCGTGACCTTGTTCTTCTTGAACAGGCCCTTGATGCCGCCGGTGAGTTGGTCGACGATGTTGTCCTTGCGCTTGATCATGGTCGCCACGTCCATCTTCACGCCGGAAGTGGCAATTCCGTGCATGACGAAGGAGTGGTTGGCCTGCTCGAAAAGTTCCGAGGATTGCAGCAGGGCCTTGGAGGGAATGCAGCCGACATTGAGGCAGGTGCCGCCGAGGCGAACTTCGCCTTTCGGGTCGGCGTAAGCCTCGGATTCGATACAGGCCGTGGACAAACCCAGTTGCGCGGCACGAATCGCGGCAACATAGCCGCCGGGTCCGCCGCCAATCACTACTACGTCGAATTGCTTGTTTGCCATGTCGGTTTCCTTACACGTCGAGCAGGAGGCGTGCAGGATCTTCCAGCGCTTCCTTCATGGTCACCAGGCCCAGCACCGCCTCGCGACCGTCGATGATGCGATGGTCGTAGGACAGCGCAAGATAATTCATCGGGCGGATCACGATCTGGCCGTTTTCGACCACGGCCCGGTCCTTCGTCGCATGCACGCCGAGGATGGCCGACTGCGGCGGATTGATGATCGGCGTCGACAGCATCGAGCCGAAAACGCCGCCATTGGAGATCGAGAAGGTGCCGCCGCTGAGATCTTCCAGCGAGAGCTTGCCGTCCTTGGCCTTGGCGCCGAACTCGGCAATCTTCTTTTCGATCTGGGCCAGGCTCATCTGGTCGGCATCGCGCAGGATCGGCACCACCAGGCCGCGCGGGCTGCCGACGGCGATGCCGATGTCGAAGTAGCCGTGATAGACGATATCGTTGCCGTCGACCGAGGCATTGATCACCGGGTACTTCTTCAGCGCTGCCACGGCGGCCTTGACGAAGAAGGACATGAAGCCGAGTTTGACGCCGTGCTCCTTCTCGAACTTCTCCTGGTACTTCTTGCGCATTTCCATCACCGGGGCCATGTTGACCTCGTTGAAGGTGGTCAGGATGGCGTTGGTGGCCTGCGACTGGAGCAAGCGCTCGGCGACGCGTGCGCGCAGGCGCGACATCGGCACACGCTGTTCCGGCCGATCGGCGACGATGGCATCCGCATTCACCACGCTGGGCTGGGGCAGCGAGGGCTTGGCCGCAAAAGTCGGCGCTGGCAACACGGCGACCGGAGCCGGTGACGACACCGGAGCGGCCTTCACGCCGCCGCTGACATCCTCCTTGAGAATGCGGCCGCCGCGGCCGCTGCCCTGCACATCGGCGGCGCCGATGCCCTTTTCCGCCATGAGCTTGCGCGCGGAAGGCATCGCAGTAGCGGTTGCCGCCGGCGCAGGCGCTGTCGCTGCAGCGGGTTTCACGGCGGCAGGGACGGCGACCGCTGCCTTGGCTTCGGTATCGAGATGGGCGATAACTTCTCCGGAAGCCACGGTTTCGCCGTTGCCCTTGACGATCTTGACGATCACGCCGGCATCGGGTGCCGGCAGTTCAAGAACCACCTTGTCGGTTTCGATATCGATCAGGTTCTGATCGCGCGCGACGGCATCGCCTTCCTTGACATGCCAGGCCGACAGGGTGGCCTCGGCCACCGACTCGGACAGTTGGGGTACTTTGACTTCGATCAGCATGGCTTCTCCGTTATTCCTTGATGCCCAGCGCGGCGTTGACCACTTCCTTTTGCTGCTGGGCGTGTTTTGAGGCATAGCCGACGGCCGGGGACGGCGACGAGGGGCGCGCCACCGCGTCGAGGATCTGGCCCTTCTTGATCAGCCGCTCCAGGCGATGATGCTTGGCGTACCAGGCGCCCTGGTTCATTGGCTCCTCCTGACACCAGATCAGTTCCTTGAGATTGGGATACTTCAGCATCTCCTCGTGCAGCCGGCGGTCGTCGAAGGGATACAACTGCTCGACACGCACCAGGACGACGTTGTCGATCTTCCTTTCGCGCCGCGCGGCAAGCAACTCGAAATAGATCTTCCCGGCGCAGGTGACCATGCGCGTGACTTTCTTCGGGTCGACCTTATCGACCTCGCCGATGATGGTCTGGAAGGTGCCGCTGGCCAGTTCGTCGAGCGAACTGGTGGCGTCCTTGTGGCGCAGCAGCGACTTCGGCGTCATGACGATCAGCGGCTTGCGCTGCTTGCGCAGCATCTGCCGGCGCAGCATGTGATAGACCTGTGCGGCGTTGGACGGCACGCAGACCTCCCAGTTGAAATCGGCGGAGAGTTGCATATAGCGCTCGAGGCGCGCCGAGGAATGCTCCGGCCCCTGGCCTTCGTAGCCGTGCGGCAACAGCATGACCAGGCCGCAGCCACGGCCCCACTTGGCTTCGCCGGACGACAGGAACTGGTCGATCACCACCTGCGCGCCGTTGGCGAAGTCGCCGAACTGAGCTTCCCAGACCACCAGCTCGTTGGGTGCAGCGGTGGCAAAGCCGTATTCAAAGGCCAGCACGGCTTCCTCGGACAGCACGGAGTCGAAGCACATGAAACGCCCCTGGTTCTCCTGGATATTTTGCAACGGCCAGAAGGTGCCCTCGTCCCACTTCTCGCGGTTCTGGTCGTGCAAGGCGGCGTGGCGGTGGAAGAAGGTGCCGCGGCCGACGTCCTCACCCGACACGCGGATGTTGTAGCCGGCGGCCACCAGCGAGGCATAGGCCAGGTTCTCGGCCATGCCCCAGTCCACCGGCGCCTTGCCCTCGCCCATCAGCTTGCGGTCGTCGATGATTTTCTGCACCCGCGAGTGCAGCGTGAAATTGTCCGGAACCGTGGTGAGACGCGTCGCCAGGCGCTGCATCTCGGTCATCGAAACCGTGGTGTCGCATTTCTCGCTGTAAGGCACGTTGATGTAAGGCGTCCAGTCGATCGAGAACTTGCTCTGGTAGTCGCTGATCACCGGGTCGATCAGGTGCCGTCCCTCGTCCAGCGCCGCGCGGTAGTCCTTGATCATCTGCTCCGCGTCGCCCTGACCGATTACGCCCTGCGCCGCCAGCTTGTCGGCATAGAGACGGCGGGTACCCGGATGCTGGGCGATCTTCTTGTACATCAGCGGCTGCGTCACCATCGGTTCGTCCTGCTCGTTGTGGCCGAGCTTGCGGAAACAGACGATGTCGATCACCACGTCCTTCATGAATTCCTGGCGATATTCCATGGCGATCTGCGTGACCAGCGCCACGGCCTCGGGATCGTCGCCATTGACGTGGAAGATCGGCGCCTCGATCATCTTGAAGATGTCGGTGCAGTAAAGCGAAGAGCGGTAATCGCGCAGGTCGGAGGTGGTGAAGCCGATCTGGTTATTGACGACGATATGCACCGTGCCGCCCGTGCCGTAGCCGCGCGTATTTGAGAAGTTCAGCATCTCCTGGTTGACGCCCTGCCCCGCCACCGCCGCATCGCCGTGGATCAGCACCGGCAGCGCCTGCTTCTTGCCGTCGGCGCCGCGGCGCACCTGGCGCGCGTAGACCGAACCGACGACCACGGGATTGACGATTTCAA
>Ga0265297_10012110_pt1 | contig 10417 bp, 8 predicted proteins | sample Munlanlwell13791_FD_192502 | JGI IMG/M metagenome (GOLD analysis project Ga0265297, IMG submission 192502) | Leachate microbial communities from a municipal landfill in Southern Ontario, Canada - Leachate well 137-91 | ecosystem: Engineered > Solid waste > Landfill > Unclassified | place...
TTTTCAAGGAAAAGAAGTTGCGCTATAACAGTGTTTGCAACAGCGTCGTTTATTCCGGATCCAAGGAAAATAATTCTGTCTTTTAATAGTCTTGAATAAATGTCGTAAGCTCTTTCTCCGAAACTTGTTTTTTCAATAACTGTTGGAATGAGCATATCCACGATTTGTTTATCCTTGGAATTGTTGTTCGGGGATAAATCGTCATTTTGCATAGTAGATTTGTTTTAAATAATAAGGCTCAATTAAGCTCTTAAACCATTATACCAAATAAAAAGAAAAATTTCTTCCAAAATCTCTTGACTTCACTGTTTTTGTTACATTAGAATGGACCAGCATTTCAGTAGGAATTGGTATGAGTTTTCCGGATGTGTCCTTTAACATTTAGGGTGTAATAGAGAAACCTTGTTTATTTAAGTTTTTTTTTGGCGGCAACAATTCGTTGTTGCTGTCCAATTTATACAGCAGTGGCAATAATTTATTTTTGTCACTACTTCATATTTTATGAAGAGTTTGATCCTGGCTCAGGATTAACGCTGGCGGTGTGTATAATACATGCAAGTCGAGCGAGTCTTCGGACTAGCGGCGGACGAGCGAGTAACACGTTGGAACCTACCCCGAACTCAGGGATAACACCTAGAAATAGGTGCTAATACCGGATAGTCCCGAAAGGGTAAAGATTTTTCGGTTCGGGAGGGGCCTGCGGCCTATCAGCTTGTTGGTGAGGTAATGGCTCACCAAGGCTATGACGGGTAGCTGATCTGAGAGGATGATCAGCCGCGATGGGACTGAGACACGGCCCATACTCCTACGGGAGGCAGCAGTAAGGAATCTTCCACAATGGACGAAAGTCTGATGGAGCAACACCGCGTGGTCGATGAAGCCTTTAGGGGTGTAAAGACCTTTTCTGAGAGAAGAATTATGACGGTATCTTAGGAATAAGCACCGGCTAACTCCGTGCCAGCAGCCGCGGTAATACGGAGGGTGCAAGCGTTATCCGGAATCATTGGGCGTAAAGAGTTCGTAGGCGGTTTGTTAAGTTAGGTGTTAAATTTTGCAGCTCAACTGTAAAACTATGCCTAAAACTAGCAGACTGGAGTGCTACAGAGGTATGTGGAATTCTGTGTGTAGGGGTAAAATCCGTAGATACACAGAGGAACACCAAAAGCGAAGGCAGCATACTGGGTAGTTACTGACGCTGAGGAACGAAAGCGTGGGGAGCGAACAGGATTAGATACCCTGGTAGTCCACGCCGTAAACGATGGATACTAGATGTTGGAGGACTCGACCCCTTCAGTGTCAAAGCTAACGCATTAAGTATCCCGCCTGGGGAGTACGGTCGCAAGATTAAAACTCAAAGGAATAGACGGGGACCCACACAAGCGGTGGAGCATGTGGTTTAATTCGATGGTAAGCGAGGAACCTTACCCAGACTTGACATCCCGGGAATTCTCCAGAAATGGGGGAGTGCCGCAAGGAACCCGGTGACAGGTGCTGCATGGTTGTCGTCAGCTCGTGCCTTGAGGTGTTCGGTTAAGTCCGTGAACGAGCGCAACCCTTGTCCTGTGTTGTATTTTCACAGGAGACTGCCGGCTTTAAGTCGGAGGAAGGTAAGGATGACGTCAAATCAGCATGGCCCTTATGTCTGGGGCTACACACGTGCTACAATGGCCGGTACAATGGGCAGCAAACCCGTAAGGGGGAGCCAATCCCTAAACCCGGTCTCAGTTCGAATTGAGGGCTGCAACTCGCCCTCATGAAGTTGGAATCGCTAGTAACCGCGGATCAGCAATGGCGCGGTGAATACGTTCCTGGGTCTTGTACTCACCGCCCGTCACGTCATGAAAGATGGGGGCGCCCGAAGTCCCGTTAGCTCTCGAGCGCGGGCCTAAGGTGAAACCATTGATTGGGACGAAGTCGTAACAAGGTATCCGTAGGAGAACCTGCGGATGGATCACCTCCTTTCTAAGGAGATTTATATTGCCCTTATTAGTTCTTAGGAATTAATAATTGGTAATTAGTAGTCGAGCCTTACCCTTTTATTAGGATAGGGAACAGGTTCTCTATTACACTCTGGATGTCATTGCACATTCCATATAAGCCGCTCTTGTTAGCGGCTTTTTCAGTGTCTGTTTTTAGAGTCAGTGGCTTACTACGCTCGCCACCGTTTTTATTTTCTTGACGATGATAATCCTTTTATATAAACTTGTGCTTGTTGTTAAATTTTGACGAAAAATAATGTTAGATTCATACACAATTATAGGTTTTATCGGCGCACTTGTTATTATGGTTGGTTTTCTTATGAACCATCTTGGCAGGTGGAATGCTGATGATTTTGAGTACGACTTCATTAATTTCATAGGATCCGCTGTACTCGCTGTTTACGCGTGGCAGATAGGGAGTTATCCTTTTCTCGTTTTATTCATCGTTTGGGCCATGTTTTCGGCAAAAGACGTAATATGGGAAGGCTACGTTAATATGAAGAAACGCAAAGTTGAAAAACAGATGAAAGAAGAACTTGAAAAAGAAGAAAAATAAGGAGATAATACGCAGGCACGAATAGAGGAATTTACTTGGGGCTATAGCTCAGTTGGCTAGAGCGCCTCGTTTGCACCGAGGAGGTCAAGGGTTCGACTCCCTTTAGCTCCACCAAGAAAATCTATTCTAGGAAATCTATTTCCGCTTTAATTCCGTACTTTGTATGGAATTTTTTGTATTCGTCTTTTGCCGTTTCAAACATGCTCTGGTAGAGTGGTAGAAAACGATCGTAATCATGATGTGAAAGTCCTTCTAAAATATAGATCGCGTACCTCGGATTATCAGTTAAAATTGTCATGTGTGCGTTTACTTTTAGTAGTTCAAAATATTTGTTCAGCTTTAAATCAAGAAGATCAATAAAATTGTTCAACTGGTCGGAATCGCCCTTGTGGGAGAGGTATATAAGTTTGTAGTAATCGGTCTTAAAATTATTTCCGCCTCCGAGCAGTTCTGCTTGGTTGGCGTATGTGGCGCAATCTGAGTAATTATTTTGTTCACATGAAATTGCTGCCAATTGGAGTGGCCCTTGGTAGTCTATTGGGTTATGAATTTTAAAATATTCTTCTGATTTTTTGAATGCATTTTCCAGCCAAATTGATTCTCCTCCTCCATTATAAATTTCAAGCGCGCTATAAGACTGTGCAAGACTTGCATCTCTTGAAAAGAATAAATCTTGTGATTTTCCGTAATTTTCAAAGGCTTCTTGATGGTTTCCTGCTCCGGCGGCGTTTCTTGCCTGTATGTAATATCTTCCGTACCAAGCTTCGTGCATGGCAAAGGCAATGCCTGCAACTGTGGCTATGGATAACACTATCAATATGTATTTGTTGTGAATTGAGTGTGTTTTCCTGTTTTCATTGTGCGGCCAAATCATGCCTATAAGAATGAATAGTGGAAAGCTTGCGGCAAAGAAGTCCAGATTGTTGTCTACGCTGTGATGAACAAGCAATGAAAGCACTGTTACTCCCGCCACTACAAAAAGCTGCGATTTGTTTTTTAGTGAGTTTACAATGATTATCCCAAGCCATAATAAAAGCAGAGCGAATACTACTATTCCGTGCTCAGTCAACATTTTTACCGGTAGACTGTAAGGATAGCTTGAAAGTGTTTCAAAATTATTCTCATAGCTTTGCGAGATGTAATTAAAACTTCCGGCTCCAACGCCTGTTAAAGGGTGTTCAATTGTCATATTCAGTCCTCTTTGTATTGAAGCCACTCTTTCTGTTATCGAGCTTCCTTCATCTTCGGATTGAAAAGCTATTTTTTCTTCCAGTGATTGTACTTGTTGTGAATTGCTTCTTAGCCCGTTTATGCCGGCCACAAGGGCAAAAGATACAGTAATCGCCAAGAAGAGTTTTAAAAGCTGACGATTAAATTTAAACGTTGTAAAAGCAACTATTGCTATGCCAAATAATGCGCTTATCCACGCGGCTCTTGAGAATGTGAGCAAAAAACCTGTGAATAGAATTAAGCATGTTACGCACATTAGCGCGGTATATTTTTTGTTTGTTGTTTTGTTGTGGAGGTATACTGCCGGGATAATGGCCAGAATGTTTAAATTGGCGAGTAGATTCGGAAATCCTGCAAAGGCTTCATTTGGCTTTATTAATGGGCCAACAAGTCTGTTAAACGGATGTCCTCCGGCATACAAAATAAGCCCCCATATATTAAGGACAACAACTATGGCTATTATGCCGATAAATAATTTTTTTAAATCTTCTTCAGTCCATTTTGTTTGGTGCAAAGTTAAGGCCAACAGTAATCCTCCCGATATATTCATGAGTTCAAGTGAACCATCGGAAGGGGACAGATCGAAAAGAAATGTTATTAAAAAGGTTGATAGGGTTAAAAGCATCAAGAGTTCGGTGACTCCCGGCTTGTTTTTAAGCCACTCTTTTTTGAATAAAAGTATAAAAGCACCTCCTACTATAAATGGCCACGCATAGTGAATTAAAAGACTCTGACCGCCCTGCTTTAGTATGATTACAAATGCCCAAAGTATTAGAGCGCAAAAGGTAAATATACGTTTCATGAACATTTCGTTAAGGAGTTTCATTTGCCATAATACCCTAATTTTGTACTTGCAAAAGACTTTTTTCTTTGGCAAAATATCGGGGCTGTTATTAGCTGAAAGTTAACAATTGGTTAGCAGTTAATAGTCAACAGTTCCCAGTTAATACGGGCTTGTAGCTCAGTTGGTTAGAGCGCGTCGCTGATAACGACGAGGTCCGTGGTTCAACTCCACGCAAGCCCACCATTTATACGCCTTTATAGATAACGGCGTATTTTTGTTGTTGACGTTATCTTGGATTTTTGTAAAATGACCCCCTGACATTTGCTGATGTCTTAGTTTATAACTGCAAAAAATAATGAATGCTGAAAAAGGTAGTGAAAGATCGATTTTCTGTGAAGTTAAAAATGTAGAACTTGATGGAACCATATATGATATTTTTCCTTTAGAATGTGAGCCGGGCATATTTATTGTTGTAAATAACGAGAGTCAGGAAATGGCAAGACTCACAGTTAAAGAACTTGAGGAACAAGGTTTTAACCCTGTTGAATCCGTAAAGAGAGTAAAGATGGATCCTGAAACCGGACTTCCTGAAAATCCAATCGATCATTTGGAACAAATGCGATACGAAAGCCAGGACAGGCTTGATGCTTGTTGCAAAGGGAAACTATTCATACCTTAAAGCCGCAACAGGGGATAGCTCTGAGGCTTTTCGCGCAGGGTAAAGCCCAAATAGAACTCCAAATAAAAGTGCCGATGCAAAGCCGAGTAATACCGCGTCCAGCGTTATTGTCATGCCAAAATCATATCCTTGAAGTCTGGCGCCAAAGTCAATAATCACAACTGTAATTGTTCCAAGCACAATTCCGGCCAATCCTCCAACGCCGGTTATTAGTAGCGCTTCAACAAGGAATTGAGCCTTTATTAACGAATTCGACGCGCCTATGGCCTTGCGAAGTCCTATTTCGCGCGTTCTTTCAACTACGGAAAGATACATTATGTTCATAATTCCAACGCCGCCCACTACAAGCGAAATTCCCGCAATTGCAAGTACAAGTAGCGTCATTCCAAAAGTTACGGTTCCAACCATCTCCAAAGCTTCCTGCATACTGGTTGTTCTAAAGTCATCTTTCCCGGGGTCATTTGGAGGAAGATCGTGACGTCTTCTCATGATACTGTTTATGTCTGCAACCGTTTCTGCTGTTTTTGTTGTGTCGTGAATACTTAAAAAACCGTATATAACATGATCTACTCCGAGCAATTGTTTTTGGCCGGTTATAAGAGGCATGTAAATCATTTTGTCGAAATTAAAATACATTATATTTCCTCTTGGTTCCGCCACGCCTATAACTTTAAAACTCATTTGATTGATTTTGATGTTTTTCCCTACCGCGCTTTCACTTCCAAAAAGTTGCTCTTTTATTTCCGGTCCAAGAACCACAACCTTTGCCTGTGATTTATCTTCTCTGTCGGTAAAGAAACGGCCCTCCTGCACTTTTGTGTCTTTATCTATTTCGGGAAGCGATGCCGTAACTGCAAAAATCATTGCCCGTACGGATTTATTTTTGTACACGCTTTTATATTGCCCGAGTATTCCTGCGTAATAGTTATCAACGTTTGGAATGCTCTTAAGGGCTTCAAAATCATCGGTCTTTAAAGTTGTTACTTCGGCCCCGCCAACAATGGAAGATGCCATTTCCATGTCGGATACGCTTGGTATTTTCATCTCAACTTCTATTGTGTCCGCGCCAAAAGCTTCAATTTGTTTGAATATGAATTTTTCAAGTCCTCTTCCCGCAGAAAGAACTATAACTATTGTCGCAATACCTATAACTATTCCGATGGTCGTTAAAACCGTGCGGCCTTTGTTTGTTTTAAGGCCGTTTACAGCAAGGTGTACTACTAATTTTAGATTTTCTTTTGTTATCATAATTATTCATAACGAAGCGCTTCTATCGCGCGATACGACGAGGCTTTTTTTGCCGGAGAATAGCCAAAAATAATACCTATCGCCATTATTGCTGTTGATGCGTAAAAGATTGAATCCATGGTTACTATAAAGTCCCACGAGTATCCAAGTTGCTGGATTACCAAGGCAACAAGTAGAGAGACGACAACTCCTATTGCTATTCCAATAATTCCTCCAAGGCTTGTTATTGTTACCGCCTCAATAAGGAATTGTTGAAGAATATCTTTTTTTCTGGCACCAAGTGCTTTTCTAAGTCCTATCTCTCTGGTTCTTTCCGTGACTGAAACATACATAACATTCATAATTCCGATGCCTCCAACTATAAGGGCGATAAAAGCTATGGCAGTAAGAAATAATTTTATGCTTCCGGTAACTTGACTAAGAGTTTCCAGCCCTTGTGCCATACTTGAGACTAAGAAATCATCATCGGCCGGATTTGTAATGCCGTGCCGTGTTCTTATGACGTTCCTTATGGCATCTACAGTCTGGTCAACATATTGCGCTTCATCAACTTTAACTCGCGCCAGGCTTATGTGGTTTATTCCAAGTACAACTTTTTGCATTGTTCTTGCAGGAACAAAAACATACGAATCATTGTTTGAAAAGCCGCTTGATCCGCGTTCTTCAAAAACTCCGATAACTCTAAAGTTTTGTCCGTGAATTTTAATGTTTTCGCCAATCGGATCTCCTTCGTCAAATAATTCTTTTTTTATTGAACTGCCGATTACAACTATGCGGGCAAGCCCGGAATCTTCAGCTTCTGTAAAGAATCTTCCCTCTACGACAATAGCGTCTTCAACCTCCGGATATTGAGTGTAAACCCCGTTTATGGTCGATTCGGCCTTCCTGTTTTTATAGGTTATTTGTTCAACAGTTTTATTGTATCCGGAAACAGCCTGCACGTGCGGGATTTCTTTTAGAGCAAGGATGTCTTCGTTCTTTAATGTTGTTATTACAATTCCAAAAACCGCTGCCGGAGGTTCATCTTCTCCTCCTCCTCCGGGAAGAATACCCACAAGGTTTGAGCCTACGGACTGAACCTGATTTACAATTAACGACTCGGCTCCGTTTCCAACCGATACTATTACGATTATTCCCGAAACACCTATGATTATGCCAAGGATTGTTAAAAAAGCGCGCATTTTGTTAATGAGCAATCCTCTTATTGCGAGTTTGATTGTTAGAAGGATGTTCATTTGCTTTCTTTACATGAAACACATACTCCGTCTTTTATTCTTATTACTCTTTCCGCATGCTCGGCTACCGTATCTTCATGAGTTACAATAACTATCGTGTGTCCTTTTTTATGAAGCTCGTCGAAAAGTATCATTATTTCATCTGTTGATTTGCTGTCCAAATTTCCGGTTGGTTCATCGGCCAAAATTAAAAGGGGATTGTTTACCAAGGATCTTGCGACTGCTACTCTTTGTTGTTCTCCTCCGGAAAGTTCGTTTGAAAGATTGTTTATTCTGTGTCCAAGTCCAACACCCTTTATTAATTCATTCGCTATTTTTAATTGTTCTTCTTCGTTTACTCCGGCATAAATCATCGGAAGTCTAACGTTTTCCAAAACCGATGTTCTTGGAAGTAAGTTAAAAGCTTGAAATACAAATCCGATTTTTTTGTTTCTGATTTCGGCAAGTTGATCTTCGTTAAGATGTTTTGTGTCCTTGCCCTCAAAAGTGTACGTTCCGCTTGTTGGTACGTCCAAAAACCCGAGTATATGCATTAAGGTTGATTTGCCGCTTCCGGAATGTCCCATAATCGCAACAAATTCACCTTCGTGAATTTCGGCGTTTACCCCTTTAAGAACCTCTGTGGCAACGCTTCCCGTGATATATGTTTTTCTTAAATCGCGCGCAATTATTAGCGGTTCTTTTTTCATAATAAATTGAAACTTATTTTACAAAAGTAACTATCTTATCTCCTTCTTTTAATCCTGACGTTACTTCCACATATTGATCACTTTCAAGCCCGGTTGTGATTACCGTCTTCTTTGGAGTTCCATTGTTTAATACTTCAACGTAGCGCGTGCTATCTTCATATTTTATGGCTCTCGCAGGAATTATAAGTACGTTTGTTTTCTCGTCGGTTATTATGTCCAAGTTTGCGGTCATTCCGGATTTAAGTCTTTCATCTTCAAGATCAAAAGCGGTTTTAATTCCATAGTAAACAACTCCTTGTACGTTTGTTTCTGCGCGATCAAGATAAATAACCGATCCATTGAATTTTTCCGTGAAATCAAAAGCGTCGATTGTCATTTCAACTTTGTCACCAACTGTAAGTTTTACTATGTCTGTTTCAGGTACATTTGCTTCCACTATAAGTTGGTCCGCTTGGATTGAAAGGAATGCTGATAGAGCTGTTTCCGACAAAGAAACGTTTGCTCCCAATTTGCCGTATATAAATGTTATCACTCCATCTATTGGGGCTATTAACTGACTGTCTTTGTATTGATTCTCGGCTATTTTAAGTGCAATTTCGGCTTGAGAAATATTTGCCAGCATAGGAGCCAAATCAACGTCGCGGGCCGGAGATCTTCTTAATGCCAGCATTGCTATTGCGGAATCCAGTCCGGCTTTCTTTAAGGCTACCATTGCTTGAGCATTTTCAACTGAAATCTCAGCATTAAGTTTTGCCTGATCAAGATTAAACGCCGCTTCTTTTAAAGCGTTTTCTGCAGTGTTGTATCTGTTTTCGGCGGCATCAATCTGCAATTCGTAATTTAATTTAAGCGTTTCTATGTCCTGAGTTGATCCGGTTTTTATGTTCAATATTACAGCCTGTGCTTCTTTAAGCGGAAGAAGACTTGTTGATAAAGATGAGGATTTTGTTGTTACGCTTAAAATCAAAGCTTCCAGGTCATCTCTTGAATATGGGAGATTTTCAAGCTCGGTTCCTATTTGCGTTAGCAATGAAAGAATGCTGTTTGCGGCTTCAATTGCGTATGCGAGAATTTCATCAATTTCTTCTTCGGTTGGATCTATAGGCAGTGATTCATAGGCTTCAAGCAAAGCTTCATATTTTGTGTTTGCAGGAGAATAGTAATTAAGTTCCAGCTGATTCTTTTTGGTTGTTCCCAAAAGAAAAAACCCTGTTCCTCTTACTCCTATTATATCTTCAGCCAAAAACATGCTGTCCTGCATTACCGTAACAAGAGACCCGAGACTTGTTTTTGCCTTTGAATATGCGCTGTCCAGCGCTACCGTTTGCGTGTTAACTCCTCCTCCAAGTTCAAGTTTTGCAATCTCATTTTCAGCAAGAGCAGTTGTGGTTTCCATTTCTTTTTTTGCCGCGTCCCTACTTGTTTCTGCCTGTTTGTAAGCTATACTTGCAAGATCTATATTTGAATTACTTATTGATCTTGTGTTGTCGACTTCCACAAGAGCGGCTGAGTATGAAGCTTGAGCACTATCAACATCCGCCTGAGCTATAAGTATTTCCTCATATTTTGCTCCGGCTTTTGTTTGATTATATTGAGCGTATGCATATTGTACATTAGCCTTGTTTCTTTCAACTTCCAGTTCAAGAGAATCATTGCTTAAGGTGGCAAGAAGTTGATCTTTATTAACTTTTTCTCCTTCTTCAACAAGAATTTCTTTTACTTTCCCGCTGGTTTGAAAGTGCATATCTATTGTTGGATCGGCCTTTATTGTGCCGGTAACACTTACGGACTGGGTTATATCTCCCATTGTTGCTTCGGCGAGTACATACTGGGTTACTTCACCTTTGCCAAAAAAGAAATATGCAGCAACTATTATTGCTGCGGCAATCAAACCGTACTTTACGAATTTTTTTGATAAAATGGCTTTCATGTACCAGGTTGGGTTCAACACAAGGCATAGTATTCTATTTGTTTTTTGGACGCAAGATGTATTGTTTCAAATGTTTAGCGTAAAGGT
>Ga0265297_10012112_pt1 | contig 10416 bp, 29 predicted proteins | sample Munlanlwell13791_FD_192502 | JGI IMG/M metagenome (GOLD analysis project Ga0265297, IMG submission 192502) | Leachate microbial communities from a municipal landfill in Southern Ontario, Canada - Leachate well 137-91 | ecosystem: Engineered > Solid waste > Landfill > Unclassified | place...
GCGGGTCTATCGCGGGCGTTGGCGTCCCCTGTGGCGGCGCAGTCGGCGTATATCCAGGAGTGGACGTTGGCGTGGCGGTATGTACAGATGTCGGCGTAAGTGTGGATACCGGCGTCGCGCAGGTCGTCGCCTGCAACTCTGCGAGGCGCGTCTCTACGGCAATGAGAGTCGGCATGGCCGCGATGTACACTTGCTGCTGGTGGTTGACGATTGTCCACATGTTGACAATCTCCTGGCATACGTCCGGCGTCGGTGTCTCCGTGATCGCCGTGGGATGCACGGGCGTGGGCGTGCCGTTGCATCCCGCGCAGCACAGCAGGATGCTTATAGCGAGTATAAGGATTCTACGCATCATCTTGCGACTCCATGCTCTGTGGCCCCTCGGTGACAATTCGATCAAAATAGGCCATGAATGCCTTAGCATCCTTCCCGCGCAGAATCAACGGGTCGGGGTCGCCGCGCAGGTGCACTTTCACCATGCCGTCACCATCCGCGTCCTTGGCAGGATACGCGCAGGTAACGTCCGCCAGGTTGATAACGGTAGATCCAAACTTTACTAATCGCGTGCTAGTCATCGTCGGCCCCCTTCACTGGCACCCACGGCGTCTCGGTCATGTGCGCCAGGATGTAGGCGCGAAAGTTGAGAAACTGTTCTTTGTGTTTCGTGGCAAGCTCTAGGTTTTCACTCGCTCTGCCAAAATCTCCGGCATCACAAAGAGCCTTCACATTGTCAGCATAGAAATGCTTCTCTCTATCCGCCTCCACCATCGCGTCAACCACCATCTGCTTCATTTTCGCGCCTCCTTGTGATTCGCCGCCCATGCGGCTAGGCAATCCAGGCCACAGAAGTCCCACTCTACGTACTCCATACTGCCATCCCCGGCCTTGCCGGTGAACGTGGTCAGATGCGGCCAGTTGTATGTCGCGTCGTCTCCGATGTCCTTATGGAATACCACTTTGCCGCATTCGTCACATGCCATCGTGCTGTAGTAGGTTCTCACTTCGTCGCCTCCTCAAGCCAATCGGCGATGATATTCAGCAACTTACGATTGTAGGCCGCGTGTTGCATCTTCGCCGTCGCCCGCAATTCCTGCGGCCTGGTTGCCCAGGTATGCTCGGCAAGCCAGCCGCGTACCGCCTCACCCAACTTGGCATCCAACTGCTCCTGCGACGGCTCCCCGACGCTGTACGCGCACTCGTCACACAACACGTCGCCATGCGCCGCCGCCCGGGGCGTTCCGTGGCGCTCGCCACAGCATACGCACGGCTCGTTGTGGATTGTCATGGCTGCTGCTCCTCTCGTTCCAGTACCTTGGCAATGGCGCGGCACAGTCGCGGCAGGATGCCATAGTCGTAATTGCCGTACGGGTCTACGGCGTCGGCCCACACGAGCATGGTGCTTGCCGTTTGCCCTGCCAGAACTGCCTTCCGCACCGCCGCGCCCAGGGCGGCATTACCCCGCAGCTCCTCTATCGTGTCACAGAGGGCGTTGATGTCGTCGGGAACAGTCGCGGCCACCACCGTATAGGTTGCGCCATGTTCCTCGGTAGTCATGTCATACGTCCAGCTACGCGCAAGGAACCAGCGCCGAAGTTCTGCTACTTGCTCTTTGGTAAGCATGTCTCCCCCTCCCCCAGCGCCTCGCGCAGGGCGGCTTCGAGTGTCCTGGCATCACCCCGCGCTTTGTCGGTTTCGTCTGTTACCGTCCAGTCGTCGTATGTTTCACCTTCTGGCACAATCATGTGTATGACTGACCATCCATGCGGCAACCTTCGCACCATCCGCCCCAGCTCCGCGTCGGCCTCGGCTTGCGGATCACGTGTTACAAGTATCATGAGCGCGTCGTCAGCCGGATACACTCCTTCTGAAAGTTCACGGTATAGTTTGTTCATCTCCGCCACCTCACCCACAACGTCAATCCGAGTAGCAGCCCCAGGGCCGTTCCTACGGTATGAACGGCCACGAGAAACACAGCCGACTCTAGCATAGCGCCTCCTCCAATTCGTACTCGTCAATCAGGCGTTCCAGGGCCTGCTCATACGTCTCATTCGTCTCTGCCATGATGCGAAACACCAAACTTTGGTGATCTTGGCATAGAATGCTATCAAAGTGCACTAGGGCGCCGCATTCTGGAAACCGACAGATAGCACTGAGGTTTCCCTGCCGTTCTCTATGCAATTCAATAGCCCTTGCTCTGGCGGCGCTACAATCGGCAAATAGACATAGCTCCCCGCGAAACGGCCCATACTGGCATATCGCGCAGTGCAATACCTTACGCGAGGATCCCACAACGGGTCTCAGGCTGCCGTTCTCTGAGATACAGGCAAACCCGACGGGTATATGATAACTCCCGAGGGTATTGTCAACGCCGTGTGGACGAAAGGGCATGGGCCTCTCCTACCGCTTTACCTCTGCAAACTCTCCATCAACTACATCGCCACTCTCGGGCGCCGCAATTGCCTGTCTCTCTCCTACCAACTTCAGCTTCCTGGTCTCGATGATCTCACGTAGGGTAACGGTTCCCTCGTTCTTCGGCAAGTCGTCCGGAATCTGCGACGCGACCAGCATTCCCGTAGCGTGCTGCATGGCGATGAACTCCATGAGCATCTTCCAGTATGTCCTGCCCTCCCGATCCACTTCGGGAGATAGTCCTTTGCGCGTGACTTGCTCATGTATCAGTGCCGCATCCAGCCGCTGCTGCTGCAACTTCAAGACGAGTTGCGCCTCGGTAACGGGATCGATGATAATGTCGATCTCTTGGAATCTCTTGCGTAACGCGGCTTCCGGTAGGAACTCTTCCTGGGGAATGAGGGCGCTGAACTCTCTGATCGCCGACGGCTCTACCTGCTCCTGATACTTGTTCTGCAAGTACCAGGCTACCCGGTTGGGAGACCAGCCGCTAACGAGCATGAAGTAGATCTCGGCCTTGTGCGGAGATGCCTCTATCGCCGCTATTTCTGTCTTCGGCGGCTCGGGATGAACGATGCGGGAACGAGGAGCCTCGGGTTCCGTCATTTCTTGGCCCATTCAGCAGTAAGCCCTGCCCATGCCGCCAATAACTCGTTGCATTTCGTGGCAAGCTGAAATGGCACACCAGCCGCTGTATCCTCAGTCATCTCGACGGAACCAAGTTCCTCGGCAAGACACTGGAATACAAGTTCGATCCCACGTTTGATGAAGGACGCCAATTGCTCACCGTCGCGCAGGTGTAGCTGTTCGCCCAGGGCGGCGTTGGTCATAAGTGCTTTCCATTCATCTAGCGTCTGGGGAGATGGACTCAATACCCCACAGGCGTGTCCAGCCTCTGCATACCGCATTGCGATCTGAATACTTTTCGCTAGGGAACCATCTATTGTCATCTTACTCCCCTACGCCCCTGCCTTTGGCGCCAAGCATCCCTATCCTTCTGGCCTTGCTCTGTATTGGGATCGTACTTCCCCGCTCCCGCCCACCATTGTATCTGAGATTCCAGAATGACAGGGGGAAGTCTAAGAATGGCTCGAATGACATACTTCCTATCTGCCGGAAAGTAGCTTAATACCCAGTCTGGAATTGAGCAAACGTATCGCGTTGCTGTATTCCAGGTTGATTCGATGAAAACATCGGTCACTTTGCGCGTATCGTCATGAACGAGATGCCTGCGGCCCATCTGTCACAACCCCTACTAGTGCCTCTCGGGATGAACGATCATGTCCAGGACGTAAACGAAAAAGGACAGTTCAAAGGCCACTACCACCATCCCACCAAGAAGCGCCGCAACCTGCCAGATGAAGTGAATGAGATTCCACATGCTTACCATCCTTAGCATATCTTGTTTGTCTCAAGCGCGTCTGCAATAGCCCGCCACGTTTTCTTCCCAGGCCAACCCTTCATCTTGCGAATGATGGGCGCTATGTCCTCGGGCAGATACGATCCCTCTGTCAGCAGGGCCTTGCAAAGCGCAGCCCCTAGCTCCGCGTGTCGCTTGAGTTGCTTGTACTCAATCTCTACCAACATATCGTGTTGGATCCGACCTGCCACAAGTATTGGGGTGGCGTACCGTGCCATGTCGTCTGGGGAAATGGTCCCCAAGATATTTCCAGTACCATCGCAAAGTGGACACTTAACTATCTTTGGCATTTTCCTGCTCCTTGTATTCCGCGCCCTTGGGAAGCACCGTGATTGTCCCATGTTCAATGACAGTGTACTTACTTCCACAAGCGGGACAAACATAGGAGAAGGGGGGAGGAAACGTCCTGTCCAACATGATGGGCTCGCCACACCTAAGACAGTCTACTCGAACCAGGTCCATTCTTTGCCCTCCTTCGTGCTCTCCTGCCCTCTCTCTGTCATGCACCAAGTATAGCACATCCAGGCCCAGTTGTCAAGTTTGGATATGAGAAGTGGGATAGAGAAATCGGAGAGGTGTTGGCATCTTCTCTTTGTTCCTTGAAGGCCCCGAGGTAGAGTCCACCCTTGCTCGGGTAGACTAAAACCTGTTCCTCGTTAGGTCTTCGGTTTCGCCACCAATAGTACGGGTCGTGGTCTTGTATCCTTCTCAGAGCCAGAAGCCAGTGCCGCCGCATGATGCCCTTCTGTTCCCACAACCCTTTCCTACTCTGGGCGTGTCGCGCTTACGTTATGCGCCATCCTGGATTGTTCCGGCTCTCATCCTCCGGCGCCCTGTGCTTGAGCTTCGCCCCTTCGCCTTGTGGCTAGTCTGGGTCTTGCGGCTCGTTCCCCTATAAACACATCGGCCAGCACAGACCGACGTGTTGTGCCGATCTGCTAGGCCGATGTACTTCTGTCTGAACTTGGCGAACTGTTACCCAAAACAACAACTCCTGAGTTTGAGGCGAAACGGTGACAATCTCAAACGGTAGATTTCCCTGTTGACAGCAGGTAAGCCACCGTTCACCCTCAAAATCAGGAGTCATTGTCCGTTTGCCCTATTGCCCCTTGGCATCGAGTTGTCAAGCTCGACACCCATAGTGTAGCACAAAATGCGAATTTGTCAAATCAGCACACCAAGCCGTTTTAGCTCAAAGGCCACTCCTGTCCCTCCTGCCACCTTGTCTCATACCAGATAGTGTAGCATACTTCGAGAGAACTGTCAAGGGTAGGATATGCTCGAAGGGATAGGGTCGCAAAATTGGCGCGACATATTTTTCACATGGACATCCCCCGCGCGACCTCCCCGGCCTTCATGTTTCTCACGTTGTACTCTCCACAATGCCAGACAACGCAGCTCCTATTGTCAGCCTCGTTGCTATCCTGCCGTGCCAGGATCACCAATCCCCACGGTTACGACTAGAACAGAGTAGAACACAAGATGAACAAACTGTAAGAATTCTCCATGCGTTTATTAATGTTCTGTTAATGTTGCTGGGCTATGATGAAAACAAAAAAACTATGCAAAACGAGGAGGAGAAATGTACCGCGTACAAGTTCACAAAACAACTGAACAGCTTTGGACGACATTCAACGAACATGCCGACATTGAAACTGCACGAAAAGAGGCGCAAATGCTGTTTGCTTATCGCGATCGCAAGCGAGCAAGCAAGCAGTATCACTCGTTTGACGACGTTCGGATTATTGCTAGAGACTGACCTAAAGGAGTAGACAAGATGAAGACCACCGACTACTACTGGCCCCGCCTATTGGAGGCAATCAGGAATCATGACCACCACACAGCAGAACGATATCGGCAGGCCGTCAAAATCCTCCAGTACCAATCACATGACTGGGTGTACCTCGACATGATAGCAGGATTCTCAAGCCTATTTTTTGACGTTGACTACCGCAAGCCGAGAACATACGGATTCTAGCACAAACTGACCACGAGGAGAAGACAAGATGAAAACGATAGACAACATCCGTCAACTGGAACCTTACGGAATTGACCTGCTTACCGGGGAGGCTTGCGGTATCGGAATGCGGCTTCTTTGTGACGTAACCCCAGAGGGAGAAAAGCTGTTGTCTTCTCTTCTGGGAGGCATCACGCTGACCACGACTGCATGGAATGGGGAGCACAAGTCGATCATGATACCGCGTAGTTTGTTCCCAGACTTGTGCGCGTATGCTCTGCTACAGGACCAGGACACTTTTGTTGTTGTGACTTCCCCTCGCAGGAAGCCCGAGCCCAATTGCGACAACAGCCCGTATAGTTTTGCCTCTGCCTACACCCGGGAAGAATGGGAACAATATAAGGAAACATTCTGGACTAGTTACACTTGTGCCAATTGTTACACCAAATCTGGCACTGCCTCCGATGGAATGCGCAATAGGCACGAGTTTAGCGGAAGAGTGCAGTAATAACCGAATAGCCTAGTGCATAGTGCTCCCAGTAGGTGCAAGTCCTACACTAGGCATCTACAGTCACAAGACGCGCAATGAGAGAAAGCGCAACTAAAGGAGCTCGGATCATGACATACAATGGCGTCAGGGCATACACATACGAGGCAAGTGTCCATTGTCCAGCGTGCGCACTTCAGCGATTCACGCGGGCGCAATTGGACAGCCCAGACACAGAGGACCAGGAGGGTAATCCAATCGGCGCCATTTTCGATTGGGATGAGTGCCTGGAGTTTGACAACGAGACACAGACGGAAGTCAATACCGGGCGTTTGTTCTGTGACGACTGCCTGCAGGAGATTGAATAATGACAGAGCTCGCGCATTTTCTACAGACCATGACGGCTGGAATTGGCCTGGTGTTTGTGGCGGCTGTGGTGATTCTGGGATACTGCCTCTGGCAACAGGCAAGATAAGGGAGGGGAAGATGATAACTTTCAATTCATCGGCAGAAATTAGGGCATTTCTAAAGGCCAAGGGCATTGACGTGCACAAGATCAGCATCCAGAAAACGTCAAGCCCGTTTGGGGGCAGAGACTTGTACTTTGTGACTATACGCGCTCCGGCAGGGCCCATTGTATACGAAAGTACTCACGAGGGTACCACGGTATATGGTGCACCCGGCAGTCCTGACGTGGCACTGCTGGCCACTATCGCCGCGCTTTTACGTGGCACAAACGCAAAAGTATAACAAAGCCCTGCTGCATACCCATACCCGGTATGGGTATGCTTGGGGAACTTGCATAGCTGACGGTCCTGTGATTGGCAAAACTTGACTTGGCATCCTGTCACCGCCCGCTTGTGAAAAAAATCACAAAGGAGAGAGATGAACAGCACACTCATTGACCGCTATTTCCATTATCACGTCATTGAGCACTATTCCCGGCGAAACGTCCATATAGATACAATGATGCCCTTCCGTGATCCAGCGATGTGTCTTGCAGATGACGCCCGCTGGGAGTGCAGTCAACCGGGAGACATTGTAACCATTATCGAGTGCAACTGTGGAGCCTGTCACTGTGACGAAGACGACGAAGCATGGTAAGCGTGTTTGTGAAAAAAATCACAAATGGAGGTTTAGCATGGGCAAGTGTTACTTGATTCAAACGTCACAGAGTGAATTCTACACAGTCAACGAGCGGGGGCACATTGGATATAGCCACTGGCAGCATAGTGCCTCCTGGGTCCTGCTGGGAATGTCTAATCATCATTGGTGCACGTCTCCCACTATCCGCTGGCCGGAGCTGCAAGTCATGCTAGACCGTGGTGAATCCGTCCGGGGCTACATCTGGGATGTGGACCACGGGACCACGCGCCAATGGGGATCGGCGCGCAAGTGCACAATTCACAAAACGGAGATGAGACAATGAGCAAGTCAAAGTCAAGACGCTATTACATCCACATCCCGGGCATGGTCTATAGCATGGGTCCGGTCACATGCGCCAATATTCGGGAGGCGCGTCGTTTTGCGCGTCTCATGTGGTGGGGACGTGAGAACAGCAAGCGCCGCCTGCCTCGTGGCTCAGAAGTATATCCTGCATAGGGGAGGGTATCATGCAATATGGTGACAAGATAGCTATCCTGTATGACCGGAAGAGCCCGCGTCACAACTGGCTAGAGGTATGTGCTACTGACAACCTGGCACATCTTGACGCCGTGGCTACACACCAGGCGCAAGTGCTGGCAACGTCTCCGGGCTGGGAACGTGGGGAGCTGGGGATTGCCGTTATGATGTGGTCATCGGAGATGGATAACCTTCCGTGGAGCCTACCCAAAGACGCGCCCGTCGTGGCTCGGATCGTAGCGCCCGAGTCGGCAAGCGAGATCGTTCGTCGTCTCGGTGGTCTGTGATTGTGGCCAGTGGACTGGGGATATATGGCCGGACATTAACAAACTGTAATAAAGATTGGTCGGTTTATTCATGTTCTGTTAATGTGGCTGTGGTAGGATGAGTACAGATCAGACGAGGGGAGGGAGCATAGCATGATACGACTGAGGAAGGTTGACAATTGGCCGATGTTTCAAATCGTGGAGCCGGGCACCGAGCCACCTGCACGAGTCATAGCAATGGATGGTCAATCAGATGACGTGTTCCGCTGGGAGGCGAGCCCGAAGCATAACGACCGGAACCTGGCCATTGCAGCAGCCCGCACAATGACGCTGCCCTGCATTGTCAGGATTCAGCGGCTTTGCTCCATGCAGACCTACCAGGTGGGATATGGCTTCGGCATGTGGCTGTTAAATCCAGTCTAGATCAGATCGCAACAGCGAAGACAAGGCCGGTGAGAGGCGGCCAGCAAACGAGGGAAAGAAAGATGAAAACCTGGGAGATCAAAGCTGGTACTCGAACCGTAGCAGTCAAGGCACTTAAAGCCGAGGCCGCGCAGGTGAACCGCTACATTCAAAAAGTATGCGGACTTGCACACTATTGCATCGAAACCTCCGGGATCATTGGGGTGGACGAACACAGCTCCGAGTATTGGACCCCGCTCACGACACAGGAGCCAGGGGCCGGATATGCCGAGGCAAGGCAGGCATTCATCGATGGACTGCCAGACCCCATCACGGCGGCAGATATGCCTCGCATCATTGCCGAAGCCAAGGCGCTGGCCGCCACCTATATGCCCCGTGTAGATTCCCGCATCACGCCAGAAGCAAGCGCAGAGCGGGCCAACAAAGGGGCCGCGATTGCCGCCGCAAGCAAGGCAAAGGCCGACGCATGGCTTACCGAGTTTGGCCAGTTGACCAAGTTGCCAAGGCCAGAGGGCCAAATGGCCATTACCCTGGAGCAGTGTTTCGACAATAGCGATCTTATGTCAGACTATTTCGACGCCCATGCAACCATTGGCGAGCCGCTTTTGTTGGCCTTTGTGCCCAAGCAGGCAGAGCGGGAAAGCCTGGCCCGGCGCATCCTGGCCTACTATCCCACGCTGGCCATGCTAGAATGGGAATGGCACACAGAGAAGTGGAGCATGGGCCACGGCAACTACTTGCAAAGCGAGATTGCCGGGCATAGCGCCTACCGCAACGCTTACAACAGCGGCAGCACTGATGGGGTAGCCTACCACTGGGAAATCAGATTTAACGGCTACAACAAGGAGCTATACCCTTACAGCCTATACCCCGGAGTTACCCCGGCCAAGCCCGCCGACACGAGCACGGCCTTGGCCCTGGACGCTACGACTACATTCTCAGACAAGCCGACCGTCACCCACGACCGCGACTGGACCTGGGTGCAGTTCCTTGCCAAGCCTCCCGCTACCACACTTGAACAGTTGAAGGCGGCAGGCGGCAGATTCTCAGGCAAGCGCCAAGCCTGGTACTTCACCCGCCACGTTGAAGCCGCAGAGCTGGGACTATAACCCGCACACATAGCGCCCCGGTCCGCTATATGGCCGGGAGAAAGGCCAACAGAAATGAACAGAATAACCTATCGCCAGCTTGAAGCAAAACTACAGAAGGTAGCCGCCCTTTGTGGCCTTCCAGACAACCCGCTACAGCCCAGGGCCTTGCATTTAGACCACTACACTGGGGGCTATAGAATCATCGACACCGAGGGTAACGCCTTTTATCCCGACTGGCCGCGCCGCGTACCAGCGCGGGACCTGGCCGCCTACCTCGACGGCGCGCTCTACGTACTCACTAACTTTGTCTGCACGCCCGCCAAGACAACCTAACCCGCACGCACAGAGACACAAGCGGCTGTGAGATGACGCCGCAGAAGGAGGCCGCTGTGAGTTACTACGTGGTGAACAAACACGACAGGGCAACCAGTGCGTTCTATCCCAATGACTGCAAACAGCAGTTGCACTTTCACGCCCGGAACGCTTACACCTTTCGCACCATCGAGGAGGCCGAGGACTTTATCGCCTACGTGCAATGCCGCTGCAATGCCAAGACCAGGCCCGCAGCAGATCAGCTACGCGTCAGTACATACGCGGTCGGTTGGCCGACCTAACCCGCACGAATCGAATCACAACGAGAGGAGATCAGAATGAACGCTATCCAGATCGACAAAGAGCAAGCCAAGGCCCTGACGTGGACCGCCAAGGCCAGAGCGAAAGACAACGACCGCCCGATCCTG
>Ga0265297_10012113_pt1 | contig 10415 bp, 8 predicted proteins | sample Munlanlwell13791_FD_192502 | JGI IMG/M metagenome (GOLD analysis project Ga0265297, IMG submission 192502) | Leachate microbial communities from a municipal landfill in Southern Ontario, Canada - Leachate well 137-91 | ecosystem: Engineered > Solid waste > Landfill > Unclassified | place...
TTTTTGATGTTAAAACTGTCGTTGAAGACGTGCCGGAAGAAGAATTGCTGGCCGCCGAAGCGGAACTGGAAAAAACAGAGGAAAGACGGACGCCGCGACGGGAAGAGGTTGGACCAAAAAAAGAAGCTGGTGATGAGACTGGTGAATCCGGTGAAGAAAAAAAACGGTTCAACCCCAAAACTGATATCCAAATCTCCGAAGCGCAAGTGATTAAAACAGGAGTTCAGCTGGGCGAAGAGATTGTCACTGAGTTGTCGGTACCCGGCGACTTCGGCCGGATGGCGGCTCAAACCGCTAAACAGGTAATCACTCAAAAACTGCGGGAAACAGAACGAGAAGTTCTATACAAAGAATTCAAAGACCGTGAAGGTGAAATTGTGGTCGGCACTATCCAGCGCCACGAGGGCCGTTTAGTTTTAGTTGACCTCGGCCGGCTGACCGCCTTATTACCACCGGAAGAACAGATTGATTCCGAAGACTACACCCCGGGCGGTCACGTTAAAGTCTACATCCTCTCCGTTACTTCGACGACCAAAGGTCCGGAAATTATCGTTTCTCGCTCTCACCCGGAAATCGTTAAAAAATTATTCGCCCTGGAAATTCCGGAAATCGCCAACGGTGTAGTGGAAATCAGAGGTATCGCCCGCGAGGCTGGCAACCGATCAAAGGTGGCCGTTTATACCGATCAGGAGAACATTGATCCGATCGGTTCCTGCATCGGCCAGCGAGGCGCCAGAATTCAAACCATCATTTCCGAACTCAAAGGCGAAAAAGTTGATATTATAAAGTACAGTGATAATCCGGCGGAATTCATCGGTAACGCGCTCTCACCCGCCAAAATTATTCGGATTAAAATTAATGAAAAAGAAAGAATGGCAACCGCGACGGTTAATGAAAACCAACTTTCTTTAGCCATCGGCAAGGCCGGACAAAACGTTCGGCTCGCCGCCCGATTAACCGGCTGGAAAATTGATGTCGTTGCCGGTGATGAAGAAAAAATAAAAGCCGAGGAAACCGAAAAAGAAGAAGCCGAGGCCGAGGAAGCAAAAACAGAAACAACCGAGACAGAAAAAAAGCCTAAAGGAAAGAAAGAAAAAGCAGAAAAAACCGAAAAGAAAACCGCCAAAAAAACCAAGGCGAAAAAAACAAAGAAGGCTGAGGAATAAAATACATCATTCAAGCCAGAGGATCACAAAAGTAGAGCCACAAGTTTTATGGCTCTACTTTTTATATTGTTGACAAAAACCTAAATTACCACTAAGCTTTTTCCATCGTTGGACATTATCTATTGTTACCGTCCATTGACAACCAAGCTGCCAACTTCACCTGGAAAGGAGGTGAGAACCATGGTTCGCTACCAAGTACCGCTGTTTTTACAGCTCGGCCGGCAAGGAATGTTTGCCGAAACTGCCAAGCTGTCGGAAGTGTTGCTGGAAAATGTTTTTCCACAACGAGCCGGCCGAATCACTGACATTTGGGGTCCCAGGTGGCCGCGGGAGAAGATGACAGAACGAATAGTGCTCAAGGATGTCTTCGCCGTCAGACTCGGTCAGGGGATATTGAGCGAGGAAAACGACGCCGAGGAAGAACTGCTTCAGATCGTTTTCTTCCTCCTGAAAGAGTTTGGTCTGAAACTTCATGACGGCGGAGCCGGCCAGTCGCCGGATATCTATCTGGATGACGCGGCAGCAGACAGTCTCCGGCTTGAATTCGTTGAAGGCCAACGAACGAAATGTTGGTTTGATTTGCTGCCCAAATTCTCCGAAGCCAGAGTGAGAGAGGAGGAGCAGAGAATCCGCGATCAAAAACAACAAGAAAGACAGACTGAAAAGATCATCAACCCGCCACCGGCACCAACCCAAAAGCCGCTCAACGCCAGCGATCTTCTTCCAAAAAGACCTCCGCCAAGGTTTAGCTCGGAGACGGTAGTCGGAAAAGCTTTTCAGCCATCACTGAGGAGAAAGCTCCAAGCGGCCAAACTCTTTACCCTGGGACATATCGCTCAATGTACAAAGCGAGAATTCCTGGAACGCCTGGCAATCAGAAGACCTCAACAGAGCCTGGAAGATGTCGGGGAAGCATTAGAAAAAGCTGGCCTAGCTTTCCAGCCGGAGGATCCTACTGAACCGGATCAGCCAACCAAACCACCAGAAGGAGGGGAACAGAACATGAGACATTCAAAAGCCCCCGAGGGACAAACCCCTTTCGGCCGGCACTTGTCGGCGCCACTAGTCGCCAAGCTGCACAAAGCGGGCATCTGCTCCTTGGAGCAGCTTGCCGCTTACTCAATCGGAGACTATCTGAATAAACTCAACGTCGACAGCCGAGGAGCAACCCGATCCATCAACGCCGTGAGAAGGGCCCTATCGGAAGTCGGACTCCTCCTGAAAGGCGACACGGCGGAAAACGTAGCCACCTGTCTGGGAGTTGAAGCCAACCAGCTCCAGCGTCTGCACCATCTCAACGACACGGCAGAAAACGTCACGCCTGCCCGGCCAACACCCAGGCCGGCGGTTTCTTCCGTCCTGAAAGATGGGCTGGTACACGAGGTAACACCAATACCGACAGGCCGCCGAATCAATATCGGCCAGCCGGTCAACGGCGGCAGCAAGCAACTAACCCTGGAGGCAGTTGTCGAACTGCTGGGAATGGTCATGGAAAATGCCGTCAGAGCCACCGCTCACATCGACATGGGCAGCGCTACCCTTGATGTGACACTCGAAAGCAAGAGCGAGTCGGTGCCGGCCAACGCCCCAAGCTGAACAATCGGAGGGAACGATTGCACCCATTAAGAAATCACCGCCATCCAATGAACTATTTTACGGTTTAACGGATGGCTTTTTTTATTCCACCGTGAACTCAATTGACCGACTAACACCGATCGTCCTTGACAGAATTACCTGGGTGTGCTAGTATAAGGTATCGTCTAATAAACTAAAGTAAATCGTTATGTTTGAAGAAAACAAAGATACAGTAGACGAGCAGACTGTTGAACCGGTAACTGCCGAGGAAACACCTGAAACTGAGTCTGAAGCACCAAAGACAGAAACAGAAGAGACTCAAGAGACTGTTTAACTTAAACAGCAAAAACAGTCCCGCACTCGCGGGACTGTTTTTTTATTCACAATTGACAAGGCTAAAGCGGTTTGTTAGACTGTTTTAGTCAGCGCTAATTTGCGCTTTTTAATAATAATCAAAACTATGAAAATTGAAGTCAAAAAATTACCCCGCGGCCAAGCGGAAATCACCATTGAGTTGACGGCCGAAGAGTACCAGCCATTTTTGAAACAAGCCGCTCAAAACATTTCTCAGGGCACTAAGATTCCCGGTTTTAGACCGGGTAAGGCCGACCTGGAAATCGTTAAAAAGCATGTCGGCGAAAACCAAGTTTGGCAGGAAGCTTTGGAAAGCGCCATCCGAAAAACTTTTGTCGCCGCGATTGACCAGGAAAAACTCCTCACCGTCGGTTCGCCGCAGATTGACGTAATCAAACTAGCGCCAGGCAATCCGGTGATTTACAAAGCGACTGTCAGTTTGCTGCCAAAAATTAAGCTGGCTGATTACACCGAGATTAAAATCAAAACCAAGCCGCTAGAAATCAAAAAGACCGAAATGGAAAAACGGCTCAGCGATTTGCAAAAGATGCGAGCCAAAGAAAGCCTGGTTGACCGGGGAGCCAAAAAAGGCGATAAAGTGGAAATTGATTTTGAAACTTTTTTGGATAAAGTGCCGATTGATCACGGCGCTCAAGAAAAATTTCCCATCGTTATCGGCGAAGGAACCTTTATCCCAGGCTTTGAAGATCAGCTGATTGGCTTAAAAAAAGAGGAGACTAAAAACTTTGAACTGAAATTTCCGGCCGAGTACCATCAAAAAAGTTTAGCCGGCAAGCTGGCCAGCTTTAAAGTGAAGGTCAATTCCGTTTTCCAATTGGACTTGCCGGAACTTAACGATGACTTTGCCAAAGGTTTAGGTCAATTCAAAACCATCAAAGACGTGGAGGAAAAAATCGCTGAAAATTTGAAAACCGATCTCGAAAATCAGGAAGCCCGACGGCTGGAAGAAGAATTAATCGATAAAATTATCGCCAAGAGCAGCTTTGAAGATATTCCCGATTTGTTGATAAATTCTGAGGCGAAAAAAATGGTTGAAGAACTTGAGCATAATCTCAGTCACCAGGGTGTAAAACTGACCGACTACTTAAGCCATCTCAAAAAAACCCAGGAAGAAATGCTGCTGGACTTCGCGCCGCAAGCGACCCGCCGGGTTAAAAGCGCTCTGATCTTGCGCGAAGTGGTCCAAAAAGAAAATATCAATGTTAGTGACGAAGAATTGGATGGGGAAATCCATAAGGTTTTAGCCACGTATGGCAACAGTCCGGAAGCCAGCCAGGAACTTCACCGGCCGGAATACCAAGACTACCTGCGTAACGCCTTACTAACCCAAAAAGCCGTTGACCGACTAAAGTCGATAATGGTAGAAAAATAAAAGCCGACAAAAAACAGCCAGCCCGGCCGATATTATTCGGCTGGGTTTTTTGCTTACCCGCCTCTGGTGGAGTATAAAAAAAGCCGCTTCACTTGACCTAAGTCAATTATGTGAAGCGGCAAGAGGGAATCCTAATGCTTGATTCAACCGACAATCGGAAAGAACTAGCCTTATTCACAGCTATCTTCTCAAAAGGAACACGTTAACCGGGGTCGTTAAGTCATCCTTCCCCATAGCGTGGCGAACCAGAAGCCATTCCCGGCTTACTGCATTGTACGTCAAAAACGTCTGAGCGGTAGTAAGATACCAATAAATCTTTTGGAACTTGCCGCTCTCAAACGATTTGACCACTTGGACCCTGGCGATTACCTCCAGCACGATTTCGACTTGTTCTCCACCACCGGGGACAGGACACTGGATCTGTATTAGGTCTCCAGGGCGGAGTATTTCCTCCGGCAAATCAATCTGGATTTTTGCTGCCTCTTGTGCGTTCATCGCTAACACCTCCTTGTTTCATGTTGTCTGAGGCTATACAATATACCAACACCACATGATATCATAGATTGATTTATCTGTCAATATTCAGCCAGCGATGGTAGAATGAAGGTAAACCAAAAGCCAAAATTATGTAAACCTTACTTTTAAGTTTTAACCTTCCCTTCTATGTTTTTTGGTTCTCACGTTTCCATTGCCGGCGGTATCTTCAATGCACCCATCAATGCAGCCAAAACCGGCAGCGAAACTTTTCAAATTTTTACCCGCTCCCCCCGCGGCGGTGCCGCGCCTAAGCTGACCGCCGGGATAACCCAACAGTTCAAAGAAAACTGCCGACGCCTTGGTTATACCAACTTTTATATCCACACGCCTTATTACATCAACCTCGCTTCCAGCAACCCAAAAATTGCTTACGGTTCAATCAGCATTATTCGGCAGGAGCTGGAACGCGGATCGGTTCTAGGCGCTAAAGCATTGATGACCCACCTGGGCAGCGCGAATAATTTGAGTCGGAGTGAAGCGATCAAAAAAGTTATTGCCGGTTTAAAAAAAGTTTTAACCGGTTACAAGGGAACCACGCAATTTTTAATTGAAATGTCCGCCGGCAGCGGTAACGTTATCGGCGACACTTTCGAAGAAATAGCCGCCATCCTCAAAGCCTTAAAAACTATCGACCATCAACTATCAACTGAGACCGGAGTATGCCTCGATACCGCTCACGCTTTTGCTTCCGGTTATGATTTAAGAACGCCTCAGGCAGTCCGAGAAACTCTAAAAAAATTTGACCAAACTATCGGCTTAAAAAAACTGCGGCTGATTCACGCCAATGACTCACTGGCGGTTTTTAACAGCCATGTTGACCGGCACTGGCACATCGGCTTTGGCAAAATTGGCCTTGATTGTTTTAAAACACTCATCAACGATCACCGGTTGAAAAATATTGACCTGATTTTAGAAACCCCGGATGAGTACGGCGGCAAATGGGACAAAAAAAATCTGGCGATTCTAAAAAAATTAAGAGCCAAAAAATAACATTTTTCTTTTTTGTCATCCCGCACTTGATGCGGGATCCAACCTCAAAAATTGTAACCTTAGATTCCCGCCTCCGCGGGAATGACACAATTAAATCTATGCAAATCGCCATTATTTCTGACTCTCACGATAACCTGCCCAACATTGATAAAACGCTGGCTTATTTAAAAACCAAAAAAATTAAAACCCTGATCCATTGCGGTGACGTCTGTGCTCCTGGGGTAATGAAATATCTGGCCGAACAATTCAAGGGCCAAATCCACTTAGTTTTTGGTAATGTCGACGGCGATCGGGAAAAGATGATTGAGTTGGCGATCAGCTTAAAGAATCTAAAAATCCATGGCGAAGTCGGGGAAGTTGAAATAGGCGGTAAAAAAATCGCTTTTACTCATTACCCTTGGCGAGCAAACGAACTGGCCAAAACTAAAAAATATGACTTAATCTTTTACGGCCACGACCACAAGGCCTGGGAAAAAACCACGGACAAAACTGTTTTGCGCAATCCCGGAACGCTGGCCGGGCTGTTTGCCAAGGCCACCTTTGCCACTTATGACCCGACGACGGACAAGGCGCGACTAATTCTTTTAGAAAAAATTTAGAAGCCATGCATAAATCCGTAATGACATCGTATCAACCGTCAATCACAGAGTGGTTCGCTCAAATCGGCGAATGTGAAGAATCAAAAAAATTCCGGCAAGAGGACAACGGCAAGAATGAACGCCTGGAAACTCTTTACCAAACCATCGGTTTGAATTATGAACGGCCGGACCGATTTGAAGCCAAAGATTTAAATCCAGAAAATAAGATTTGGCAAAAAATTTTAAAACAGAGGGGAAGCGAACTATGCGCCATCAGATTAGTTCCCAAAGAACCAGGTTTAGAGAAGCTCCGGAAGCGTGGACTGTCAATTAAAGAATGCTACTTCAATTGGTTTGTGAAGCAGGACATCAACCCCGCTGATTATTATGCGGAGCTTTGCCCCCATTCTCCAGTTTTAATCTGGTCAACCACTTTCGTTGTCCATCGGGGGATAATCCACGGTGAAATAATTAAAGGTCTGCACGTCCAGCTCACCCACGGCGACAGTCAAAATCAGCTCTATCAATTCCGCTACGATTTTAAAAATTGGCAATGGAATAGAAAAAACCAGGCGGCGGAGCACCAAATCAAAAAAATTATAAAATCACTACTGACCGCCAATAAAGCCAGGCGAGAAAAACTAAAAAAACTCCTCAAGGCCGAATTCAACCAAAGTAATTATCTGATGGGTTATTTTGAAGCAACGGTCTGGCCCGGCAACAAAATAAAATTTATTGATTACAACCGATTACTGCCAAAACACATCTCTATCCCGCCGGGCATTAAATCGCAAAAGTCATTTTCCAAATTAATGGCTCAAGGCGTGCCCGCTTACCCAGGCATAGCCAAAGGCAGAGCGGTGATTGTTAATGAAAAAAATCTTAACAAAATTGCCTTGCCGAAAAAATCAATTTTAGTCTGTGACAATACCGATATCCGTTTCTTACCGCTTATGAAAAAGGCTTCCGCCATTATCACCGATCACGGCGGGACATTGAGCCATGCCGCTATCATTGCTCGGGAGTTAAAGAAACCATGCGTTGTTAACACCGGCAACTCAACTAAGATTTTTAAGACTGGCGATTTATTGGCGGTGGACGCGGCCGCCGGAACGATAACAAAACTATGATTCAATCTATAAAAATCAAAGTTAACCCCAGGTCAGCCAAAAATGAAGTTACACCTAACACCGACGGCAGCCTGAAAGTAAAAATTAAAGCCAGCCCGGTTAAAGGCAAAGCCAACCAGGAACTGATCAAGGTGCTGGCTGACCATTTTCAGGTGGCAAAATCACAAATTGAAATTGCTAAAGGCCTAACGGGCAGGAACAAAATCATCAAAATCAATGGAGCTTGACGGCAAAATACAAATCCGCTAGAATTCATCAAGTTAAACCGACCTGCCGGTAGAAAGGTTCAAAAATAAAAAAATCGCCGAAATACTCGGTTAAATCAAAATAAAAATCCGCTAAAATTAGCGGTTTTTGATTTATTCATCTCGACTACTATTGACAAAAATTCCCGGATATGATATTATACAAAGTTGCATCTTAAAACTGAATATCTGACCAAAACTCTGCAGACAGCCCAAACCGGGTTCACTTCCCTCCCTGGAGTGCTTTCTGTGCCCTGTCAGGAGGGGGCTTCTGTGCCTGTAGGATTTTGGATGGCAAGTTGTATTTCGTTCCTTTCAACAACAAATACCTCCTTTCACTTGCTATCCAAGCTTCTGCAGGCACGAAAAGCACGGAGCTGCTTTTTTGGAAAATCCGGCTGCGGCTCGATTTTTCCAAAGAATAAGCTTCTTGTCTGCAGAGTTCTGATCAGATACTTATAAATAAAAGCCGTCCGACTGATGTTGGGCGGTTTTTGTTTATGGCGTAACTGCCGGAGTGGGGGTAACTTCCCCCGGAATAACTTCCGGTGTGGTAGTCGGCTGCCTGCCGATCAGCCAAGTTTCTTTCCAGGCAACATACTTGCTGTGAAATTCTTGTTCTTTAACTTCGCCGTTAGGATAAGTTACGGTATAAGTAAAATTAGTTTCTAGCCCGGCATGAGCTGATTCCACTTTCTTTTTTTCGCCCGGTTTTAATGTATCGGTTTCAATATAGCGCGGTTCGCCCGGGGCCACTCGGTTATAAGCGACCGGTTCGGTGGTCGTAGCAATCCGGCCATCTTTAGTACCATAAAATTCAAAAATCAAATTGTCACCATCAATATGAGTGGTAAATAAAATATAATTTCCCGTATCATTGATAAAACGAAAGTCCGGCGAAGGACTATAGATTGTCGCGTCCATGCCCACCGGCGGTTCATAATAAGAAACCCGGTAGGAGTGATTCTGCCGACGGGTGATAGGTAGACCGGAGTTCAAAGCCACCCGAAATGTAGTCGTGCCAATTTGACAAAGGCCGCCGCCATATTCCGGAATGGTTCTGTCGCCTTTGATCACCAGCTCCTTGCGATAACCGTTGGTGTCATCGATTGCGCCCAGAGCATCAAGCAAAGAAAATTCCTCGTTCGGTTCAATTAAAATTCCATTCAGGGTGTTAGCACCAACGCCAATGTTATAGCGACGATTCACCGGACTGCCGGCAAAATTGGTGACACCGCGGCCGATCAGATCCCGGATTCCCAAATTATTAACATCCCCGGTTGCCACTTTCGCCGGGGCGACCGCCACCGTCAGTTCTATTTCACCCGGCCGGCCGGCGGTAATTTGCTGGTTAATCTTTTCGTAACTATTTTCCAAATCCAAAGCCTTACCGTCGCGGCTGCTCTGAAATTTTGTAACCCGTTGGCCAGTTAATTCAAATTTGGCGTCTTGCGCTCCAACATTAACTTTTTGAGCCAGCAAGCCCAAAAATTCCATCACCCGATCATGATTCAAGCCGATGACGATCTCGTTTTCGCGCAACTGAAATTCCAGCCAGGGAATAAAATCTTCTTTCTTGATAACTGAATCAACCGAATCCGCTTTTAATTTTATCGCCTCAACCGCTAAAATTTTTTCCAGACTGTTGACCGCTGAGCCGGTATATTCTTTTTTGATGGTCGGTTCCACCGCCACAATCGTCAGCTCAATCGGTTCAAAATTTAAAAGTTTTATCTGTTTTTCCAAAGAATCTAAAACCTGATCGTAAAAAAATTCCTGACCGGACTGTTCCGGCGTAACTTCAATTTCTGAGCCGTTAATTTTTAGTTCAGCATTTTTGGCTTTAGTCTCCAGGCCGGAAAAATTGGTGGCCAAAATATTCCGCAGCTCTTCCCGATCAATCTGATAATTAACGGCCGCTTGTTTCTTGAAAATCAACTGGGTAAATTGATCCGAAAATCTTTTTAACCAATTGCCCTGTCGGCCAAACTCAAAAGCGGAATCTATGGTTTTTGACCAGTCAAAAGTCAGTAACGGCCGGGCCAAATCCGGATCGGCCACGGTAACCATCACCGGGTTAATGCTGATTTCTTTATCCGCGGTGCGGAAAATCAAACCCTTACGCTGAATATTTTCCTCGATTTCCTGCAGCTTAACCAAAGCTTGGTCTTGATTCAAACCGCCTAAATTCAAATAGCCGGCCCGAACACCGGGGTAAAATTTTTGGGCGTACGCCAGTTGGAAACCGAAAACAGTACCGGCAATCACTAAAATCAAAATTAAAAAAAATAAGGCCAACCTTAGATATCGCCTTTGGACTTTACCCTTTGCCTTGATTTTGTCCTGACCAACCATTTATTTTAGTCTTTATTTTTTAAAATCTCGTTGAGAATTTTTTTAGCGATCTGCTGTTGTTCGTCGTGATCGCCCGTCCCGGCGCTTAAAAA
>Ga0265297_10012114_pt1 | contig 10415 bp, 11 predicted proteins | sample Munlanlwell13791_FD_192502 | JGI IMG/M metagenome (GOLD analysis project Ga0265297, IMG submission 192502) | Leachate microbial communities from a municipal landfill in Southern Ontario, Canada - Leachate well 137-91 | ecosystem: Engineered > Solid waste > Landfill > Unclassified | place...
AATTTTTTCTTTTCCGATATCGATTATATCTTCGGGACGCCTGACATCTCTCCAGCTCATATCCGCTCCTTTCCCTTTAAACCGCCTCCTTCCTGGGGCTTTTACCCGGAGACGCAAAAAATAAAACCGCCATCTGATTTTAACCAGATGGCGGCCCTACCATCCCAACCCTCCAGAAAATAAATTTCTGGACCCTTCTAAAGATTCAAAGCTCAAGACGTAAATTAACCTTCTTTAACCCCCTCCGTATTTAACGACAGGCGTCTATTTAAACCAATTCCCCGCCATTTCCCGGCTCTTTCTCCGGGAACAGCTGAATTTTACAATATATTCTTGCAAAAAAACGGCGATGCTATCCGGTTTATCTAACGAATCCCTCTTGAATTTCAAGCGGGAATAGAAAGGAAATCATATTATATATAAAAAACGTATAAAGTCAAAGGTATTTTTACTTATTTGCGCACGCTGCCAAAACACGGTCGGATTAATTTCATAAGTTAATCTGTAAAGGCAAAATAACAAAGAATTACAACATTGACTACAGGTACCACGCAACATATCCCCATCCACCCGGGCTTATTGATAGCCAAGGCAATCCTATACCAAAAAAAGGCAAAAAAGCCTAAACTTAACAAAACGCCAATGAACGGGATAAGCCCGCAAAAACACGTTAACATCCACCCGGGGCTTAATTTAGCAATTTTGCACATCAAAAACAGGCTTGCAATAGGGACCCAAGCCATCCAAACCGGTCCGTTTCCGGTTTTTTTGGCGATAAGTTGTAAGCAAATTGAAAAAAGGACATAGCCTGCAAGAAAGGATAAGACAATAACCAGCGCTACTGTTCCCGATGCTAAACCAGGCTCCCCTGTTTCTATGCTGGTTGATTTCTGCGGCAAGCCCGGGATAGCCACTTCTTCGCCCCCTGGCAGAAGCGCCTGCGTAACCGGCTGGACGGTCAACTCCGTTTCCTCAACGGCTGTTCCGCCTACTCCTTGCCCTGTACCGTCAGACTGCTGCGACAGAATAGTTTCTTTGACAACGGGAACGAGCCTTTCCCCGTTAATCTTATCGACTTCATCCAGATAATAAGTTAACTGTATTCCTTCAAATTCAACCGTTAATGCCTTATCGGTCTTTTCGATGATCTTGCCTGTGAACTCCTGCCCGGATTTTAAGGTAACTGTATCGGCATATATGTTCGATAACAAAAAGAGTGAAAAAATACCTACAAGTATGGCTTTTTTCATTCCCGCCTCCCCTTTTTTGTCTTAAGGCTTTTAATATAAATTTATCTATTTTAAGAACAGTTTAGATACAAAACAGGCAGTTCCTGCGGCTTATTATACGCTTCATAGGCCCGTATTCAACATTTTTCCTTTCAAATACCCCGCATAAAAAATGCCGGGCTTTCCTGGGTGGAAAATCCGGCATTCTGGTTGCCCCGCATGGACTCGAACCATGATAACAAGATCCAGAATCTTGTGTCCTACCATTAGACGACAGGGCAAATTTTCGAATAAAAGTATATCGTGGATAGATGGTTAAATCAAGGGGAATTATTGCCGGCCTGCCCGATAGAACAGGATCACCTGGAAGAAATCTGCCTATCATACATCGACTGGTATCTATTCTTCAGCCCGCCGGTAAGAGGTTCCCATCTTCCATTGTTAAGTTTCAAGTATTTCACTTTCTGGGTCAGGCGGTTCACGAGGACGACCGTATGGTTGGCTCTTAAAACAACTTCTTTATACGCGATGCGGTCGAAAGTGTTCACCGCATACAAAGGAGCCGAAGAAAATAAAACTATCGCCAAAGCGATAATTATTCTTTTCATTAATCCACGCTATTTAAGCCTTAAAGCCAGGTCAAACAATGTGTTGACCAGAAAGGATTTGGTAAACATTATGGCAAGAAACGCTATTATCGGAGATATGTCTATCCCAATCTTTAGCCTGGCCGGGAGTATTCTCCTTATCGGCTCAAGAATCGGTTCAGTTGTCTTTTCCAGGAATTGCACCACGGGATTAAAAGGGTCAGGGTTTACCCAGCTCATTATCGCGCGGATAAGCACGAGCCAGTAAAGAATGGTCAAAACCAGATTCAGCACATGTGCTGAAGCAACCAGGAAATTAGATAATATAAAAATCTTACCCCCCTTTTTTTTGTTATCCCGCCTTTAAACAATCCTGAAAGGAGGCACAATATGCGCACACCGATCTATAGTCTATTGTATCCGATAAGGCGTTCCGGTCAATAAGTTTATGATAAAAATAAAAGGCGGGGGGAAATTTATTGGTTTTGGGTCCTGGGCATTGCCTGCCCGCTGGTAGTTTACCCCCCGCCTTTACCTATGTCTTACAATTAAAATATAACATAAAGTCGGTATATATTTCAAGGGGGGGAATTAATTACTTTTTCCCGTAGAATCAGGCAAAAGCGCTTCTTTGGCCGGGTCCTCTTTCCCTAAGGACTCTTCGCCTGGATTATGCTCCTGGCGTAATTTTTGAAAAAGCTTGCTCATCCTCTTCTTGCGTTCGGCCACAGACTCAACGACCCTTTTTTTCACCGTCTTTTTATCCGGAGAGAGGCCGGTGCCTGCAGGCCCTGGCCCGCTGCCTGAAGCCAAAGAAGAAAGGTAGGCCTGGTAAAGAGAGGCGGCCTGGGAATCGTCATTCTGTCCCGCCTGTGAATCTGTATATAAAATAGAATCTATCTCATCGTTGTAGTAAACCAGCCCCACTCCGAAAAAATCAATTTTCACGTATTTATTAGTCTGCTCAATAATCTTTCCCTCTACCCTCTGCCCGGATTTAAGAATAATCGTCTCTCCGAAGCAAACGGCAAAAGGCAGAAAAAGCGCCATTGCCAACAATACGGGCAATTTTATTTTATCCATTTTGCCAGCCTCTCCCTTGAGCGCTCCAATCCCAGGTAATATATAACCTCGAAAAGCCCCGGGCCGATAGTTTTCCCGGTCAAGGCAACCCTGAGAGGATGAATTAATGTTTTTGCTTCGATATTCAACTCCGCGACAACCTGACGGAAACATTTCTCGATATTCTCGACGCTAAAATTATCCAGCTTTTCAAGCCCGAAGATAAAAAGCTTAAACTCGCCGGAAAGATCCCTGGAGAGGAATTTCGCCTGAGCGGCCGGATCGATTTTAATATCATCCAGGAAGAAAAAATCCGCCCAATCCACAAAATCATTCAAACGGGCCAGCCTGGCTTGAAATAATTTCAGAATCTGCACAGCGTAATCCCGGTCGAACCCGCCTTCCCTGATATATTTTTTCTCTGTCAGCAACGGCATGAGTTCTTCGAGCAGCTCCGAAGAGGGGGCATTTTTCAAATACTGGCTGTTCATCCAATCCAGTTTTTTCAGATCGAAGGTGGCCGCGGTCTTGTTTACATTCTTTATCTCGAACAACTCCACGGCTTCTTCCTTGCCGATTATCTCGCGGTCCCCGCCGGGAGCCCAGCTTAACAAAAGAAGGTAATTCACCAGGGCATCAGGCAGATAACCCATCTTTCTGTAATCGCTTATTGCGGTAGCCCCGGTCCTCTTGGAAAGCCTCCCGCCGCTCATCCCCATAATCAAAGGGAGGTGCGCAAAATCAGGGATAGGAAAACCCATGGCCTCGTAAAATAATATTTGCTTGGGGGTGTTGGAAATATGGTCATCCCCGCGGATTATATGAGTGATGTTCATCTCCGCGTCATCGATCACGCAGGCAAAATTATATGTAGGCGTACCGTCGGATTTTATCAATACCTGGTCCTTAATCAGGCTGGAATCAAACTCTATCTCCCCCCGGATCAAGTCATTAACCCTGATCTTGCGCGGGGCAACCTTAAAAATCACGGCCTCCTTGCCCTCCGGGGATTTCTCGATATACGCCAAGCCGGATTTAAGCAGCTTATCCGCATGCTCGCGGTACCTGTCAAAACGCGCGCTTTGATAATAAAGCTCGTCCCAATCAAAACCCAGCCATTTAAGACTGTAAAGTATCTCATCTACATATTCTTTCCTGGAACGCTCTTTATCGGTATCCTCAATTCTCAAAACGAATTTGCCTTTTTGGGACTGGGAAAAAAGCCAGTTAAATAAAGCGGTGCGGCCGCCTCCAATATGCAGGTTGCCGGTAGGGCTGGGCGCAAAACGGACTCTAACCATTAATCAACTTCTCTCCTTCCTGTAAGGCCATGCGGTTTGCCGCCAGGATCTCCTTCTTGCCCGAGGGAGCCATGGCATCAAAGACTTTCAAGACTTTTCCCCTGTCCACTATCTTTTTAGCCGCCAGATAACAACCCAAGACAACCATATTAGTCACCTTTATATTGCCTATCTTCATGGCGATATCCGTAAAAGGGAAACTCAACAACTTTACGCCGGAGGCGGTAAAATTTCCTGCCAGGGAGGAATTTGCGATTAGCATCCCCTTGTTCCCGACCTTGCCTTTGAACTTCTCCAGGGACGGGTTATTCAGCACGATAACCGTATCGGCATTATCTATATACGGCGAACCTATCTGGCGGTCGGAAATTACCACCATGCAATAGCTGGTTCCTCCGCGCACCTCCGGACCATAAGCAGGAAACCAGCTTACCTGCCAACCCTGCCGCATTGCCGCTTCCGCCAAGACCTTGCCCAGCAGCATTACCCCCTGGCCTCCGCTTCCGGCTATAATAACTCTCTCGATCATTTTATCTTCCCCAACGGAAATTCTTTCTGCATTACGTCCCTTGTCCAATCCAGGGCGTCTTTCGGGCTCATCCCCCAATAAGTAGGGCACGGGGAAAGAATCTCAACCAAAGAAAACCCCTGGCCTTTTATTTGGTTCAGGAACGCCTGCTTTATAGCTGCTTTGGCCTTAAGAACATGTTGCGGATCCTGAAAGGATACCCTCTCGACATAACAGACTCCAGGCAAAAGGGATAAAATCTCGGAGATCTTCAAAGGGTAGCCGTGGCCTTTTCCCTCTCTGCCGGAGGGGGTAGTTGCGGTCTTCTGTCCAACCAAGGTAGTAGGCGCCATTTGCCCCCCGGTCATACCGTAAATAGCGTTATTGATAAAAATAACGGTCAGGTTTTCTCCGCGGTTTGCCGCATGGATGGTCTCGTTCGTGCCTATAGCGGCCAGATCGCCGTCGCCTTGATATGTAAACACTATATTTTGCGGCCTCAGCCGTTTTATGGCCGTAGCTACGGCTAAGGCGCGTCCATGAGCTGCTTCCGAGCAATCAAAATTCCAATAATCATAAGCGACCACCGCGCATCCTACCGGAGCAACCCCGATTACCTTCTCCCGTATCCCTGTCTCATCCACTATCTCCGCAATCAAGCGGTGCGCAATGCCATGCCCGCACCCCGGACAGTAATGGTTTGGGGCATCTTTTAATGCTTCGGGGCGGGTAAATATCTTTTTCATATCATCATCCTGTTAACCTTGTTTACGATCTCTTCCTCTCCGGGGATTCCCCCTCCGGAACGCCCAAGAAAATCCACTTCCGCGCACCCAGAGGAAAGCTTCACATCCTCCACCATCTGCCCGTAAGACATCTCAACTGTCAGGTACCGCGCCTTCCTGCCCGGCATCCTGAAAGCGTCTGCGGGGAAAGGCCATAAACTTATCGGCCGGATCAACCCCACCTTCCTGCCTTTTCCCCTTAGGCGGAAAAGCGCGTTTTTGGCGATGCGCGCCGTAGTGCCGTAAGCAACCAGGATTAATTCTGCATCCTTAAGGAACAACCCTTCATAACGTTTCTCTTTTTTCTCGATAATCTTGTATTTCTTTTGTAAATCCAGGTTGGCCTTTTCCAGTCCCCCTTCGGCCATAAAAAAAGATTTGACCACATTGGGTTTTCTGCCTTTGCATCCGGTAAGCGCCCATCTTTTGGGAAAGGGCTTTCCGGCGTTCTTTCCCGCCAGCGTCACGGGTTCCATCATCTGCCCCAGCACCCCGTCCCCTAATATCATTACGGCGATGCGGTATTTATCCGCCAGGGCAAACCCCTCCCGGGTCAAATCATACGCCTCCTGCACACTCGCCGGGGCCAGCACTATAAGACGGTAATCCCCATGTCCGCCGCCGCGCGTAGCCTGGAAATAATCCGACTGCGCGGGAGCGATATTTCCTAAACCCGGACCGCCGCGCATAATATTCACAATTATTGCGGGGAGCTGGGCTCCGGAAATATAAGATATCCCTTCCTGTTTCAGGCTTATCCCCGGGCTGGAAGAAGATGTCATCGCCCGGAAACCGGCGGCCGAAGCCCCATACACCATATTTATAGCCGCGAGCTCCGACTCCGCCTGTATGAAAACCCGCCCCGCCTTAGGCATATTCTTGGCCATATACGCGATCAATTCGTTCTGCGGAGTAATCGGATAACCCGCATAGAAAGCGCATCCGGCGCGTATGGCCCCTTCAGCTATCGCCTCATTTCCAGACATCAAGATCCTTTTCTCGGGCATTATTTATGAACCTCTATACAGCAGTCGGGACAGATTATCGCGCACCGCGCGCAACCGACACAAACCCCCGCCGGATCTATCTCCACGAAGTTAGAACCTCTTTTGTTAAGCTTTGGCCCTTTTTTTATCAAACGCTTGGGGCAAACACTGACGCACAATAAGCACCCTTTGCATCTTTCCCGGTTTATTATAACCTTAGCCATTATTTTTAAGTGCCCGCCTGACACTTTCCGCAATCCCCGGAGCGTTTAGGCCGTATTTATCCAAAAGCAAATCCCGGGAACCATGTGTTATAAATGTTAGAGGCAGGCCGAGCCGGATAACCCTTAACCCAGCCTCCTGGGCAAGCGCGCTTCCGAATCCGGAATCCTTTACCCCTTCTTCTATAGTAAAGACCAATTTTGCTTTTGTGCAAGCGTTTTTTATCGAAACGAGGTCGATCGGCGAACAAAAACGGGCGTTGATCAAACCCCCCTTTATCCCTTCTTTTTCCAGTATCTCCACCGCTTCCAGGGCGGGCGCGACCATACTGCCAAGCGCCGCAATCATAAAATCCCTTCCTTCTTTCAATATTTCCGCCTTGCCGAATTCAACGGGCTTGGTAATGCTGGAATCCGCGGGGGCGTTTGCGCGGGGGTATCTTATCGCTACAGGCTTATTCGCCTGCAAAGCTAACTCCAGCATCTCTTCAAATTCCCTGCCATCCTTGGGGGCCATGATTGTAAAGCCGGGTACGCTTCTTAAGTAAGAAATGTCAAATATGCCCTGGTGGGTTACGCCATCCTCCCCTACGATGCCTGCCCGGTCTACGGCCAGCACCACAGGAAGGCCTTGTAAAGCGATATCCTGAATAATCTGATCATACGCCCTTTGCAGAAAAGTTGAATATACGGCTACAAAAGGCTTAAGCCCTTCCCTGGCAAGCCCTGCGGCGAAACAGACGGCATGAGCTTCCGCGATACCTACGTCGAAAAACCTGTCCGGGAAAGTATCCCGAAATTTATTCAAACCCGTCCCTTCGGGCATGGCGGCGGTTACTGCGACGACCCTGCTGTCTTTACGGGCCATCTCTACAATTTTGCCGCCGAATATCTCGGTATAGCTTTTTGAGCCCCGGGAAGCACTGCTCTTCGGTACAACTTTGCCCGTCTCCGTATCAAAACATCCTATGCCGTGGAATTTCACGGGGTCGGCTTCCGCCCAGTTAAACCCTTTGCCTTTCTTGGTAACCACATGCAGGATTTTCGGTCCCTTGATAGGGATTATATTCTTCAATGTCTGGGTCAAGGCCCCGATATCGTGCCCGTTGATGGGGCCGAAATAACGGAACCCGATCTCCTCAAAAAGCATGCCGGGTACAAATAACCCTTTCAACCCCTCCTCAAACCTGGTCATAAGTTTTATCAGCCTGCTTCCCCTGGGAACCCGGGTGCTCAAAAAGCTCACCAGATTATCGTGGAACCGGTTGTACACCGGCAGGGATATTATCTTGTTAAGATAAGTGCTGATCGCACCGACATTGGGGGCGATGCTCAATTCATTGGTATTCAAAATCACCAGGATATCCTTTTTCAAATGCCCGGCATTATTCAGGCCCTCAAAACAAAGCCCCCCGCTTAACGAACCGTCCCCGATCAAACAAACAACCTTAAATTGCTCCTCTTTGGGCAAAAGATCCCTGGCGCAGGCAAGGCCCAGGCCGAGAGACACGGCATTAGAACTATGCCCGGTAGTAAAAGGGTCGTATACCGATTCGTCTTTGCAGGGAAAACCGCTCAGCCCTCCGTACTCCCTCAGGGACGAAAACTTATCTCTGCGCCCGGTCAGGATTTTGTGAGCATAGGACTGGTGCCCCACATCAAAAATTACCTTGTCTTTCGGGGTATTCAAGCAATAATGCAGGGCGACGATTAAATCTACCGCTCCCAGGCTTGAAGCAAGATGGCCTCCGTTGTGCGAAACCACTTCCACTATCTTGGCGCGTATCTCCCCGGCCAAACGGACAAGCTCCTCGGGGCTAAAGCTCTTTAGGTCCTGCGGAGAATTCACTCTTTCCAGCAACATGATTACGCCTCTTCCCCCTCATCTGTATCGTCAAACTTTTCCAAGGAGAACTTGCCGTCCTTTTTCATTAAAAGTTCCACCTTGCGCTGCGCCTCGCCCAGCGTAGACGAGCAAGCCTGCGCTATTTTAACCCCCTCTTCATATCTCTTGAGGGATTCCCCGAGGGTAAGCTTGCCGCTGGAGAGCTCATCTACTATTTTCTGAAGTTTTCTTAAATCTTCCTCAAATACCGGTTTTTCCTTCATCTCTAAATACCTCCTGGACTATGCTGGTAAAACTCCCCCTGTGCAATACCGTTTTCAACCTGTCCCCCGCTTTTAACTGGGAAGATTCTTTGAGTATTTCTTCTTTGGGGATAATCATGCTCAGGCTGTAACCGCGGGACAACACGGCCAGCGGGCTTAAAACCCCCAGCCTCTGGATCAAGGAACTGCTGCGCTCCTTTGCCAATTCCAAAGAATGACGGATATTATAATTCAACCCCGCCAACAGCTCATCCAAAAATTGCTGTTTTTCCAGCAAACGGTCGGCGGGGCTTTTGAGCGCATGCTTAAGCGCAATAAGATCCGCGCCTAACCCGTTAATTGCATTCTTCATCGAAAAATCCAGGCTGTGTTTCCAATCGGCTATTTCGGAAAGAAGCGCGTTTTTCCTGTCTACGATGATTTTTGCGGCCGCAGAGGGGGTTTCCACAAAAATATCCGCGGCCAGGTCGGAAAGAGTGGTGTTGATCTGATGTCCGACAGCCGAAATTACAGGTATGCGGGAACCGTAAACCGCCCGGGCGACGGCTTCTTCGTTAAAAGACCAAAGGTCTTCGCTGCTCCCCCCTCCCCGGCTGACTATAATCAAATCAACCCCGCCGAAAGAATTCAATTCTTCTATTGCCGAGCAAATCTCTCCTGCGGCGTATTCCCCCTGCACGCGCACGGAACGAATAAGGGCATCGACACAAGGCGCCCCTTTTTTGAGAATCTGCAATATATCCCTTACTGCCGCGCCCTTGGCAGAAGTAACGATCCCCACGGAAAACGGCATCAGCGGCAGGGGCCGCTTATGCGCCTGGTCAAATAATCCCTCCTGCGCAAGTTTCTTTTTAAGCTGTTCAAAAGCCAGCTGCTGCGCCCCTATGCCTTTAAGCTCAACCCTTTCAACCACAATCTGGTACTGCCCGTGCGGACCGTATACATTAACTTTACCGAAACACAGGACTTTTAACCCGTTCTCGAGTTTGAACTTCAATCCCCTGTTGGCGTAGAAGAACATCGCGGCTTTAATGATGCAGCTTTGGTCTTTGAGGGAAAAATAGAAATGCCCGTTTGGCCCGCTATTAAAATTTGAAATCTCCCCTTCAACCCAGACTTCTCCCACTTTTTCTTCAAGCAGGGTTTTTATCTTCTGGGTTATTTCGGAAACAGTATAAACATGCCCGGCCTCTCGTTCTCCGGAGACCGAACCATAACCTTTTAATTTATGGCTCCGGCTGTTGGAAGCCGGGCCATATTGCTCCAGTTTATTCTTCTGCATCGTTTACGGGCTTCCCGGGTTCCGCCGCATCCGGCTTATCGATAACCGGAGGGGGGAGAGGTTTTTTCTTAAAAAGCAAAAGCTGCACCGAATACGGGCTCATTTCAATCTCTTCAAAACAATCCCCGCTAAAATCAATTTCTTTTTCCTCCCTGGGGCTGAATGGGCAATCCCCGCTGCAGCTATTGTCCATGACATAGCGGCTGAATAAATATACGCCTTTTACCCCTTTAAAAGTGATTTTCATCTTCCTGCCGGAAAGCGAATATTTTTTCTTTAAATCATTCAGCTCTACGGCGCGGCTGAACATTTCCCTGACCTTGGGTGTCATACGCAGGTTTGAAA
>Ga0265297_10012116_pt1 | contig 10414 bp, 6 predicted proteins | sample Munlanlwell13791_FD_192502 | JGI IMG/M metagenome (GOLD analysis project Ga0265297, IMG submission 192502) | Leachate microbial communities from a municipal landfill in Southern Ontario, Canada - Leachate well 137-91 | ecosystem: Engineered > Solid waste > Landfill > Unclassified | place...
TAGGCAGGGGCTGACTGCAAATTAACGCAGTGCTCTTGAAGGCAGAGTGAGATGAGTCTCTAAATTCTCTAAAAGAGGAGACGCTCGGTGTTTTTTGTTACTTTTGTACATACAAAAGTAATTTAAATAAAGATCCTTCACATTCGTTCAGGATGACAGTGAGGTAATTGTCATTCTGAGGAACCGAAGAATCTAGATCCTTCACATTCATTCAGGATGACAAGTGTGAGATCCTGAAACAAGTTCAGGATGACAACAACCCAACTGTCATGCTGAATTTATTTCAGCATCTTCGTGGGATTATAGTGTGAGATTGCTTCGTACCTCGCAATGACAAACGAGAGATCCTTCACATTCGTTCAGGATGACAAGTGGAAAAGGTAAAAATACTTATCTTAAATTTATTAATTAAAAATCCCCGCCTAACAGCGGGGATTTTTAATTTTAAAGTTTATTTTCTAGCCTGCAATATCGGAACTAAAAACTTTCCAGTCGCACTATTTTTATTTTGAGCAATTTGTTCCGGAGTACCTTCGGCTAAAATAAATCCACCTTTTTTGCCACCCTCCGGACCCATATCAATCACCCAATCCGAACAAGCAATCATATCCAAATTATGTTCAATCACCAAAACAGTATTCCCCTTCTCTACCAATCTTTCTAAAACCACGAGCAAATGTCTCACATCTTCAAAATGTAGACCAGTAGTTGGTTCGTCTAAAATATATAAAGTTTTACCAGTGGAAGTACGTGAAAGTTCGGTAGCTAATTTGACACGTTGAGCTTCCCCACCAGACAGTGTGGTAGCAGGTTGACCCAATTTTATATAACCCAAACCAACTTCTCGCAAAACATTTAACTTACTAGCAATACTTGGCTTATCAGCAAAAAATCTATGTGCCTCCTCCACTGTCATTTCCAATACTTGCGCAATGTTTTTATCACGATAATGAATCTCTAATACCTCTTTATTATAACGAGTACCTTCACACTCATTACATTCTACATAAACATCAGTCAAAAATTGCATCGGAATTCTAATATATCCTTCACCCGCACAAGCCTCGCATCTGCCTCCACCTTTAACATTAAAACTAAATTTACCAGCATCATATCGACGCATTTTGGCTTCAGATAAATTCGCAAACAAATCACGAATCAAAGTAAATAATCCCGTGTAAGTAGCTGGATTACTGCGAGGAGTCCTGCCAATTGGGCTTTGATCAATCGCGATAACTTTATTAATGTTACCAATTCCAGTGATAGATTTGTGAAGTCCAGGTTCTTCTTTAGCACGATAAAAATGTTTAGTTAAAGCTTTCCCCAAAATATCAATTACTAAACTGGATTTACCAGAGCCAGAAACACCAGAAACACAAACAAGTTTTTGCAAAGGAATTTCCACATTAATATTCTTTAAATTATTTTCTTTGGCTCCTAAAATTTTTATCACTGGTGCAGTTTTCTTATTTTTTTTATCAACATTTTTAGCTACTGCTGATTTAGTTTTTCCTAATTTTACGCGACCAGATAAATATTCGGCCGTGATGGAATTTCTATTTTTTTTAATTTCAGCTAAAGTACCAGCGGCCATTATTTCGCCACCAAAAACACCAGCCCCCGGACCCACATCAATAATATAATCAGCTGCTTCCATCATGGCAGCATCATGCTCTACTACAATCACAGAATTTCCTAAATCTCGTAAATATTTTAAAGTTTTTATCAACTTACCATTGTCCCTAGAATGCAAACCAATTGACGGTTCATCCAACACATAAATAACCCCAGTTAATCCAGCTGACAATTGTGAAGACAAACGAACTCTAGTTAATTCCCCACCTGATAAAGTATTAATGCTTCTATCCAAACTCAAATAGCCCAAACCTACCTGACTCAAATTACTAATCCGCAAAACTAATTCTTTTAAAATCGGCTCGGAAATTTTTTCTAGTGAGGTAATTAAAATTTTCTGTTTATTTTTTCGTTCAATCTCCTCTAATTTTTTATTAAAAATATCATAAGCTTCATCAATACTAAGTAAAGAAAAATCAGCGATACTATAATCATTATATCTAACAGCTAAAGAATCCTGACGCAAACGATGCCCCTCACAAACAGGACAAGTAGTTTCCCGCATATAGGTTTCTATCTCTTTGCGAATATAATCCGACTTTGTTTCTAGGTGACGATTGGTTAAATCTGATATTACTCCGGGAAAAACTACTGTTTTACCATTCACTTCATAAGTTTCATCTCCAGTACCATACAAAATTAAATCAAAAATTTCCGCTTTCATTTCGGCCATAGGTTGATTCAAAGAAAAATTATGAGAATTAGACACAACCTGTAGTAATTTTTGGTATAAAGATTGATTACCTGTAATTCTGGTCCAAGGTTGGATAGCCCCTTCGGCTAAAGTTAGGCGAGGATTAGGTACCACTAACTTTGGGTCAACCACCATCGTGATTCCCAAACCAGTACAACGCGGACAAGCTCCATAGGGACTATTAAAACTAAAACTACGCAAATCAATTTTAGAAAATTTTTGTTTACATTTTGGACACCAACCAAAAATTGAATATCTTTTCTGTTCTTTAGCCGAAGACATAATTACTGTGCCATTACTCAAATCTAAAGCAATATTAACAGCTTTGGTGACATCTTGTTTTTTAATATTTTCAATCTTTTCAATCACGAGTTCCACATCGTATAATTCTTTCTTCACAAAATCAAAATTAGCGAAATCATGAATTCGCAAAAATTTTCCATTTACTCGTACTTGGTCATAGCCAGATTTCTCTACCTTCTCCAAAATTTCTTTTTTGTTAACTGTCTCACTTTGAATTAAAGGACAGAGTATATACACATCTTGTTCTGTGCGAATAAATTTTTTAACATTTTCCACTATTTGACCAGCAGTGTACTTAATCACTTTTTCATCACACTGCGGACAATATTGCACCCCAGCATTAGCAAACAAAAGACGAAGATAATCATAAATCTCCGTGGTAGTACCAACTGTGGAACGAGGATTTTGAGCGTTTTGTTTTTGATCTACCGCAATTGTCGGTGACAAACCAACTATTTTATCAACTTCTGGTTTATCACGAAGTTCCATAAACTGACGAGCATAGGCTGACAGACTTTCGGCATAACGACGTTGCCCTTCAGCATAAATTGTATCAAAAGCTAAACTGGACTTACCCGAACCAGACAAACCAGTAATAACTACCAGTTTATTTTTGGGAATTTCCAAATTTATATTTTTTAAATTATGTACCCTAGCTCCCGTAATTTTCAAAGTATCAAAAGAAGTTTTGGAATTAGTTGGCATAATTTTTATTTTTATGTTTACTGAATAAAAATTATACCAGAAGAATTGGTTTAAGTCAACACTGAGGACTAATTTGGAGACGCCTGAGTAACATCAATGTTAATTGACAAGCCATTGGCTATATCATCATAACTAATAAGGTCACTTTTAGAAACAGAAGATAACTCTCCTATGGTTTTGCTGGTTATTAATTGACCACCCTTTCCAAAATAAAATGTTTTATCTGCTGTCCCACAGGCGTCATCCAAAGTAAGACCTATAACATAACCCAAGGGATTTCCATACTTTTTGGCATCTTGAGAAAAAAGATTATAATCACTTCTTATTTTATTAAATTGACTTGATTCTGCTTTAATATACATGCTGTAATTCTCTTTTAATTCACCATATGACAAATACATAAATGTTCCCATGGAATACTTTTGCGATTTCTCTAATACTAATACTAAGGTGGCTTGAGTAACATAAGGATAATCCCAACCACTCCCAATACTAAAACAATCTGGCTCCATCCAATAATTCGCATACACTTTACCCATGATAATATTATTATAACATTTGTACGCTTCTTTATTTTCACTACCATTATCATCAATATTAAAAAAACAATTTCCTCCTTGGCCACAATAATCCCCCTGACAAGTTGCCCCAGCGCCACCGGCACCAACAAAAGTCTGATTGCAAACCAATCTTTCTTCATTTTTAATTTTATTTGTTTCTTTATTATTAAAAACTTCAAAATAATCTTCAGTTTTAATATCTTTTATTTCCTTTTTCACATCATTTTTAGGGTCAGCAATCAAAGCAAACTTTATCCCCGGAGCTTTATCAATATCTTGCATATCAGTACAAAATTCTGGCATCATATTTACTTCTTTTACCATCCAAACTTGTGGCAAACGAAATTTAGTTAACCATGGATTAATAGAATTTAAAATAAAAAATGAACTGTAAGCTAAAAATAAACCAATTAAAGCCCCGCCAATTCTTTTTTTGGCAGCCCCAATTACCGCGGAATTACCAGCCGCTACTATCCATTGTATACCTGCCACTATTATAACCACCACGGCCACTATCCCTGCGATACCTAAAGCATAATAATAAATAGTAGCAATATAATCTCCAATACTAGTAAAAATTGTCTTTCCACCAATAGCAATACTGGTTTTCGCTACTGTCCCCGGGACACATTTGCCCCAAGCATCGGCGTCATCTCCACTACCCGCGATACCATTACAGTCGCCTTCATTAGGAAAAAATCCACCCTCAGCCTCCTGGGTGTTGAGTTGAAACATAATTCTTCTTTGTTGTACACATTCTGTTTTGGTCCAACAAATAGGGTTAAAATCTGGTAAAACTGTTTGGGCTAACACCAAATTTGGTGTTAGAAGCATAACACCCAAAAATAGTGAGATAATTATTTTTTTTAAATTTTTACTGCGGGACATATTTTTTTCCACAAATAATATTATATTTTTTCTAAATAGCTTTTCCATAATTCCCACGGCACTAACCCTTCTATTTTTTCTCCGTTAACAAAAAAAGTAGGTGTCCCTTCTACTCCACTCCCAGCCCCAGCATCAAAATCTGCCATCACCTCAAAAAAAGTTGCAGTATCTTGCATACACAAACTAAATTTATTTTTATCTAACTTTAGACGATCCGCCAAACCAAGCAAATATTCATCAGATACACTCTCTGGTAATTCATCTTGAATCAAAAAAAGTAAATCATGAGCTGACCAATATTTTTCTTGCTCTCCAGCACAATTTGCAAAATAGGCTAATTTGTTGGCATCAGTGTGTATACTCTCAATGGGAAAATCACGTACAATAATTTTTACTTTATCACCAAAGCTACTATTAATCATATGCAAAGTAGTAGAAAACTCCTTGCAAACTGGACATTTAAAATCAACAAATTCTACAATCACAAATTTAGATTCCGCATTACCCAAAATCGGATCGTCGGTTGATTCTACTTTGTCTCTCACGGCTTGCAAATTATTTGATGACACAACTGCACTATTTTGTGATAATCGCGCCTGTAATTCCGCCCCTTTTCCTTGTTTTATCTGCCACCAAAAATTAATAGTTAGAAATCCAAAAGCTATTAATAAAACGATCACCAAAAAAATAATAGCCAACAACAAAATCCAACCTGTTTTTTGATACCAATATAAATTTTCTGAACCTTTTGAAACCATATACCATTAACTTTACTTTTATGATATTATAACATAAAAGTATAAATTACGCATTAACTCCTGTTGATTACTCATTTAAAAGCATCATTTATCTGCAATCTCCTGCTAAGGGATTGACAAAAATACCAAGATTCGTTATAATTAATCCGTTTTATACATCTTTGACTAATTAAAATTATGAAAGAACTAATCTTCAACATCTTACAAATTACCTTATCAGTCTTACTTATCCTAGTAATCTTAGTGCAGCAAAAAGGATCCGGGCTAGGATCGGCTTTTGGCGGTAGCGACAATACTATCTTTAGTACCAAAAGAGGGGTAGATAAAGTATTACATAACGGAACCATAATTATCGCTATTCTCTTCTTCACTATTTCTCTAGTCCGTCTTATACTATAGGAATAATTCTCAAGTAAAAATTTAAAAATTAGTTTCTAATTTAATTTAATGACTTGGAAAAAAATTCTTCTTTATATTAAATCAAAAAAACAAGCATCCTCTTATAATTTAGACCGACGCTTATTTAGTGGTTTAACAAAAAAAAATTTTCCTACTTGGTCTCAACTCCGATACATCAAAGAATTTATTCCTTTGAGAGAAAAAATAATTTTAGGCATCAGTAGCCTTATAGCCATTACGACTATTGTCGCTTGGGGTTCAATTACTCTTTTTGCTAATTTAGAATCAATTCCTAAAAACGGCGGAGAATATTCCGAAGCACTTGTTGGCCAACCAAAATATGTCAACCCAATTTTTTCTAGTGCTAACGAAGTGGATACTGACTTAGCATCTTTGATTTATTCTGGATTATTTAAATTTAATAGTTCTCAAGAACTCGTTCCTGATTTAGCCGAAAACTATACCTTATCGGAAGATAAAAAAATATATGCTATTAAATTACGTGAAAATATTTTATGGTCTGACAAAGAAAAATTAACTACTACCGATGTGGCTTTTACTATCCAAACAATTCAAGATATAAATGTTGGTAGCCCACTAGCGGTTGCTTTTCAAGGAGTAAAAATAGAAATTGTTGATGATTATAATATAAGTTTAATTTTAGATGAACCTTTTCCTCCTTTTATAAATAATCTAACAGTGGGTATTTTGCCTGAACATATTTGGTCTACTACCAATCAGAATAATCTAAAATTATCCAAAACAAATCTACAACCAATCGGTTCTGGCCCTTGGATGTTTAATAGTCTAACCAAAGATGAAACTGGCACTATTCAAACCTACAAATTAGTTCATAATAAAAATTATTATGGTCGGGAACCTTATTTAGAAACTCTAAACTTTAAATTCTATCAAACGTACGAACAGGCTTTAAACGCTTTACGCAGTAATGATGTTAAGGCTATTAGCTTTTTACCCCGAAAACAACGCGATAAAATACCAGGCAAAGAATTTACCCTTTATCAACTGCAACTGCCACAATACACCGCACTATTTTTTAATCAAAATCAAAATCTATATTTACAAAATGATAGCTTACGTCTTGCCCTAGCTCAAGCGATTGATAAAAAAAGAATTTTACAAGAAAGCTTATCAGGCGAAGGAAAAGTTATCCATTCCCCTATTTTAAACCCGGAACTAGAAAAATATTCGCTCTTAACTCAAGTAGAATTAAATATTGATAAAGCTAATGAACTCCTTGATAAAACATGGAAACGCATTGAACCAGAAGATTATTTTAAAAAGAAAAAAGATGAAATTTTAGCCATGCATAGTGAGGAAATAAAAGCTCTCCGAGAAAATTCCAGCTCCACTCCAGATATTGTTTCTAGTACCATAGACCAAATTAACCAAAACGTAGAGGATCAAGTGAGAGAAACTATGGACGCTGAACAAAGTTTTTACCGCCAAGATAAAAATGGAGAAATTTTGAGTTTAAATATTACCACTGCCGATACTGAAGAATACCAAAAAGCAGCCGAAATAATTGCTGGATCTTGGAAAAAACTTGGTATTCAAATAACAATTAATTCAATTTCATCCAAACAAATTAGTAGCGACACTATCAAAAATCGTAATTATGAAATTTTACTTTATGCTGTTATTGTGGGTAGCGATCCCGATCTTTATCCTTTCTGGCATTCCAGCCAAATAAATTATCCTGGGTTAAATTTAGCTAAATTTTCTAATTCCAAAGCTGATAAATTAATAGAACAAGCCAGAACTACTGATAATGTTGACGAACAAAACGAATTTTTTAAAAAATTCCAAGATATTATAAATGAAGAAATACCGGCTATTTTCCTTTATACTCCGACCTACACTTTTGTAGCCAACAATGATATTAAAGGTATTAGTGATACTCGTATTTTTTCTCCATCCGACCGATACAATAATTTAGAAAATTGGTATATAAAAACTAAAAAGAAATGGAAAAACTAAAATCTTTTTAGTATTATTTTCAACTTCTGAAAAAAATAAAAACTTAAATACTTCTTTTTGATGTGATAAATTTAGGTGCTGTCGCCGAAAGATTCTGAAATAAATTCAGAATGACATTTGACGACAATTCCGTTTAATGTACACATCAAAAAAATAATTAAAATATAAATAAAATTTATGGAAACAACCACCAAAAATTCTCACAGCACAACTCATCGTACTCGCCGAGTTTATCATACTAAAAATGATCAACATAATACTCACAAAAAAATAAACAAACAGCCAACCCAAAAAGCTAGAACATCTTTTTCACGTTTTAGAGCCGAAGATAAAAAACTTAAAATTATGGTTTTGGGGGGACTAGAAGAAGTGGGACGCAACTGCACTCTAATTGAATATGACGGAGACATTATTTTCATTGATATGGGTTTGCAATTCCCCGAAGAAGATATGCCCGGAATTGATTATATCATTCCAAACATGTCGTACTTAAAAGGAAAAGAAAAACAAATTAAAGGCGTCATAATTAGTCATGCTCACTACGACCATATCGGCGCTATCCCCCACACTATTCCCAAGCTTGGTTATCCTCCAATTTATGCCCTACCTTTAACCAACGCCATTATCAAAAAAAGACAAGAAGATTACAAAGGTTTACAACCACTAAATATTCACAATGTTAAACTTGATGATAAATTAAAATTAGGAGTTTTTGAAATAGAATTTTTTCATTTGAATCACAACATTCCAGACACTATGGGAATTGTGATTAATACTCCCGAGGGAAAAATTGTCCATACTGGAGATTGGAAATTTGATTTCCAACCAGCTACTGGCGAAGAGCCAGCCGACCTCGCCAAAATTGCTAAAATCGGACAATCCGGAGTTTTGGCTTTGATGTCTGATTCCACTAACGCTTCCCAACCTGGTACTCAAATATCAGAACTAGAAATTGGCACAAATTTAGAAGATATTATTTCCAAAGCTCCCGGCCGAATTATCATCGGCACTTTTTCTTCTTTGTTATCACGCATTAAACAAATTATTGAAACTGCTGAAAAACTAGGAAAAGTTATTGCTTTAGATGGCTACTCAATGAAAAGTAATATAGAAATTGCCAAAGAGTTAGGTTATATGAAATTTAATCCCAAAACTTTAATTGATTTAAAAAAGATTGATAATTATCCCTTGGAAAAAGTCGTTATAGTTTGTACGGGCGCTCAGGGAGAAAAAAATGCCAGTTTAATGAGAATAGCCAACGGTGAACATCGCACTTTAAAAATTATTAAAGGTGATACTGTTGTGTTCTCTTCTTCGGTTATTCCGGGTAATGAAAGAACAGTCCAAAGACTAAAAGACACTTTATTTAGAAAAGGAGCTGAGGTAATTCATTACCAAATGATGGATGTCCACGCTGGTGGCCATGCCAAAGCTGACGATGTTAAATTAATGATTCGCTTGATGAACCCAAAATATTTTATTCCCATTGAAGGCAATCACTTTTTACTTCACTACAATGCCAAAGTTGCCAAAAGCATGGGTTATGTTGACGCCAATATTTTCATTGCTGACAATGGACAAATTATGGAATTTAAAAATGGGATCGGAAAATTAACCAATGAAAAAATAGTATCTGATTATGTTTTTGTTGATGGTTTAGGAGTGTCAGACGAAACCAATATCGTTTTACGAGACCGACAAGTTTTAGCCGAAGATGGTATGATTGTGGTAATCGCGACCGTTGATTCTAAAACTGGACAATTAATCCAAAACCCAGATATTATTTCTCGAGGTTTCGTATTTCTAAAAGAAAATAGACAATTAATTGAAGACTTACGCCATCGAGTAAAAAAATTAGTAGTTGATTCCGATCCTTTGTCTTGGGCCGACTCTAATAATATCAAAAATAAAATTCGTGATTATGTTGGTCAATTTCTATTTACTAAAACTGGCAAAAGACCAATGGTTTTGCCGGTGGTGATTGAGGTGTGATTTAGAGAGTAGTAAGCCCCGATGTAAATCGGGGTCCCGACTTTGCGTCGGGATAGAAAGTGATGAGTAGGGAGTAGAAAGTAGTGAGTAGTGAGTAGTGAGTAATAAGTGATGAATAACAAATAAGAATTAAAAAAAAGATCTTGGGCCAAAGGCGACCCAAGATCAAAAGACAAGGTTCCAAGGACAAAGACTAAAAGTCTAAGTCCTAAGAAACTTGCTAACAAACGAAAACGAAACCACAGTCACGAACCCACCCGTCATCGGGACTGACATAATACGCGCCCAGCCAACGCCCATCGCCATTGCGACGAACGCCCAGCAATCCAGGATCGCCGTCAGCGTCTTTAATGGGATCATGCATGGTTATTAACCATATCAATCCCATCTTTTTGATCTCCTCGTCCGTGAATTTCTCACGGATGAGGCAGTCTACCTCGGCGTTGGGCTTGCCAAGCTTGCGCTTGCCGGCCTTGGCA
>Ga0265297_10012117_pt1 | contig 10412 bp, 8 predicted proteins | sample Munlanlwell13791_FD_192502 | JGI IMG/M metagenome (GOLD analysis project Ga0265297, IMG submission 192502) | Leachate microbial communities from a municipal landfill in Southern Ontario, Canada - Leachate well 137-91 | ecosystem: Engineered > Solid waste > Landfill > Unclassified | place...
TGGCTAAATTATTGGCTTCGGTCGCGCAGCTGGTATAGATGATTTCGTGATTATCAAAGCCGAGAATCTTCAATATTTTGGTGCTGGCTTTTCGAATCGCGCCTTTGCTTAATCTGCCGATGTGATATAGCGAATTTGCATTAGCAAAATACTTATGAATGACGCAATTATAATATTTTAAGACGCGTATATCGGGTTTTGTCGTCGCGCTATAATCAAGATAAATCACTGGTAATTCTCCAAATGTATTTTTAATTATAACACAAATACAATCCATCTTTTTCTATAAAAAAGAGACCCGCTATTGGCGAGCCTCTATCCTGTAATTATCTATATTTTTTCGAGGACTTCCGGCACTTTATCGAGCCAGTTTCCCTTGAATAGCTCAATCAAACCTAAATCCGATAAGCTGGAGAGATGAGGATCAATCGGAATTTTGGCGAGCACCCTGAGGTTGTACTCGGAGGCGATTTCTTCAATGTGGCTCGCGCCGAAAATTGGATAATCTTTGCCGTTATCCGGACAGCGGAAATACGACATGTTTTCGACGATGCCGATTATCGGTATATTCATCATCTGCGCCATCTTGACGGCTTTGCTGACGATTAAAGACGCCAACTCTTGAGGCGAGGTGACGACGACGATGCCGTCGACCGGAAGCGATTGAAAAGTCGTCAGAGCCACATCTCCGGTACCCGGAGGCATATCGATAAACATGAAGTCGATGTTCTTCCATACGACATCAGACCAGAATGTTTTGACCATGTTACCGATAATCGGCCCGCGCCAGATGACGGGATCGGTGACATTATCTAATAACAAGTTAATCGACATGACATCTATTCCTGTTTTGGTCGTTAGAGGAATGACTCCTAAATCATTGGCGTAAGCTCGATCTTTAAGACCGAACAGCTTGGGGATCGAAGGACCGGTTATGTCAGCGTCGAGAATCGCCACATTGTGATCCAGTCGTTTCATCAAGACGGCGAGCATCGAGGTGACGATCGACTTGCCCACGCCTCCTTTGCCGCTGATGACGCCGATGACTTTTTTGACCTTGCTGTGGTCATTAAGCTTCGCGGAAAAATCGACTTTCTCGTCGGTTCGTTCATCGCAAGCTTCGCCACAAGTGCTGCAATCGTGAGTGCATTCTTTTTCCATAAAAGGTCTCCTAAAAATAACGTTTTAATTATACATCATCGCTCATTAAAAATAAGCAATGGTGCTCGCTTGTCGTGACAAAAACACTGAATTAATCACAAAAACTATGCAAAAAGTAACTTATTTGTAAAAACTATTCTTCGTCGTAGATAAAATCATTTACTTCGTAGGGGACCGCTTTCTCGTACTTTTCGTTAAGGGAATCGATGTAAACGCGATTTTGTTCAAAAGCGCTTTCGCTCAAGAAGGGATATTTAACACTGCGCACTTTGTTGTACCCGCAATCGCTTTTAATCGTGAAAACGATGGACCGCAGCAGCTTCTTAAATAAACTTAAGTCGCTCAAGCGAACACCCAATGTCAATTCAGCGAGATCAAAATCCTCTTCGTTGAGAAGATGATATGGCAGCTTCATATCAATGTGATAGCCATCGACTAAGCCTCTTTCCGAAAGAACTTTCATCTTGTCGTAGTTTGTTCCGTTGGTGTAGATGATAATTGGTTTATCGCTGGCTTTTCGAACTTGCTCGAGATCGCTTGTCAAGTCTTGAAGCGGGGCATTAAGAAATTCTCCGCCGCTGAAGACGATGTACTCAAATAGATCTTTTTGCCTGACGACATACTTTATGACATCGTTAATCAAATAGTACTCATCATGTTCTTTGTCAATTAGCTCTTTAACATTAAAACAGTGAAAACAGCGAAAAGAGCATCCCGTCAAAGCATGGACCAAAAGAGAGGGGTGCCCTTCGATTTCGCTAAGTGTCAGCAATAGGTTTTTATAGTACTTGATCATCGGTGTCGCTCTCGTGGAAACGCCGACGCTGCGCCCAGTCGAAACGCCGAGCTTTACTCCAGAAGTTATAATCTCCGCGATAATAACCTTTTTCGTTAATCTTGATGTTTTTGCGGGCGATCATTCTCACATAACCGATGACGCGGCTGTACGTGCCGATATCGTTGCTGTGACAGACAGGGCATTCGGTAATGTTAAGGGCGTCTGTTGCCGCGAGTGTTTGTCCACAGGACAAGCAGCTGCTGACCGTCGGCGAAAGGGTAATGTAATTAATGGGTTTTCTAAACAGACGTTCGATGTATTTTGCCAAGATTTCCGGCTCGATTTTTGATTCGATAAAGTGATGGAGAATCGAACCTGAAGTCGCATAGCCCTGAAACTCAGCGGCATTTTCAATTTGCTTTGTGAAGTCTGGCTCGCTAAATGGCAGCATGCAGCCTGATGTCAAAAAGACATTATCGGCTTCGCCCTGAACGAAAATCTTTCTCCCGTTGCGCTCAGCCCATTTGACGTCATTACGGGCTAATTTTATGCCGGCGTTTTCCGCAGGGGCATATTCGATACCACATGCCACTTTGTCGCGAACGATAAAATCGTCGACGATGCTCGACATGTACTGCATTAATTCATGTGCGTACATCTTGCCTTGCGGATCATTCATGCCAAGAGGATATCCGACATTAATCAATCCCTCGTGCATGCCCGTTACAGCAAAGACATTAAAATAGTTTTTGAGATTCTTATTAAAAGAGAAGAATGTCGGATATAGTTCTTTGTGATCTTCGACCCATTGCCGCTTGGCGAGGTGACCTTCTTCCATGATTTCCATGTATTCGCGGATTTTATCTTTGAGCAGTTGCTCGTCATGGCCGAACTCGATGAGCATGCGGTTCATATTTAGGTTAAGTACTTGAATCGCCCCGACATTGCCGACGGAAGAGCCGAAAATACCACCGCCAAGGCGCGAAAGGAGTCCGAGGTTGATATTTAACCGGCAGCATAAGCTTCGCGATACGGCGGGGTCTTTGGCTTTGATTAAGGGGTTAAGATTTTTGTAGTAAGGATCATTAAACGCTTCGGTTCTAAAGTTTTCAAAATAGACACCGCCCCAGGCATACATCTTTTCTAAGAGCATCAGAAAGACAGGATTGTGATAGTTGAAGTTATCATCGATTTGGACGGTGATCAGCGGAAAGGTGAGGGGTATCCCTTTGTTCGTGCCTTTTGCCATGGCCGAGATAAAGGCGATATTTACACGGTCAAAATAAGCGGCTGGAATCTCTGAATATTTATATTCGCGGGCCTCGCCACCGATGACGACATATTCGTCTTTAATATCTTCGGAAGGTTTGCCAAATTCAAGCGTGCAGTTTGAGAATGCCGATTCAGAGCCGGCGCGAAGCGGCAAGTTCAACTCATAAATAAGCTGGTACATTAATCTGACGAGAAGTTTGTCGGAATAATCTACTCCGCGCAACTCTTCATCATATAGATAGGAGGCGAGAATGGTTGTCATCTGGGCGAGCATGACGGCGCCGGAAACTTGCTGGCTCATCAGCGTCACGATGTTGCTAAAATGGCGAATGAGGGTGAAGAGCGATGCGGCGGCATCCGATTCGAGCATGTTTTTAGCTAAGCTTGGAATTCCTCGCATCGCGACATCGCGACAAGAAATCGACTGGCAGTATGAACTGAGTTGCTTATCGTGAATATAAACGACCCCGTCCTCATAAAGATCGACGAGCTTCTGAGGAAGGATGTGGGTCATTAAATACTCTTCTTCCGCACGATTTGATAAATTTTTACGTAGTAAAGGCAAAGAGTAGACAAAGTTGCTATTTTCTCTTTTTAGATAGTCGGCGCGTTTATCATCATCGTTTCCGATAAACTTGTCGATCAATTCATTCGTCGTTTTAAACATTCCCATAAAATAATCCTCCCTTATCATATTTACGGTTTTGCGCTAGTGATACGGACGCTTTTTGCCATTTTTGGCGCACAAAAAAACTATATATCCAATCGTCTTTTTGTATGAGTCGTCCTTATGTGTATGAAGATTTGGCGTCTTCGTATTACATAGTATAGGCACTTTCAAAACTCCTTACAAGGCAATTTTGAAGTAAAAAAAGGTAAACGATAAAATACCTCCGATGGGGTCGATAGATATGGGCGAAAAATTATTTTTTTCTTGAAAAAGTGAAGAAAAAAGATTAGCGCATTAATTAATTTAAAAAGCACGCGCGAAAGTGCGCGCTTTTGTGTGGATTATTTTCGTTATATTTAATAAAATGGTGACAATATGCAAAAAAATAGCCACTCAGCGCGCAAGCTATCTACCGCCTTATTAACTTTCGCCATCGGAATCTCCATCATCTTTGTCGCAACGTGGCGTAACAACCCTGAAAAACTGCAAGGTCAAGAACCGTCTTATACGATCACGATGAACGCCGATAACGCCCCGACGTCTTCGACACTATACACCACGGCTGAAAAGGAAATCCGATATAGCACTTTTGTATACACCGGGGCAAAAGCCAGCTCCGGGAACCATGTTGAACTTAGTCCGACCGGCTATCTCGGTAACAAAGATGATTCGCAAATCACTTCAATCACAAGCATCCAAGCCAACTTTACCACAAGTGGCTCTTTGACTTTAGCCACAAGTTTTGATGGTATTAACTTCACTCAAACAACCATCGCATCAGGTTCAATCAATCAAACAAGCAATCTACCATATCATTTTCGATTGACCGCCAACTCCTCTTATGTTGCCATACAAAGTGTTATCATCACTTATTCGTGTGCCCCTCATCAAGATCCAATAGGATCGCAAGTTGAATACGATATTACTGTCAATGATTATCCATGCAACGATGTCGGGACCGATTTTTCTTCTTCGATAAATGGCAATATCAGTACATATTTCACTAGCGATATTACATTAACCGGTGTTTCTGGCACAAAAATATTCGGAAATTTGACACCAACAGCAACAAATTTAAAGTTTGGATCTTCATCTGCCCTCGGAAATATCACTTTTAATTTTGCTAGCATAAAAATCTCTCAGGTCGTTGTCAATGCTTATAAATATTCTAGCGATACTGTAAGCATTAAGGTTACATCGAGTGCTGATACGCTCGGAAAGACAATATCGATACCAGACTCCACTTCAACCAATTACACTTTTGATCTTGTTGATACAGGTAATTCGACTTCTCTAACTCTTGCCGGAGTTGGTAAACGTTTTCACTTAGAAGGACTCACGATCATCGGTGCGGGTTTGGCAGCTGGTTCGCCAATTGAAACCGGATTCCACGCTGAAGATAGCAATGCCGCGAACTACAAAACAAATGATGTGTATGCAACCGTCAACGGAATTACGGCTACGGTCGCCATGACAAGTGGTTCTTCGATTCCCGTCAATTATGGAGCCGGTGGATATAGTTATGTATTGAAAAACTCCAGCAATGAAGAAATCTCTTCGAATAGTAGTTTTGGCACAGTCGGAACATATTATGCTGTTGTTTCTTATAAATCATACACACCGATAACAATAGAATTAACTGTTTCGGATTTACCGCCTGTAACGCTAGTGTCCGTATCTGCTGTAGATTCCAAAACAACGTATGATATCGGCGACATTTATGATGAAGATAATCAGCTGGTCGTTACGGCTACTTATTCTGATTCCTCAAACGCAACAATTCCGTATGATGCAACAGGAGCTAATGGCTATACAATTTATTGTCTAGACCCAAATGCTGACGATTTTTACACTAGCAATCCATTTACGATTGCCGGCGATTACCTATTGACCGTCACATATAACGGCATCGAAAGCAATGATATCGAATTCGCAGTTCAAGCAGAATCAGAACCGGTCAGCGAAGCGACGATAAACGTTCTAACAAATTCTTTGTCCGACTCAACCCTTGTCACATCTCCGGCAACTTATTTATCTGCTAGCGGAGTGACGATTTCAAGTGCTAGCGCCAGCAATGTTTATGGTGGCGCGGGCGAAGCAAAATTTCGGTTTTCTTCTAGCAAAAATCCAAGTTCATTGACAATAAACTTCTCTTCAGGGGTTGTTATAACAAGCGTTTCTCTATCCGTTGCTGAATATAACACGACCGATACTATCAGCATTATGGCTGCAACGAGCGCTAACACCGCAGGCCAAAGCATGACATTAAGTACCGCAAGCGCAACCTTGAGTTATACCGCCTTTGCAAACGATACTAGCGAATCAACCAGCATTACGATTTCGAGTCCGACAAGCAATCGTTTCTTTTTGTATAACATTACTCTCGGAATCGGAGCCCCTTCTCCGGTTTCTTTAACAGGAGTGTCACTCAACAAGATCTCAACTAGCCTATCGGTGGGCGAAACCGAAACACTAATTCCGAGCATATTGCCAAGCAATGCAAATCCTAATCCAAATATATCGTGGTCGACCGGAAATTCAAGCGTCGCTACTGTTTCAAACGGACTGGTGACCGGTGTGGGCGAAGGAACAACTAATATTACCGTAACAGCTACACAGAATTCCGTTTCGTTTTCGTCATCTTGCTCCGTTACCGTCTCAGAAGCGACGAATTATTCAGTCAAGACCATGGATTATGATTACCGAGACTACATGGATAACAACTATTATTCAAATGTTGATTCAATGCCATCGACCGGAACGGTCAATTTGCTTGTGATTCCCGTTGCGCTTTCCGGCTATCCGATGACAGAAGCCACTCGTTCAAGAATCCAAAAAGCTTACTTTGGCACGGAAGCTGAAACCGGCTGGCACTCTGTAGAGACATTTTATGAAGAGGAATCGCATAACAGATTAGATATAACCGGAGTCGTTTCTCCGATTTATACCACAACATATGGAGCTTCTATTACGGAATCGCAAACCACTTCTTTAGTCACCACGGCCACAAATTGGTATAGAACTGAATACAGCACGCAAAACGGTAGAGAATTTGATGCTGATAGCGATGGCTATATCGATGGCGTCGTATTGATTTATAGCGCTCCGAATTATCAAAACAACAACGATAATCTTTGGGCTTATTGCTTCTGGACAAACAACACAAAAAATACCACTACCCCAACCGCAAAAACTTATTTCTGGGCATCTTATGATTTTATGGACGAATCGAGCAATATCTCTATTGATGCTCACACATATATCCATGAAGCGGGGCACTTAATGGGCCTTGATGACTACTATAATTACGATCGTTCGAGTGATTATGGCGCCGCGGGCGGCTTTAACATGCAGGACTTTAATGTTGGAGAGCACGATCCTTACTCTCGCGTCGCTCTCGGGTGGATCGATCCGATCGTCCCGACCGGAAGCACGACACTGACGATTTCGCCGGGACAAGCAATTATTTTGTCGCCAAATGATTTGTCATCAAATTCTCCTTTTGACGAGTATTTGATCATCGATGTCTATTCGCCTACCGGCCTCAATTACATGGATGCAACATACAAATATGGCGGCGCCTCATCAATGTATCCTATAGGGCCGAGCGCGACCGGTATTCGAGTTTGGCATGTCGACGCGCGACTAATGAGAAATTACACCGGTTCGGCACCGACTATTACAACATCTATTTCTACGGGATATAGATATACACACGCCATGAGCAACTCGACTGATGATGATTATGGTTCGCTATATGCTCTTTACCGCGATTACAAACTTCTGCACCTCTTGCAATGCGGCGGAACTAATACCTATGTTAATGGCGGGAAATTCTCAGCCTCAGACCTTTGGACGGTCGGCAAATCGTTTTCAATGAGTTCCTACGCTGGTTTCTTTGTCAACAGCGGGAAACTGAATAGTAATACAACTTTACCTTATTCCTTTACGGTAACGGCCATTAATGGTTCTAGCGTCACTCTTTCAATCACTAAAAATTAGTGATTATACTATCGCTTAAGACAAAAAAAGCGTCGCATCACTGCGGCGCTTTAAACTAATGATATTCGTGAATTAGGCTGGTTGCATGGCGCCGAACAAGACGAGCCAGGCGAGGATGCTTTTAGCAACTAACGAAAGAATGATATAGACTCTTTCACCATATAGGTAGTTCGACCATTTGCCGACCTTCAAATACTGAAGGATCATGTTAACTGGGAAGGTGTTGAAAGCGACGAAATACGTACCGACAATCGCCCAGACAAACCACGGAACTTGATCGTAGTTACCCGTGCCAAACATATAAATTAAGATGACGGCCCAAGGGGCGATACCGGCGATTGAACCCCAGACGAACGGACCCCACTTCAAGTTTTTCTTGTCGGCCCCGGCATTTAGTTGTTCCATGACCAGACCAAACAAGTTCATCGAAGCATTGACGACAAAAATAAGAATTAAAGAGGCGATGTCTTTGACTCCAAAAAGTGTTGAAATCAAGACGATCATCACTGAGCTGCTCAGCGCGTATTCAAACCAGCGGAAGCGGTTGATGCCTTTGCCTAAATCGCTCTCGTAAATGCGGTAAGTGGCGTTAGGAAGCGAAATTAAGGCATGAGCTCCGGCAGAGATGAAGAGGAAGACGGCGACTAATACTCCAAACGGAAGGGCAAACAATTGTTTGGATTCGACGACCAGCGCTTGTTGAACTGGGTCAAAAGCAATGTAGAATTGGACGATGTCCGGCTGAAATTCGGCAATCTTTTGAATGACGGTGCCGGCGAGGATGACCATTGCGATAGCTTGCACGAGATGCAGGAATCCCATGATGACATTGAAGCGACGCAGACGGTTCATTTCAGTCGTTCCCCGCATGAAGGCGAAGTAGTTGTTCATTTTCGTTTTTTTCTCCTAATGAATATATAATAATATTAACAATTTGACACATGTAAAGTAAATAATATTGCTTAGTGAAGAGTCTCACGAGAGTTGGTTGCGATAAACAGTTTTTATAGGGTTTTATTGTAGGATGATACATAGTATACTTTCACGAGGGGATAAACATGAAAATGAAAAAAATAATACTAATATCGATAGCAATGCTGTCGCTTTTGTCTTCTTGCGTCACACCAAATTCAAGCGACAGTTCGAGTAGTACTTCAACATCCGATACTTCTTCTAATACAAGTGGCGATGTCTCTTCGGACACGAGCTCCAATACAAGCAGCGACACGAGTGGCAATTCTTCTTCTAGCTCTTCATCAAGCGATACGAGCATCGAGCCACAAGTGATGTCAATTGCCGAAATCCGCGTTCTTTCATTGGCATGCGAATCATTAGCCAACGAGGTCGGTGTCGGAGCATCAACAGACCTGGTGGAATTCACCGGCAAATTGCTTGCCAGACTAGATTCCGGCACTTCTAAATCCCAATATGGGAATCAATATAAATTCTTATTTGCCGACAGCACCGGATATATATACGTTAATGCCAACCTTCTTACTTATTATGATATGGCCGCGGGAATTGGCGAATTTTATCGAATCGTCGGAAATCCTTCCATCTATATCGGAGAAGCTGAAGTCGTCTTGAAAAATTACTATACCACTCCAAGAACCGAAATCGATTTATCGACCTTGGCAGAGGAGATGGATGATATAAGCGAAATTCATCAGCATGCATCCTCTTTGCGACTCAATAATAAAGGTGTTGCTTTTAGCAAAATCGTCACTTTTGAGGCCGCCTTCCTCGGAAAAGCCGATAATGCCGTGCTGCTTTTTAGCGATGGTATCAATGCGATCTACGTCCATGGCGACAACTATGTCGGCAATCGCTTCACGATAAACAGTTCATATCGCCTGATCGCCGCTGTCACGATGTTCAATTTCCGTCCTGGTGTCGAGTTTATCGACAGGGGACCGGCTGATAATAAATTTGAAACAGAAATCGAGGCTTCTTCTTTGCCTCTTATCTCCGGAAACGAATTATACAATTACAAATACGAAACCGACGAAAATTCCTCTTATCCTAATTATTCATCCAAATTCACTCATCTATATCGCTATGAGGGTTATGTGAGTTTGTACACAAAGGGCGGCAGCGATTACATCGTCCTCGAGGATACTTACCACGAAAATTTCTATGCGACATATCAAAATGCGGCGGCAGCCAAAACCATCTTTGCCAAAAACCTCGATTGCGTGGATCTATATAGCGATGCCGACTTCCTCAGATGCCCATTCAATGACTATCTAGGAGAAGACATAAAAATACAAGTTGTCTTCGTCCCTTATCTGTGGAACACAAGCAATTATTGGCAAGGCTACTTCTTGACCAAAACAATCAGCAGCAAATAATAAACAAATTGCTTGTTAATCTTAAAATAAATGTTAAACTGATGCGGTAAACTGTTGAATATAGGTTTACTTCGTTATGTTATTCAGAAAGGTGTTATCATGCTGGGAAAAGTTAAAAGCTTCAACAAGGAAAAAGGTTATGGTTTCATAACTGGCGAAGACGGAAAAGACGTCTTCT
>Ga0265297_10012118_pt1 | contig 10411 bp, 8 predicted proteins | sample Munlanlwell13791_FD_192502 | JGI IMG/M metagenome (GOLD analysis project Ga0265297, IMG submission 192502) | Leachate microbial communities from a municipal landfill in Southern Ontario, Canada - Leachate well 137-91 | ecosystem: Engineered > Solid waste > Landfill > Unclassified | place...
TAGCCAATTTTTTTTACCTTTTCAGCCTTTTCAGCTAAAAATGGATTGGCATTGTTGATAAAGATGGTACCCCCCCTTTGTTCAAGAAACCGGAAAAGCTCTGTTTTGGTTTGGATAACCCCTTCAAAAGAGCCAAACCCTTCGAGATGGGCCCTTCCAACATTGGTGATCAATCCATAATCAGGCAGCGCAATCCTGCACAACTCCTCAATCTCTCCGGGATGGTTGGCCCCCATTTCGATAACCCCGAATTCAGTTTCGGGTCTGAGCGTGAGCAGGGTTAATGGAACTCCTATGTGGTTGTTAAGATTTCCTTTGGTGCTGATGAGATTGTATTTTTTGGAGAGTACCGCAGAAACCAACTCCTTGGTTGTAGTCTTACCATTGGTACCGGTGATAGCCAGGATTGGGATACCTAATTTTCGCCGGTGGAGCCGTGCCACATTCTGTAGAGTCCTGAGCACATTTTCAACCAGAATAATCTTTTCATGAATTGCAAATTCGGCCTCGTCAATAACGGCATAAGCGGCTCCTGCTTCAAGAGCGGCAAGGGCAAAGGCATTGCCATTAAAATTATCCCCCTTCAGCGCAAAAAAGATGGAGCCCTTCTCAATCTTGCGACTGTCGGTTGTTACCACAGGATGGTCCTGAAAAATACGGTAAATTGCCTCAGGTGTCATGGGAAGATTTAAAAAAACCTCATCCGATGATGAGGTTTCTATATTTATTTCGGTTCTGAGTCTCCAAGTTTCGTCATGGCACACCGGAACCCAATGTCATTGGTCGACTTTCTTTCGTCCATGTACCGCCTGGTACCTGGCCCCAACCAATAAGGCCTGTCTTTCCAACTGCCACCTTTGTATACCCTGGTATGATCAGAAATCCTTGGCACATAATTCCCTTTTAGACTGGGATACATGGCATTGGTACTGATGCCGCTTTTGATCGAATCATCTTTGTTTTTCCAAAGACTCTCTTCAATATTGGATTGATAATCGCCATCCTTAAAATTGGTAAAATTGGCAACCGTATCCTTTAGCATTTCGCCGTATTGATTGCGAACAAAATTTCCGGCAGAATCCTTTTTGAAATTGGTATAAACGCTACCGCGAAGTGGTTGAAATTCATTAAATTCCTGGAAAGAGGTAGGCCGGTATACGTCCTGAACCCATTCGTTTACATTTCCTGCCATGCAATAGAGCCCGAGATCATTGGGCTCAAAAGATTTCACAGGAGCAGTGATCTCAAAGCCATCGTTCAATGTCCCTGCAACGCCCATATAGTCACCGCGTCCCCTGACACTGTTGGCTTTAAACAGGCCGCGTGTCTGTTTGTCCGTTGAACGGATATGGCTGCCATTCCAGGGATAAATACGGCGGTCGGTAATAACCTCTTCATCGGTATTTCCAATCAGTGCAACTGCAGCATATTCCCATTCAGCTTCGGTTGGAAGACGGTACCTTGGTAGCACAATTCCATCCGACATGCTGGTTCTCCTGGTCGCACCATCTTTACCCAAATTCTTCAATGGCCTTTTCCCGTCTGTTCCATTGTAAAGGCCGTTAAGATAACTGTCCGAAGTGAAGGTATTCTGTCCGCTTTGTTTGGTATCTTCTGCCAGGATACGGTCATTGACCAGGATTCTTTCGTTGACCCTGTTTGTTCTCCATTTGCAATAATTGTTAGCCTGTTCCCAGCTTACACCAACAACCGGGTATTCTGAGTAGGCCGCATGCCTCAAATAGTTTTCGAGATAAGGTTCGTTGTAAGCCATTTCATTTCTCCAAACCAATGTATCGGGAAGCGCGGCTTTGTATACTTCCGGATTGTTTGGATAAACCCTTTGTAACCAATAGAGATACTCTCTCCAGTCGATGTTGCGAACCTCTGTCTCATCCATATAGAAGGAGGCCACAGTTACGCGTCGGGGTGAATTGTTGTAATCAAAAATAACATCCTGCTCAACACGGCCCATCGGAAAGGTTCCTCCCTGAACATAAACGAGTCCGGGACCTGTCTCCTGTGAATAGTTGGCATTGTATTCAAACCCCCCGTTTTTGGGATCGTTGTAGTTCCAACCTGTCGTGGAAGAGCCAGACTTTTTGGTTGGCAATAGATTGCATGACGCCACTAAAAGGCTTACGGATAACAATATAACAGCATTTAGCTTCATGTGTAAATATTTTTTTATTGCTTGTATGTAACTTTCTTCAATCTCCTGTTTTTTTTGGAAGTTAAAGATCAAAAAAGTCCCATATGAATCGCAAAGTTATATCCCTGAAAAAATCTTTACCCGATATTTTGTTTGGTCCCAATATTTGGAAAATTATGTAATGCTCCAAGAATTGGCGATAGCCACAAATATATTGCAAATTAATGAAAACTGTATTTATTTTTCAACAATGAAGTTCACAATACACATTGATTTTTTTAAATTTGTTCAACAGTCGTGGGAGAAAAACATTTATTGTCGTTTTTTTATGGTTCATTTAATATTGCGGATGATACCATCTCCAAAAAATCTGCTGGCAAAAATGTTCAATCGTCTCTATTTTAGCCTTCTAATCATATTTTTTGCACTGCTGATTTACCATGAAGGATTGGCACAATCTGTTGTGCCCAATCCCATCTTTTCGAGTGGTAAATGGGTTAAAATTGAATCTTCTGCAGTAGGAATCCACAAAATCTACTATTCCTGGCTGAAAAATATTGGATTTTTGCATCCCGAAAACGTCAAAATCTTTGGAAGCAGGAACGAAATGATATCGGACCGGAACAATGTTTCGTCCGAAAATAGCCCAATACAGATTCCATTACTTCGTATGAAAGAGTCCTCAGGAGCGGAGGCATTGCTCTTTTTTGTTCAGGGTCCGGTTCGGTGGGATTATGAAAAGGCCGCAGGTCAATACCATCCTATTAGAAATCAACCAGCCTGCGGGATCTCCTATTTTTTTCTGACCGAGGATATTGGGAGTGAACTACCGTTGTCTATGTCGAAGATACCTTCTGGAAATCCTGATATTCAATCAAGTGAATATGACGATTTTGTATTGTGGGAGGAGGAGAACTTGAATTTGCTTGAATCTGGATCAAGATGGTTTACCGCTTTACTGGTCGGAGGAAATGTATTATCCAGGAGTTTTACATTTCAGGACCGCGTTGAATCAGAGCCCATTCATTGCAGTGTTTATGCCGCCGGCAGAAGTACATCTTCCACCCGGATGGAGTTGGCCGCCAATGGAACGGCATTGGGATCTATTCGGTTTAATCCGATTCAAAATTCATCCGGCTCTGATTTTGCAACTGCAGATTCTTTGAAAATATCGGGTACATTAACAGGTGCGGATGTGACTTTGTCAGCGAAATATTATGGAACTGGGTCAGGTCAGTGTTGGTTTGATTACGCTAAATTGCAATGCCGTAGAACCCTTCAATATCGTGGTTTGCCGTTGCTTTTCCGTGATAGCAGGACGATCGGGAAGGATAGGATTGTTGAATTTCAGATCAAAGGGGCAAACAGTTTGCTCCAACTTTGGGAGGTCACCAATCCGCTTTACCCGGTTCAGCATAGCTTTCAATTCGCCAATGGACTATTGACCTTCCGGATCAACAGTGATTCTCTGCGCAGTTTTATCCTTTTTGATCCTCAAAATAAATATCCTGAAGTTACCAAAACGGAAGCGATTAAAAATTTTGATATCCTGCATGTTGATACCCCACAGTTTTTGATTCTAACCCCTGCGACCTTTCTGGATCAGGCTTTACGACTGGCCCAGTTCCATCGATCAAAGGATAATATGAATGTAAAAGTAGTGGCGGTAGAAGATTTATTCAATGCATTAGCCGGTGGTTACAGGGATATTGCGGCCCTCAGAAATTATGTCATGCATTTGTCCCGGCAAGGCGGTGGTTCAAATGGGGCACTCCTTAAATATCTGTTGCTTTTTGGCAAAGGTACCTGTGATCCGGTGCACACGACCAGTGACAATAATCCCAACTGGATTCCGACTAGGCAGTCGGCGAATTCGCTCCATGAGATCGATTCATACGTATCGGATGATTTTTTCGGAAAACTGGAAAGTAATCCTGCTGGTCACAATGGAACCCTAAACATTGGTGTTGGAAGGATTCCTGCAAGTAACCTGGCGGAGGCCACCCTCGCTGTCGACAAAATCATCCATTACCATGAAGCCGCGACTTTGGGCGATTGGCGCAACAACATCTGCTTCATTGCGGATGACGAGGACAACAACCTGCACGTCAGCGATTCTGAAAATTTGGCCCAGTTCCAAGCCCGGAATAACCCGGAGTACAATGGATCAAAGATCTATTTTGATACCTATCCCGAAATCCTGACGCCAGAACAGCGCTATCCTGCCGTGACTGTGGCGATTCGTCGTTCGGTGCAGACCGGAGACCTGATTGTCAACTATGTAGGCCATGCAAGCGAAGACGGATTGGCACATGAAAGAGTATTAACGGTGAACGACATTGACGGCTGGTCGAACAAAGACCGACTTCCGCTCTTTGTAACGGCCACCTGCGAGTTTAGCAGATGGGACATGCGGGTGAAAAGGTCTGCGGGTGAACATCTTCTCTTTCACTCTGCTGGAGGGGCCATCGCATTGCTATCAGCAACCAGGCTGGTCTATTCGGCCTCCAATTTTGAGATCAACAAAAGCTTCTTTAACCACGTTTTTGACAGGGATGAACTTGGTGATAACCTACGATTGGGAGATATTATACGTCTGGTGAAAAATGAAAACGGCGGAACCATTAATACCGCAAAATTTTGTTTGCTTGGTGATCCGGCATTGCGCCTTAGTTATCCGGAACAACGTTGTGTAAACCTTGAAATAAACCATCAATCGGTGCACCAGTTTGATGGGGTTATCTCCCCTTTAAGCCAGGTAACCATTTCGGGTGAAATTCAGGACAGAAGCGGTTCCAAAATTGTGTCACTCAACGGAATCCTCTCCATCCAGGTTTTTGACCAACCAACGACCAAAACCACCTTGGGCAACGGAGGACAACAACCATTCACTTATGAAGCACAGGAAAATAGTTTATTCAATGGTTCTGCATTAGTCAAAAATGGATCCTTCAGCTACTCTTTTGTGGTTCCGAAGGATGTGAACTTTAATAAAGAGCCGGGCTTGATCCGCTACTATTTCAAAAACGAAGTGACCGATGGCAATGGATCATTTGCCAACATTCATTTCAATGGGACTGCAACCATACCCTCTTCTGATACCAATGGGCCAGATATTCGTCTGTATCTTGAAAACGAGAAATTTATCGATGGAGGTACAGTTTCTGCCAATCCATTGTTGTTGGTTTACCTGAGCGATGGAAGTGGGATCAATAGTACGGGATATGGGATTGGCCACGACATCACGCTCGAAGTGGACGGTAAGAATGCAAATCCACTGATTCTGAACAATTATTTTAGAGCAGATGCTGCCTCCTGGCAATCCGGTGCCATCATTTATCCCCTGACAATTTCAGGCAATGGCGCACATACGCTGACATTAAAGGTTTGGGACAATGCCAACAACTCTTCCTCAGTAACAGTTAAGTTTTTTATCAGTAAAGAGATGGTGATTCATGAAATGTACAATTTCCCCAACCCTTTTTCTGATCAGACCAGGTTTGTCATCAACCAAAACCGGTACGATGAACTTTTTGACGTAAATCTGGAGATTTTGGACCTTACAGGGAGAACCATGTACCAAACCAAACAAATTCTCCCTTCCAGGGGATATGAAATCAGTGATTTGTATTGGAATCCTGGGCTGTTAAATCCAATTCCAGCCTATGGCATTTACTTATACAGGATTACACTTAGCGGTACAGATGGACAAAAGACAATGAAGGCAGGACGACTGATTTTGAGAAAATAATCGATTTGGGATAATATTTCTGTCTCTCGGTATTTAGTTTCTGAACTTCTTAAGTCTAGTTAATAATTTAATGTTGTGTAAATTACCTTATAAAACATACTAATTCAGAATCATATATAATTTTCCACTCTCAACATTCAACTCTCAACTTCTTAGTGGTGGGCAATTGGTTCTGCAATTCCATCTGTGGCTCCCAGAACATTACCGTTAGAATGAATTGAACCGATTAACAACAATCCGGCAACATGAGGTGCTGCCATTGACGTACCGTTCAAACTTGAGTAGGTTCCAGCAAGGCCGGTTGAATAAATTTCAACACCGGGAGCGCAATAGTCAACGGCAGATTTTCCATAATTGGAGAAATTGGCAAACAGGTTGTTCTTGTCCATTGCTGATACTGTATAAATATTATCCCCGTTAACTCTTGCAGGAGAATTGGAAACAATTGTTGCATTGTTACCGGCTGCGATAACAAAACGGATTCCTTTGTTGGATGCTGCAATGACTGCGTTGTCTATTCCCAGTGATGAACCTGCCTCAAAACTAATGTTGGCTACATCACCAGGTTTGCCATTCGCTCCAACATATTCGATACCAGCAACCATTGCAGCGATAGTTCCATTTCCCTCCTTATTCATTACCCTTACAGATACCAGCTTTGCCCCGGCAGCGACTCCAACTACACCGATTCCGTTTCCTTTAATGGCTCCGATTACGCCAGCTACATGTGTACCATGTCCAAATTCATCGGTTGGGGAAGAAGAACCTTTAACGAATGAGATTGATCGGGTTAGATCAACATTCAAATCGGGATGGGTCAAATCGATACCTGAATCTATGATCCAGGCTGTTTTGTCAGGAGCAGCAATGCCGCCACCTACGCATTCAACTCCCCAGGGAATTATTTCAGTGGAAATAGATTTATTTGGAGCAGAAGGAACATTTGAAACTGAATGATTGGAAATGCCATCATCAACGGAGACCAAGCTGTTGTCTTTGCTACAAGCGACAAAAAGGAGCAGGCTTAAGGCAAAAGCGGCTTTTAAAAATTGAGTTGTCATGACGGTCGTTTTGTGTTTTACTTTGGAAGTAAAAATATCCTGCAGATCGGCCGCTGTCGGTAAGGGGTTTGGAGTAAAAACACTTCGAAATAGCTGATTAACAATACGTCAAAGCATTACCAAGACGTAGGCAAAATTGAGTCTTGGGTGTAGGTAAACTGACTACACCAATTGATTGCTTCAAACATAACTTACTGAAATATATTGTTATAGCTATTGTTTGTTCAGTCAATATCGTGGGATAATTGGTATATGAACGATTCGTTGCCACATAAAAGCACTTCTGTTCACATAAAAGAATACCATCTTATTTTTATTGTAGCAATAAAAAACTTATTCAGTTGGCGTGATTTTATAGTGATGTATTTGGGAGTAATTGAAGTGACTAGAGTGAACTAAATTGACTAAAGTACTTGCAGCTTCAGAACGATAATGTAACTTTACCCTAACTTTAGTCACTCTAGTCACTTTAGTTCACTTTAGTCACTTCTTAAAGAAATGAACATTCGCATTGGTCTTGGTTACGACGTCCATCAACTGGCAGAAGGTGAAGAGCTCTGGCTTGGAGGGATTCTGATACCCCATGAAAAAGGGACAGTTGCCCATTCGGATGGGGATGTGCTCCTGCACGCCATTTGTGATGCATTGTTGGGTGCAGCCGGATTGAGAGATATTGGCTATCACTTTCCGGATACGGATCCGGCATTCAAAAATATTGACAGCAAAAAATTATTGGAAGAGGTTTACCGGTTAATCAAAGAAAAAGGGTACAAGTTGGTGAACCTGGATGCCACTATCTCTGCGCAACGTCCAAAATTGAAAGATTTTATCCCGTCTATGGAGGATGTTATAGCAGAAATTCTTGAGAGTCAGCTTGGTCAGGTAAATATCAAAGCTACCACTACCGAGAAGTTGGGATTCGAAGGCAGGGAGGAGGGAATTTCGGTTCAGGCAGTGGTGTTGATCCAAAAAGCAATTAATTGTTAACAATAGGTTAAACAATTGCATATAATCCAAATACCTTCTGAATCCGGAATTTAGTGTGTAATTTCACATTGATTATATAGACTAATCAAAAAAAAACAATAGTTATGAGCAAAACAGTATGGATTGTAATTGGAGTCATTGTATTGGCCCTGTTTATCGGAATTAGTTGGGGCATTAAAACAGGTAACAGCATGGTAACCATGGAAGAGGGTGTCTCGTCAGCATGGTCACAGGTAGAAAATGTATACCAGCGCCGGGCCGATCTGATCCCAAATTTGGTCAGTACGGTGAAGGGTTATGCTGCGCACGAAAATGAGACATTGACAGCAGTGGTCGAAGCAAGGGCCAAAGCTACCTCTGTTACGGTGGATCCTACAAAATTAAATGCAGCATCAATTCAACAATTTCAACAGGCACAGGGTGGTTTGTCTTCAGCTTTGTCAAGACTGATGGTCGTTGTGGAAAAATATCCCGATCTAAAAGCCAATGAAAATTTTCTGAACCTGCAAGCGCAACTCGAAGGGACAGAAAACAGGATTACCGTCGAACGTCAAAAATTTAATCAATCGGCGCAGGCATTTAACACCTATATCCGTTTGTTCCCGCAGAGCATCATTGCCTCGATGCGCAATTTTGAGAAAAAGGCCTACTTCGAAGCAGAAAAGGGAGCAGCAACAGCACCAAAGGTCGATTTTTCAAAAAAGTAATTTAATTGCCCGACGACAAATGAGTACCCAAAAAATTCTCTCCCAAAAGGAGGAACTAGAGGTAGTACAGGCTATCCAATTAGCTGAGCACCAAACCAGCGGTGAGATTCGTGTTCACATTGAATCTGTCTGCAAGGGCGAAGTGCTCGACAGGACCGCATGGCTGTTCAAATCACTGAAAATGCACAAGACAGCTCTGAGAAACGGGGTGCTCATCTATTTGTCTACTACCGACCGGAAATTTGCCATCATTGGCGATTCAGGCATCAATGCTGTCGTTCCCATTGGTTTTTGGAACGATGTGAAAGATACGATGATCGGTTATTTTATGGATGGATTTGTAATGGAAGGATTGGTTATTGGAATCGGTAAAGTGGGAGAGAAGCTGAAAGAGTTTTTCCCATACCAAAAAGATGATGTCAATGAACTTCCTGACGAAATAACTTACGGTAAATAGACAATGAAAAATATACTTCAAAAGCTTATTGCTCCACAGTTTTTTCTGATGGTGTTGCTGCTTTTTATTTTTGCGGGAGCCTATGCTGCCGATGAGTTTCCTGAACGTCCCGAACCACCTCGTTTGGTCAATGATCTTGCCGGGATTTTATCTTCCACTCAGGTTTCAGCGTTGGAAAATAAGCTGGATGCTTTCAGTAGGCGCACATCCACACAAATTGCCATTGTGATTGTCAAAGATATCTTCGGATATGACAAAGGGGATTATACCTTCAAGCTTGCGGAGAAATGGGGAATTGGCCAAAAGGGCAAGAACAATGGAATCCTCATCATGGTTAAGCCCAAATCCGGCAATGGTGAGTCCGGGAAGGTCTTTATCGCAGTTGGATATGGATTGGAGGGGGCAGTTCCGGATATTACGGCCCGCAAGACAATCATTTCGGCAGAAATGATGCCAAGCTTCAAGTCAAATGATTATTATACCGGCCTCGACCGCGCCACAACAGTCCTAATGTCGTTGACATCCGGTGAGTTTACAGCCGATCAATACGACGAGAAAGTTTCCAAACATTCGGTGTTTCCTGGCTTCGCACTTTTACTGGTTATCTTTGTCGTTTTCATGCTCTTTAACCGAAACCGCTATCGCAGCGTAGGCGCCGACGGTAGTGGTACTGGAAGCCTGCTCGGATCACTCTGGCTCCTGAGCATGCTTGGCGGCCGGGGCGGCGGTGGTTCCTGGAACGATTTCTCAGGTGGTGGCGGCGGCGATTCCGGTGGCTTCGGCGGATTTGGCGGTGGCAGCTTCGGTGGCGGCGGCGCTGGCGGGGAATGGTAGAACGAATTGACATAAAAATGGCCCGGAAGGGCTTTTTTTATGTCAATTCTATCAGTAACTTGCATCGATTTAAATTTAATGACCTTACCTGCGGCGATTCTTGTTGTGCTTACTTGAATCGCGAATTCCTTTGAAGAGTTTTGTTAAATCTTTAATGCCAGGAAAATGTTATTCGATGTCGATAAACAAACGATAAAGGACTTGAATCTCTTCGAAGAGCGGGCGAATGTAAAATCAGTTTTTTCCGTTTACAATCGAACAGTGACGAAGGGTGGACGTGAATTGCTTAACAGATTATTTAGAACTCCTGTTGCAGATTTTGAATTTTTACATAGTCGTAAAGCGGAGATTAATTTCTTCTTTTCAAATGAATGCCCGTTAAAACTCAACTCACGCCACATCGATTTTATAGAACATTATCTAACCAACGATAGGTTTCCGCTTCGCAATAACTTTATCGAT
>Ga0265297_10012120_pt1 | contig 10410 bp, 5 predicted proteins | sample Munlanlwell13791_FD_192502 | JGI IMG/M metagenome (GOLD analysis project Ga0265297, IMG submission 192502) | Leachate microbial communities from a municipal landfill in Southern Ontario, Canada - Leachate well 137-91 | ecosystem: Engineered > Solid waste > Landfill > Unclassified | place...
CGCGCGGTTCGATAGATAAAATTCGTTTGACCGGAGAATAATAAACCTCGCCTCCTCGCGCACCCCGCGCGGAAATTCGTTGAAAACATATTGTTATTCGCTGTCAAGCAATATGTGTTAAAATACTCTTTTCCTTCTTTATTCTTCGGCATTTTTGTTGCTTTTAGTTTTTGCACCCTACATTTTAGTTTTTGCACCCTACAACCCCGGTTTCCTCGGTTTCCTCAAGTTTCCACCGAAATACTCTAAATCTTCTAAAAATAAAGCCATGAAATATAATAAACCAAAGTATATTATAATTAAAATACAACCATTCCATTCGTTTTTTATTTCACCAATATACCATAAGCAGATGCAAAAATTACCTGACATAATCATGATAACAATTGGTTTATTGAAAATAGTTTTTAGTAATAAGTGATTTTCTAAGTAATATGTTATCTTTGACTTTTGTATTATGTTGTATTTTGAAGCTAATATCAAAACATCTCTATATTCGACATTTTTTACAAAAAACAATATAATAATAAAATTGAATATTATCCATGGTACCCAATAATAAATGTTCCAATTATTAAAGGCTTTTTCCTTTAAATATAAATATGGTGTAAAAATCATATTGAGAGAAACCAGAAGGAAAAATATACGATGCTGAATAAATGTTAACTTCTTATTCATATAAAATCTGGGAATATACCCAGTTCCCGAAGGCCCTAAATCCAATCCTCCTGTTTCTTTATCTTCTTTAAAAGGAAATTTAGTATAAAACCAGAAGAACAAAAATATTTTTGATAAATAATAGATACAGTATAAAAGCAATTTACGTGCAGAGAAATAAGGGTTTTTGTTTTCCTTGCAGATTGCATCTTTCACTTTATCAGAATATTTCATATATTGAGCCGTATAATTAATATTCCATTCACAATTACATTTTTTGCATTTCCACCTTTCTTTATAGTGAAAACAGTATCCATAATAATGGATAAGAAATAATTTACTCTTTTCATGACAATTGGGACATTCTGTATCCATCAGTTTAGTGATAGATACAAATAAAGAACTTCCTAAAAAGCAGAATAAAAAAAATGCAGATATTGAATATATTAAAATCATCATTTATATATAGTGTCGAAAAAGAAACAATCCTCCAAATATCAATAAATCGTATCCCTTATAAGATAATAATAGCATCTTTGTAAAGACCATGCCCCAAGTTGAGAAATTGATAATCCAGCCTCAGCTACCTCTCCACTCACATCTAATTGCCCTCCAATGCCAAGCCCCCCGATATACGGAATAGGAATTGGGGTAAAACTGGTTTCCCAAAACCATCCCTTATATTTTTCCACACAGCTTTCTTTCGAGTTACCCCAAGGTGGATTCGTATTTACCAGACCACCGCCTATTGAAGTGCCTGTTTTCCCAAAACAGACCTTTCCAAACCAAGCACTATGCCTTTTACCTGTTTCTTTATCGGTACAAGAAAGATGTGTTGCACCTACGCCGAATATAGGTCCTAATCCAACTTCACCACCTACAAAAGTTCCATTAGCATCGAGGAGATTGTTATCCGAGTCTGGAGATGGAGGACCACCACCACCAAATGGAGGTGGCAAATGGGGTGGGCTCGGAGGATTCCCGCCGCCGGGAGGATTGCCACCGCCGCCACCGCTGCCGCCACCACCATATCCTCCCCCTCCATAACCTCCGCCAGCTCCGCCAGTCCCTCCTTCGCCACTAGGAATGGGGCCTCCACCGCCGCTTCCTGGAAGTGGAAATTTGCCGGCTCCGCCACCGGCGGAGCCGGGGAGGCAACCGTGGGAGGCAAGACAGTTTGTAATAACCATGTCGTCCATTCCAGATCCGGCTCCGCACATCGCGCACTTTCCATACCAGCACTGTTTGCATCCCGGCAAATCCACAGAGTATTGAAAGTGGAAGGGATCCTGAGAATAAACAACAGCCCCCGCCGAGTCAGTTATTGTCTTAGGTTCACAGGAACCTCCCGGGTCAGAACGCGGCACTTCACAGGTGTTATAAGGACAATTCTCCCAGAACGTTGTTTTACATAGTCCTCCATTTTCATTACCCCAACGTGTGAAATCCAGCCCAAGGGGGTCTATGTAGTTGACAGGGTCATTGGAGACATAGGTATAAGGATTTAAAGACAGCAGCGGGTCGTGGGAGAGGAAGCGGGCGGTGTTGGGGTCGTAGTAGCGGGCGCGGTAGTAGTAGAGACCGGTTTCTTCGTCGAACCAGCGGCCGGTGTAGGTGAGCGGGTTGGGGATGTCGCCGATCTGGAGAACTATTCGGCCGAAGGTGTCGTAGCGGTATTTCTGAACTATCTGGCCGGATTCGTTCGTCAAATAAATGACGCTGCCGCGTTCGTCGTAGTGGTAATAAAACACGCGGCCTGAGCGGATCATTGCGACGGGGCGGTCGAGGCCGCCGTCGTAGCGCCATTCGGCGAGAAGGTTTCCTTCGGCGTCCATCTCCTCGACGAGGTTCAATCCGCTGTAGGCGTAGCGGGTGACGAAACCATCAATGTTCTTTTCAATTCTTCTGCCCGCCCAGTCGTAGGTGTAGGTGATTGTGGTGGAAGCTGTTGCGGCGCCACCCCGATATTTTTTAATCGTTACGATTCGGTCATAAGAATCATATTCGTAAGTTGTGCGTGCGCCGTCGCTTTTCCGCACCGTCTGGACTCGGTTTCCATTGGCGGGGTCGTCGGTGTAAGTGAAAAGGGAATCTTCCGTGAGGCGGTCGAGGTTGTAGCTGTGGTAGGAATAGTTCCTGGTTTCTGGCTGTCTGGTTGACTGGTTGAAGTAACTGCCGTTTTTAGAAGTTTTTCTGTTTCCCATTTTATCATAGGAATAGGACTCGTCCGGAAGTATAGCCTTTAAATCTTCCGGCAGGTCCGCGGCGGTAAGGCGGCCGAGGTTGTCGTAGGAGAAAGAGGTTGTGCCGTCCTGTGAGTCGGTGACGGATGTCAACATGCCGATGGAGTTGTAGGAGAAGGAGCGGTCGAGGAGAACGTCGAAAGATGAAGACACGGACAAAGGAGCCGAGCTGGTGCTCGGCGATCCCAGGGGGGAAGTCGCTGATGAAGCAGTATTGGAAATTGCATCCGTCATCCGGGTGAGGCGTGAAGCGGGGTCATAGGTGAAGGAGGTGGAGACGCCGTTGGGGCGTGAGGTTGCGGTGGTGCGGCCGGCGGTGTCGTAGGAGTAGGCGATGGTTCCGAATGCCCGTGCCCGTGTGGACGCGGCGAGGCGGCCCGCGGGGTCGTACTCGAAAGAAGACTCGCCGCCAGGGAGCGGCGCGCCGTTGATTTTCGCGGAGACGGTTTTCACACTTAAATTTTCGTCATAGGTGTAGGCTGTGTCAAGGGCGATTTCCGGCAGGCCGGGATTGAAGGATTTAAGTGTATCGGAAACGGCGGCGGTGGAGCAGGAGCCGTTGAAGGAGATTTCCGTTGCGCCGGCGGCGGACTCCGCGCGGGTAACACGGCCGAGGACGTCGCGGGAGTAGGCGACGTCGTCGCGGGTTCCGGGGGCGTCGATTTTTATCAGATTGTTCATGGAGTCGTAGGAGAGGTTGAAAGAGACGCCGCCGGGCTTGCTGTAAAAAACGGGGTTTCCGTTGGCGTCGTAGTGGATTGAGTCGGGGTCGTAGGCGTCGCGTTTTTTCGATATGAGGCGGCCGGCGGCGTCGTAGGAGAAAGAGATGCCGCGAGCGCGCGGGTCTGTGATGCTTTTCAGCAAACCGTAATCGGGGTAGTAGGAATAAGTCACCTGCTCGCCGTCGGGGCGGAAGGATTTCGTGACGCGGTTGAGGGCGTCGAACTGGGAGGAAGAGACGCGGCCGAGGGGGTCGGTGGAGGAGAGAATATTGTTGTTGGGGTCGTAGAGGAGAGAGGAGCGTGCGCCGAGTGGGTCGACGGTGGCGGTGAGGCGATTTATGCTGTCGTACTCGAAGTGGGAGGCGGCGCCGGCGGGGTCGGCGCTGGAGAGGATGTTTCCGGCGGGATCGTAGACGACGGAGGAGCGTGCACCGAGGGGATCGACCGCTGCGACGGCGCGGCCGAGGGGGTCGTATTCCGCGCGCCAGGTGTTGCCGAGCGGGTCGGTGATGGAGAGGAGGCGGCCGAGGGTGTCGTACTCGTAGGAGGTGGTGGTTCCGCAGACGGAGGTATAGGTTAAAATCTGGCCGGCGTCGTTGTAGGTGTAGGAGGCTACGCCGCCCGCGGCGTCGGTGGCTTTCACCACGCGGCCCATGTCGTCGTATTCGAGGAAGGAGGTCCCGTAGCCCTCGGGATAGATGATTTTATCCACCTGGCCGAGTTCGTTGTAGTAGTAATCGTAGACGTTGTGGAGCGGGTCGATGATGGCGGTGGCGGCGGGTCCGTAGAGGTAGCCGGTGCGGTTCAGGAGCGGGTCGGTCTGCTCGATGACGCGGCCGATCTCATCGTACTTGAAGGAGGAAACGCGGCCGCCGGGCGCGGTGGTGGAGAGCAGCAGCCCGCCGGGGTCGTAAGTGAAAGTAGTCACGCGGCCGGCGGCGTCAATGGTTTTTGTGCGGCGGTTCATGGAGTCGTACTCGACGCGGAATGCGTTGCCCTTTGCATCGAGGGAACGGACGGGATTGCCCGCGGAGTCGTAGTAAGTGTAAGTGGTGCGTGGTAGCGAATCGGTGACGGATTCGAGGAGGCCGCGAGGGTTATAGTTGTAAGTTGTGGAGAAGCCGCGCTTGTCGGTGTAGGTGTGCGGGAGTCCGTTGGGGTAGTAAGTGTGGGAGTCAGAGTTTCCGAGGGCATCGGTGGAAGAGAGGAGGTTGCCGCGGGGGTCGTAGGTGAAGGTGGTGGAGTTGCCAAGGGGGTCGGTGATTTTCACCGGCTGATGGAGTTCGTTGTACTCGTAAGTGAAAAAGCCGCCGAGGGGGTTGCTGCGGGTGAGCATGTCGCCGCAGCCGGAATACTCGAATTTTGTGACAGTGCCGTTAGGGGCAGTCTGGGAAGTGACGTTCTGGTTTTCGTCGTAGGAGTAGGAGACCATGCCGCCGTCGGGGTTGACCTGGGAGAGTAGTTCGCCGTAGCGGCCGACCTCGTAGGTGAAGGAATGGCCGTCGAGGTTGGTGTAGCCGGCGGCGACGGAGGGGTCCGGGGGTGCGACGGGCGCGCCGGGATCGCCGGGGCTGACGAGGTCGTTGAGGACGGCGTGGGACTGGACGGGAGACACGGTGAACTCGCCGTATTCCGGCGGATCAACGGAGGCGACCGCGCCGGTGTCGTCGTAGGAATAAGTGGTTGCGAAACCGCGCTGGTCGGTTTTAGTGGAGATGCGGCCTGCTGTGTCGAAAGCGAAAGAGACGGAGGAGCCGTCGGGAAAAGTGATTTGATTTATGCCGTCGGCGGAATGAGAGAAAGAAGTTGAGCGGCCGGCGGGGGCCCAGTCGGAGGTTGGGTCGGTGATGGCGGCGAGGCGGCCGTCCGCGCCGTAGGAGAAGGACCAGACCTGGCCGGCGGTGTCGGTGACAGCGGTGAGGCGGTTTTCGCTGTCGTGGGAATAAGTGAACCGGTTGCCGTTTTTGTCTTCGCGGGCGGTGAGGAGGCCGTCGGCGGAGAAGTGGAATTTAGTGAGGCATTTGAGGGTCTGGGTGTAAGAGCCGTCGGGGTTCTTTTCGAGTTTGGAGCAATCGCCGGGATAGGAGCGGAAGAGTTTGCCGGGAATGAAAGAGACGATGTCGTTCATCTGGAAGCGGGCGGAGAAGAGGACGCTGGCGGGAGAGACGGCGAGGCCCTGGGCGGGGCCGAAGGAATCGACGTAAATGTTGAAAGAGGAATTTTCCTTGTTGACGCGGAAGGCGCGAGATTTTTCGGCGGTGGTGTCGAGGAGATAGAGGAGTCCGTCGGGGCCGAGTGCGAGGGCGGCGGGGTTTTCCGCTGTGCCGGCGAGATCGAGGAGAACGCGGCGCGACACAACGGCGGGCGAAACGGAGTGGTCGATGGTGGTTTCGGAGATTCTATAGCCGCCGGAGTCGGAGCGGTCGATGGAATAGACGGTTTCATGAGCGGAGGCGGGGTCGGCCGCGAGAGCGCGGACGTCGGACCAGAGGCCGGGAAGCGTGGTGACGGCCGATTCGACCGGTGCGGAGAAGTCCACGCGGACGAGGGAGTTTCCCCCGGAGTTTGCGACGTAGAGAATATTATCGGCCGCGAACGCGGCTGCGGCGGGTGCGGAGAGAGCAGCCTCGACGCGGGCGCGCAGGGAGTCGTCGGCGATGGGCGCGAGGGACGAAAAGCCGTCGGATAGAAGCAGCGTGTTGTTGGCGGTGTCGGGGATGATTATTACCGGCGAGCCGGAGATGACACCGGCGGCGGGCTGGCCGGGTTTTTCAGTGGAACCGAGTGAAGTGAGAGTGTCGTCGGTGGGATTGAATCTGAAAACCGCGCCGGCGAAGGGGCTGGCGATAAAGAGCGAGTCCGAGAGAGCGCCGGTTCCGGGTGTGATCTGGATGCGGTCCGCACCTGCGGGATCGGGCAGTGACGCGCCAAAAATTTCGGGCGTGACGCGCTGGAGGTTTTCCCGGCCGTTCTCATGGAAGATACGGGAACCTGCGCCGGAGACCATCATGATGGATCGGCCGTCGGGGGAGAAGTGAAGTTTTTCCCCTTCGGAGACGGACCAGCCGCGGCCGTAGGGGCTGTCTCCGTTATTGACGACGGAAAAGGAGCCGCCGATGGTATTTCCGAGGCGGAGGGTGTCGCCGAGATAATCGTTGGATGAGGTGATGGTGTAGTTAAAAATGCCGGTTGGCAGCGGATTCTCCGGCCCGCCGACAAGGAGGGCCAGGCGGCCGCCGTCGTTGGCTGCACCCTGGAAAACATAGTCGTTGGTTTGAGAGAAGCCCGCGCCGTTGGCGACGGTTATGCGGAGGGAAAGCGTGTCCGGCAGCGCCGCGCCGTCCGCCGCCTGGACGCGGACCTCGATGAGGTGTGACGGGTTAATGGTGGCGCTGTCATAAGTGAGGCCGGGCGCATAGTCCGCGCCCATGGTTTTCACGGAGGGCGGGCCGAAGCTCATGGAGAGATTGCCGGAGCCGACGCCGACGGAGGAACCGATGGGGAGTGAAAACTCGGGGCGGGCGGTGGAGATGGGGGTGAAGTCGACGAGGCGCGGCGGCACGGCAGCGATGGGTTCGCCAGTGCCGGGGGCGCAGGCGCGGGAGAAAGGAGTGTGGATTTCATCAATGAGAAGCGCCGCGGCGGGGGCGGAATGAGAGCCGCCGGGTTCGAGGCCGACGGTGAGGCGGTAGGTGAAATTGACGGGAAACCGTTTCAGGGGCGGCGTGTGCGGTGGCGGATTTTTTTTGTGGTCCTCGAAAGATTCAGAGAAGGAAAGCAGGCGCGCGCCGTTGCGGTAAAGCTCCACGTAGCCGGTGCGGTGATTTAAGACGACGCGGAAATCCTGCCATTCATCGACGGGGAACGGCGCGGGGCCGTTCGAGCGGCAGGATTCGTATATTCCTTTTTTATAGCGTTCGCAGAAGACGAAGCGGTCCAGGCGGGATTCCGCGCCGGAGGCATCCACGGACACGAGGGAGTAATCGCCATCGCCGTCCGCGCCTGGATCGAAAACGAGGCGCAGGGCTGGTCCGGGGGTCGGGACGTCGAAAGCGGCGATGATGATGCGTCCCGTGGCGGGGGAAGTTCGTTTGAGGCGGGTGCGGATTTCGATGGTGCTCCCCTCGGCCTGGGGCGGCTGTACGCAGACGCCGGAGACGGCGCCACCACCGGCGCCACCTGAGCCACCTGGGATTGAAATCGCGTAGTCGCCCTGCCCGTCTGGCACGAGGGAAACCGGGCCGGAGACAAGCCATTTCTCGGCGTCGAGATCGGGAGCGGAGAAAGTATCCCAGAGAGATATGTCCTCGTTGAAATCAAAGCGGTCCTGGGCGCGGACGGCGGAGGAGAAAAAAACGGAAGCGAAAAGTATCGCCGTCAGGACAATATTCTCCAGTTGGCGTTTCTTCATTTGTTGCTCCCCGTAAATCTTCTTTAGCGTTGTTGCAATAGTGCGGTGAAATCACGTATTTTATACACGTTCGCGAAACTTAAAACAACACCAGGGGATTTTCTTATAATGGAAAAATTCCTTCACTATCCACTCCTCATGCTTCTCGCCCGCATCGTAAACTCCGATCTTCAGGAGCAGGTCGCTTACCTGAAAGTCGAGAACAGCATCCTGCGCTCGAAGCTCGGAAAAAGAGTTCGGCTCACACCGGACGAGAGAAACAGATTAATCCGCTTCGGCGCGCCTCTTGGTCCGACTCTCAAGGATTTAATTTCCATTGTAACATATAGAACCTTCCAATGCTGGATAAAAGGGAACATTTTCTCGGAAAAGAGAAAAAGGAATGGAAGACCGCTTATCGAGGAGTCCATTCGGAATCTGGTTGTCGGCATGGCTTTGTCGGACCCGCAATGGGGTTACAAGCGTATTCACGGCGAACTCAAAAAACTCGGCATCGACATCTGCCTCACGTCCATCAGGAATATCCTCAAGGAGGCCGGACTTGAACCGGCGCCACTGCGGAAAGACGCCACCTGGGGCATGTTTATCAAAACCCATATCGATTCCCTCATCGCATGTGATTTCTTTACTAAAGAAATCTGGACGTTGCGCGGGAAAATCACCATGTATGTTTTCTTCTTCATCGAACTCAGAACGAGGCGGGTTCATATCGCCGGCATCTCCAGGTATCCGAAAAGAGACTGGGTCGAGCGCCGCGCCGCGGAAGTGCTCGATGTCATCGCGGAGTCCGATTTCACACCTAAATATCTCATCCGCGACCGCGACGGTAAATTCTCGGAACGCTTCGATGAAATCATGAAGGAGCATGGCATAAGAGTCCTGAAAACGCCTCCGAGGAAAGCCGTCTGCAATTCTGTCGCCGAGCGCTGGGTGAAAAGTGTAAAATACGAATGCCTGAACCACTTCTTTGTGTTCGGAAGTCATCACCTGGAATATCTTCTTTCATCCTACCTCGACTATTATCATAGATTTCGTCCTCATCAGGGAATCGGCAACGTGCCGCTGGACGGGCTACCGGAATCCCCGGCCGGCGGCGAGATCGAGAAAACTGACATAATGGGAGGTTTCTTTCACCACTATCAGAGAAAAGTTGCATAAAAAGCCTTCTTATTCGTCTCCATTCAGTCCGACGAAATAAACTGCTTGACCGAAGATTAATCTAAATATCTCCTCCCCACGCGCCACGCATGGAAATTCACTGACAATACCTGCTATTTGCTGCCAAGCAATATGTGTTAAAATCCTCGTTTTCATCTTTATTCCTCGGCATTTTTGCTGCTTTTAGTTTTTGCACCCTACATATATTACCATGATTCTTAAGTATATGTCAAAACAGGCCTCTAAAACGGTGACTGTCCCCATTATTTAAATATCGCCTCCCCACGCGCCACGCACGGAAATTCACTGACAATACCAGCTATTTGCTGCCATGCAATATGTGTTAAAATCGTCGTTTCTCTCTTTATTCATCGGCATTTTTGCTGCTTTTAGTTTTTGCACCCTCACCCACTGTTCCCATTTTCTATTATTTTAGTATTTTATTTTCGAATATTCCAAAATAGAACCTTCAATATACTCTGTTTCTATCGTCGGTACTTTCCTTTTCATATCATAAACGCCTTCATTATTTACCCTTCTCACCCTTTTGTTTTCGAGTATATATTTAGTGTATGAAATCAAATCACTGCAATTTAACACTTTACACATATCCTGATCCTTTTCCATTGCTTCATTAAAAACATCTCTTGCTTTTTCAAAATCATTTTTGTAGACAATATATTTGCTTGCTAAGATTACCCTCAACATTGTTATCGTATGACCAGAATGAGTTTTTGCATTGATCTTTCCATCCAAACACATGATTTCTTTTGTTAATAGAACTATTTCTTGCTCTTTAGACCCCATTTTTGCTTGAAATGCAACCACTATATCTATTATTTCATCGCAATCACATAAAGAGCATTTGAAATAGTTTATTTTAATAATTGAAAATGTTGCAAGCAACAGAACAAAAATAATAATAATATATTTCATACTTTTATTAATCATATCACTCATTGCATTCCTTTATATCACATCTGAAATCTGACTTTGTATCGCCACTATTACACATGGATCGTGCTTGGTAATTTGCAGATACACGGCAACCAGCCTGGCAAGCTCCAAAAGCTCTTTCAACTTCTTCATTGTGTCCACAGCCGCATATACAACAATCATAAATCTTTTTTCGCAATTCCTCTTCACATAATTTTATTGGATCATTTATTTCCTGCTTGTTATTAATTTTTGAGCAATGCTTTTCTACCCATAAAGAGAC
>Ga0265297_10012121_pt1 | contig 10410 bp, 7 predicted proteins | sample Munlanlwell13791_FD_192502 | JGI IMG/M metagenome (GOLD analysis project Ga0265297, IMG submission 192502) | Leachate microbial communities from a municipal landfill in Southern Ontario, Canada - Leachate well 137-91 | ecosystem: Engineered > Solid waste > Landfill > Unclassified | place...
ATGCAGCGATCTCCTGTTCGCGGAGATCGGAACGGAGCGGGTGGACGCTGTAACACGTATGGCCGAAGCTGCTGCACCGTGCGGCATCGCTCTTCTCTTTTCCTTTCAGGCGGGTGACAGCAATCTTCATGGCACTATTATCTCGTGATAGTATTCGCGGGATGATGATGGTATGCATTTCGGTTACTTTATATTCGCTATATCGAATATTCAAATGATGATGGATATCCTGCTGGGTACTCTTATCGGCATCATCCTTGGTATCCTCAGCGGGATCATCCCGGGCGTGCATGCCAATACCCTTGCGGGGGTACTCATCGGCCTCCAGGCTATGCTTCTTGCGATCTTTGGCCCGGCAGCCCTTGCCTGCATGCTCTTTGCTGCCCTGATAACGCATACGTTCGTCGATGCCATCCCCTCGACCTTCCTCGGTGTTCCGGACGCTGACACCTCCCTTGCGGTGCTGCCGGCCCATGCTCTCTGCCTTGAAGGCAATGGTGAGGAGGCGGTTCGCATTGCAGCGCTTGGGAGTGCCTGTGCAATGATCATTGCGGTGCCGTTATCGCTCCTCTGTTTTTTCCTCCTGCCGGCCCTCCAGCCCTACTTCGACTGGTGGATCGGGATCCTGCTGGTGGCGGTGGTCGGGTACATGGTTGTCACGGGAGATGCACCCGGCTGGGGGATGGCCGTATTCTTTGTATCCGGCCTCCTCGGGCTCTTTGCCATGAGGTATGCGTTTCTCGGGTGGCACACGTTTGGTGGGGAGGGTGCGATCCTCATGCCGCTCCTGTCTGGTCTATTTGGGATCTCGGTGCTCCTCACCGCGTCCCGGGGCACGATCCCGGCCCAGCGGTTCCGGGGGATCCGGATGGATGACCGGGGTGTGGTGAAATCATCGCTGCTTGGGACCGGGGCGGGGATCGCGGTGGGCTGGCTGCCCGGGCTCTCGACTGCCTCAGCAAACGGTGTGCTGGCCTCAGTGATCGGGTACGATAAGGACAAACGGGCCTACATCCTTGCCACGAATGCCGCCAACACGGCGAATGCATTCATCGGACTTGCGGCACTCTTTGCGCTCGGGAGGATGCGCAATGGCGTGATGGCGGCAATTGATGGTCTCGCGTTACCCTCCATGGGTGAACTGATGGTTGCGGGTGTTCTTGCAGCCTGTGCCGCATATGTCATCACGGTCGGATTCTCCCGCTTTGCCCACTATCTTGGTGCTGTTGACAGTTACGCGCTGAACCGTGGTGTGATCCTTTTCGTCATCCTTCTCACCGGTATCCTCACGGGGCCATTCGGTCTCTTTATCCTCGTCCTTGCAACGGCGCTTGGACTGGTGCCCCATTTCATAAACCTGCCGAGGGTTTATTGCATGGGTGCGATCATGGTTCCCGTCATCCTGTGGTCGTTTGGGATCGCATGGACCTGATCATCTGCTTTCGTAATATGTGATCTTTATTGCCGCCGGCGTCCTTACAATCCGGTATGCGATCCTACTGGTTCGGGGATGTCGGTGATGGAAAGTGCCACCCGGTGGAGGGCGATACCGGGGCGCGGGTGCAGCGCCTGCAGTCCCTCCGAATCACGATGGACAATTTTGTCCCGCTGAACTGGGAAGATGCGGTTGCCTTTAGGATATGCAGCGACCGGGCCGGGTATCTTGCAGCACTCCGCGAGCTCTGTTTTGCCGCTGCCGAGCAGCAGGTCCGCGAGCAGTATGCGGGAAAGGATACCGAACTCCTCCAGATGGTGCGGACGCTCGATGAGATGGACGAGGCGATCAACCTGCTTTCCGAGCGGGTGACGGAGTGGCACCAGGTCAGGCACCCGACCTTCTCCCGTAAATACCGACGTACGCCGGCTCATATTCAGGTGAAGAATATTGCCTTGAAAGGCCGTGGTGCCCTGGGGATGGTGGCGACACAGGTGGAACAGCTGGCCACCGCCCGGACGGATCTGGCAAAGGAAGTATCGGCACGAGCCGGCCGGGTACTGCCCAATACGAGTGCGCTGATCGGTGGGCTGGTTGCTGCCCGCCTGATGTCCCAGGCAGGGGGTCTTCTCCCACTCTCCCGGCTCCCGGGAAGTGCAATACAGGTGCTCGGGGCCCGTACAGCCCTCTTTGCCCACCTGCGCACGAAATCGCCATCGCCTAAACACGGGGTCATCTTCCAGCACCGGCGGGTGCACAATGCCCCGAAGGAACGGCGGGGAAAGGTGGCCCGGGCGCTTGCGGGGAAACTGGCGATTGCTGCCCGGCTCGATTATTTCCGGGGCGTGGCAGTGCCGGAGTTCCTGGACGATGCACAGGCCCGGATCGACCGGATCGGGACGGGCGATTCCTCATGATCTACATCGGTGACGTGCTGGTGTCCCGGGGCGAAGGCGGGGTGTACAGCGAGCGGATGCTTGCCGGCGCCCGGGTCTGGGACCCGTTCCGGAGCAAACTTGCTGCGCTCTACTATTCGGGTACCGGTGTGGAACTGACACCGGGGATGCGGGTATTGTACCTTGGTGCGGCGAACGGGACGACGGTGTCGCACGTGGCCGATTATATTGATGTCGTGTACGCCGTCGAATTTGCCCCCCGGCCGATGCAGGATCTGCTGGAAGTGGCGCGGAGGAGGCTAAACCTTGTGCCTATCATGGCTGATGCATCGCGGCCGGAACTCTATGCCCCGCTGGTCGAGGCAGTTGACCTGCTCTACCAGGATGTAGCACAGCCCGACCAGGCAGCAATCCTTATCCGGAACTGTGTCTTCCTCCGGCCCGGGGGAATGGCGATCCTGATGCTCAAGACCCGGAGCGTGGATATCCGGAAATCACCGGAAGAGGTCTTCCGCGATACGATAGCCGAACTTGAAGCGGCAGGTCTTACGGTCGTGGAAACCGTCTGGCTCTCCCCGTATCATAAGGACCATGCAGCGATTGTCTGCAGCAAACAACCCCCCGGGAACTAAAGGAAGGACCATACCATGCCTGCCGATTTCCGTTATTATTCTGCCGGACCGCTGACCATCATTGCCCTGATCGTAATCATAGGGTTGTTGCTTCTCCTCATACCGCTGCTCTTCCTCGGCCTTGTCGGTAACGCCTTCACAAATCTCGTGGGGCTCTCATGGCTTTCGGCAACGGCTCTCGTTATCCTGATCCTGCTCTGTAGTCTTGTTAATATCCCTGTCTGGAAGATCCGGCGGGAGACGATTCGGATGCCCCACCATGCGGAGGGGGAGTATCTGGATACATTCCCCGGGCGGGATGATCGGGGGCTCTGGGAGACCACGATTGCGATCAATCTTGGCGGGGCGGTCATATTTGCTATGGCCTGTTATCTCCTGTATAGTGCGTCCCTGAATATCGGGTGGGAGACCCTGTTTCCGCGGGTGCTTGCCGCGACCCTGATTGTTGCGGCCATTGCCTATGTGACCACCCGGCCGCTGGTTGGTGTGGGGATACGGACGCCGCTCTTTGTCCCGGGCCTTGCCGCCCTGCTCTGTGGTATCCTTTTTACCGGGAGTCTTGGGCTTTCAGCCGGTGTGATTGCATGTGTCAGCGCAACGCTGGGAACATTGCTTGGCGCAAACCTCATGTATCTCCCCCGGGTGGGGGATCTCGAAGTGTCGCAGGTCAGTATCGGTGGCTCCGGGACCTTCGGGACCATCTTTATCGCATGTATCCTGTCTGCCCTAATCGCAGTATAGGTTGGAAATATCCTTTTTAATTCAGGTTGCGCGAACGTGGAACCCCGGCGGTCTGACTTCGGATTGTGCGATTAATGCAAAGGGCATCTACACAAAAATCATCCGCAAAAGAAGTAGCCCGGAGCAGATTCGAACTGCTGTCGGGGGATCCAGAGTCCCCCATGATTGACCGCTACACTACCGGGCTGTTTGACCCATATTTTTTGCCGCTGTTGCTTAATTAAGGTGACGGACAGATCAGCCTGTTTTGATCATACGGTCTTTGCCCGTTCACACTTCTGGCAGGCCCGGCAGACTTCTGCAACCGGCTGGATACGCGTCCCTTTGCCGCAGAAGGGCTCGATATCGTGCACATCGCGGATATAGTAGATATGGGGGATGAGCGAGATGTGAGTATAGGTGCCGCATGGGACACCCAGCTTATCAGCAATCGATTTCTGGAGCTGGACAAGGGCATACATGTTTGCCCCGGCTGCGGTGAGCATGTCGTTTGAGCGGAAGATCACCCGCATGCAGAGTTTCCCGTCCCGCAGCAGGCACTGGACGAGCTGGAGGCAGGGGCAGTCGTCGAGTTTTTCATCAATGACGGGATTCCAGGTGATTGCGATAGCCCGCCGCGAGACCGGGGACGACCGGAGTTTTTCCACAATATACTCGATCTGGTCCACGTGCACCGGCTGCCCCCCGGATTCCAGCCGCTCGCCCCAGTCAAAGAGCCGGCCATGGTAGTCGTATTCGAACGATGCTTTCGACCCGTGAAGAAGATCCTTTGCGTACTGCTCTACGAACCTCTGTTGGAACCGGGAGTGGGCACTCACCAGCGGTTCTGCCAGCGGGGTATCGATCTGCAGGGCAACTTCTTCGAATTCGACCGTTGCTTCGGCATCTTCCGTTGTCAGCACCCATCCCTTCTCAAGGATCATCTGGATGACCTGCTCGTGGGCTCTCCCGATGCTCGGCGCCCGGATAACTCTCATACCCAATTGTTTATCCCAGCAAGGTTGTTATAATTGTTGAATTTGTGCAGGATTCCCGAATGGTTGGGGAATCTCTGGTGGATGTACAACTAGAATGGCATGTTTATGATGTCAGAGAACCATTATGTATGTACATATAATTATTCAGAACACGCTGTATCCGGGAAACTGTGAATATCAGTGGTGGTACAAAAGTAATGGAAAAAATGGATGACTGTATATGTACATTGGTGTATGGTGCGGCAATTCTGCTTTGTATAACCTAATGCGCGTGATATATACCCATTCGGTTCAACGAATGAACCAGCCCGGATCCTCAAATGGGGCATAAAGCTTGATAAAAAAACCATTTATTGGGCCCAGAATCTAAAATCCATCGTAAATCGCCCCCGAATGGGGCAGTAAAATCAACCACAAAGGATATATTGGCACTTTTACAAATACTGTTTCATATTCCGTCTAAACGGAGTATGGGGCTCGTAGAATCGTTATTCGGCATTTGTCGAACACGGTTCTCGGCTTGCAATGTATGATGTAAACTTTGGAGGAATTGAACACATGACTAAGCGATTATCAATTGCACTCATCGCAGTCGCTCTGTTTGTTGTCCTTGCAGTACTGCCCGCAGCGGCATCTACTGTCAACCCGGACAACTTTAACGGAACGGTAATTGATGCAGGTGCAACCGTATTTATCGGTGAGCAGGGACTTAACCTGACTCACGGAATGAATGGAGCAACAGCAGCTTCTGGTGTTGCTGTCACTAACTATGACAATGCCCCAACAAATCTGACTATTTCCTGGTGGGCATCAGGAAGTACTTCAGCGAACCCTGACTTCAGCGCGGATATCTCCGCACGGTACAGGTCATTCACTGTCGACCAGGATACATTCGTTGGCCGTACCGGAAACTGGTACCTTACGTCCACCCTCGGTGGCTCGGTAACCAAGATGGGTGTTGTCTTTAATGTACAGGACCCGCAGCTCTCCGTTGCCGCATGGGATTTCCAGCAGGGCAAGGATGTAACCGGTCTGAACGTTGTGCAGGGTGGACACCTTGGTATCAAGGTTACTACCAACATGTATGCAGCGACCTACGCCTCCAGGAACAACTCCGTATGTTACACAGATAATGCTGGTACTTTTGCCACCACAGGGCTTATGCCAGATGGCTCTACCAGTACTTGGAATATTAACTATACCGGTAATGCGACAATCATCGACCAGACCAATGCTAATGTCTGGGTTGTCTCAAACTTCACCCAAGTGGCGAAGATGACCTACGGATCTGTTGGTATTGGCGCAGCTAAGAAGATCTACTGGAACAACACTGCCGTAGCGCTGAATCTCGGTGATGCTTACCCGTTCACTGCTAAGAACTTTACCACAGACGCAGCGGGTCTGTTACCAGCATCTACAGCTTGGAATACCCCCAGTGCCCCGACTACCCCTCGGTACACCCCTAACTCGGCCACTGATGGTTTCATTAACCTCAAGGTCAAGGACGAGTCCGGAGCAACCCTCAACAAACTGTATGTTGGAACCGGTCAGACTGACCCGAACTTGGCGTTAACGTCGATTTCCTATCGGTTCGTCGACACCCAGCCGTGGTATTTCGGTTCCACTGCTGGTTTCTGGGTGACTGATGCGCTCGTTAACGGCCAGTATGCATACCCTGTAGGGACCTACTCTGTCTGGGCCGAATCCGCGCTCAACAACATGAAGGACAACTACAAGAATGCAGGCGCAGACTACACCGGCAAGACCATCTCAGGTGTCGGTACCGTCACACTTGTCTCTGACACTGTCAAGATTGAGGCTAACAAGGACTCAGTCGTCCGTTCCAAGACCTTCTCAGTAACGGTCACTGGTAAGGCCAGCCAGACCTACTACATCTGGGTCAAGAACTCCAACACGATGGATGGTGGAATTGATAACCAGCCCCCGTCAGTTGTTCTCGGTCAGGACAAGGTCTATGTAGAGGGTGGAAATTCAGCTACCTATGCAGATTACGCCACCAACCACCCAATCGGTGACTACAGGTATGAGAACGGTGGCGGTGAAGAAGCAACCGGAAGTATCTGGAGTGATACCGCAAACGGAACCGTTGCCGGATCTGTCCAGAAGAACAGATACTATGCACTGATCAACACCTCGACTTCAGGCACCAGGACCGTTGAGTTCACAACCACCAACTGGACCAAGGCACAGAAGTACACGATCCGTGTTGAACAGCACATGCCGTCAACCACCTCTGGTTACGGTGCAGCATACAAAGACACTGGCGCATTCAAGAGTGACGAAGTTGACATCAACGTCGAGAAGGGCGCAGTCACCATCGTTGCAGCAGGCGACCAGTCCTACTACCTCGGCGAAGAGATCAAGTTCTCCGGTACCAACACCGAGACCTACAAGACCTACCTGCTCCTGATTGGACCCAACCTTCCCCAGTATGGTGCACAGATTGGAGACCAGGACCCGCGGAACAATGCAGTCACCAACAACGACGCATCTACCTTCCAGGTAGTTGATGTCAACGGTGACAACACCTGGTCATGGAAGTGGGGAACTGCCAGCTATGCACTTGATGGTGGCACCTACACGATCTATGCAATCAGCCAGCCCAGCGACACGCAGTCCAACCACCTTACCAATGCAGCATACGGCACGGTTTCAGTCATCATCAAGCCGCCGTTCGTCTCTGCAACAGCATCCCAGTCAACGGTTGCAAAGGGTGACAAGGTATTCATCACCGGTACCGCAGAAGGCGACCCGTCAAGTGTCCAGATCTGGATTATGGGTAAGAACTACGCTGCAGTGAACACCGAATCGGTGAACTCTGACTCCTCGTTCAGCTACGAGATCAAGCAGGAAACCACCAAGGATATGTCCAGCGGCCAGTACTTCGTTGTTGTCCAGCACCCGATGCAGAACAAACAGTTCGATGTCTATCTCGGTACAACCGGAACTGACAACGGCTACGTTCTCAACCGTCTGCTTGTAGCCTCCGGTACAACCGTTGGTACAGGTTCACACATCTTCAAGCTCCTCGGTGCCAACAGCTTACAGGGCTCCAATGCAGCTGAAGCACTCGCAGAAGGCATCAACGACGCAAACGTCGACGATACCTACACCAAGCTCCAGTTCCTTGTCGAGGAACCGACCATCCGCATCGACACAATTGGCGACAAGCACGTTGGCGACAAGTTCACCATCACTGCCCAGACCAACCTCGCTGTAGATGACGAGGTCCTCGTTCAGGTCTACTCATCATCATTCAAGCCGACTCAGAAGAGCCAGAGCTCCGCGTTCAGCGGCGCAACCGGTACTGTCAAGGTCACCAAGGGTGACAGCGGCATGAACAAGATCTCGTTCGATGTTGACTCTTCAACATTCAAGCCGGACGAGTACATTGTTACTGAAGATGCTGTCCTCCAGATCGCAACCGGCACTGCACTGTTCAACGTGCTTGAGACCTCTGCCGTAGTTGTTACAACCGCACCCGCAGTTGTTACAACCGGGCCCGCAGTTGTTACAACCGCACCCGCAGTAGTTACCACAGCACCCGTTGCAACAACCAAGCCCTCACCCGGTTTCGGTGCACTCATTGCACTGATTGGCCTCGGTGCAGTAGCATTCGTTGTTGTGCGCAGGCACTAAAACCAAAATCTAATTTTTTTTCATGCCCACATGGGGCTTTCTGTTAAAATTGCATTCGACCACTTTTCTGATATCATCCTCTTTGAATACCGGTCAACCGGCTTCAGATTACCTGATGTAACATCTTTTTAAACCCGTGGTTATCAACGTAGATCAGGTAACGCCGATTTTTAAAAAGAACCCGTATCGGCGGAGGTGTAATGTGAAGCTGTCGGCTAAAAATCTTGATATCGCTACCCGGGGAGTCCTCCTCAACCGGCTGGATGCACGAAATATCGGTGTGATGAATGGCGATCGTGTTCAGGTAATTAACCCGAAAGACGGGATGTCGGTCATGGCATTTGTTGAGACTACCTCAACCATCGCACAACAGGGAACACTCGGCGTATATCGTATTACGAACGAACGCCTTCGTGTTGAGGATGGTGTGGAGATTGAGATACGGGAAGCCGGGCGGCCGGCCTCGCTGGATTTTATCAAGAAGAAGATGGATGGGATCAAACTCTCCAAAGAAGAGACCCTGACCATTGTCAAGGATATCGTGCGGGATGAGATCTCCTCCGCGGAACTGACGGCATACATTACGGCATCGTATATCAATCCGCTCGATATGGATGAGATCGAATATCTTACCCGGGCCATGGTCGAAACCGGTGAGCAGATCCAGTTTGCCTCACGGCCCATTGTCGATAAACACTCGATCGGGGGAGTGCCAGGGAATAAGATCACGTTCCTTGTGGTTCCAATCATCGCGGCAAGCGGTCTCAAGATCCCAAAAACCAGCTCGCGGGCAATTACTGGCGCCGGTGGTACTGCAGATCTGATGGAGGTGCTGGCTTTTGTTGAGTTTACTTCTAGCGAAGTCCAGAAGATGACCGACAAAGTCGGAGGATGTATCGTCTGGGGGGGGGCCACGAATATCGCCCCGGCAGATGACCGGATCATCATCCAGGAGTACCCGTTTAAGATCGATGCCCGTGGCCAGATGCTTGCCAGTGTCATGGCAAAGAAATTCGCTGTCGGGGCAAACCTCGTTGTTATCGATATCCCGGTGGGACAGAACACGAAAGTCCCGAACATTCAGGAAGGGCGAAAACTCGCCCGGGAGTTCATCGAACTGGGAGAACGGCTCGGTATGAAGGTCGAGTGTGCCCTGACCTACGGGGATACACCGGTGGGTCGAAGTATCGGCCCGAAGCTGGAAGTGATTGAGGCCCTGCGGGTTCTCGAAGGCTCCTTAGAGCCCAATTCATTTATCCAGAAAAGTATCTCGATCGCCGGCATAGCTCTCGAAATGGCCGGCAAGGCACCACGGGGCGGGGGATCCGCGATGGCACAGGATCTCCTCAGCAGCGGGAAAGCCCTTGAAAAACTCCGGCAGATTATTGAGATCCAGGGAGGGGATCCGAAGGTTAAATCCACCGATATTGTACCGGGAGAGTACCAGTTCGTGGTCCATGCCCCCGCATCCGGCTACGTGGTTGAGATGAACAATCGATCCCTGATTACCCTTGCCCGGACCGCTGGAGCACCGCAGGATCGGGGGGCAGGTCTCCTGCTCCATGCCAAGAAGGGGACCGTTGTCAAAGCAGGTGATCCGCTCTTCACGATCTTCGCAGAACGAAACTGGCGTTTGCAGAATGCTATCGAGGAAGGCCGAAGGCTGATGCCCGTGCTTGTTGAAGGCATGCTTCTCGACCGGGTTCCCTCGGTACCCGGGATATAGACCGATGTGCTGATATATGAGCAGTTGCGATAAATTATCATGTATCGTCATAAAATTCGTTTCCTTTTTGCCGCCCTTCTGGTTCTTCTCCTTTTCCTGACACCGGCACAGGCAACGACAACCCTGCTGATTACCGTGCAGGACAGCATTGATCACTCTCCTCTCTCCCATGCAACGGTATTTGTCAATGGCGCGAATTATGCCCGGACCAATACCCTTGGACAGGCATACCTCACTCACACTGGCCTGAACGATCAATCGATTATGGTCTCAATGGCCGGGTATGATGACTGGGATCAGGAGGTTGATAAGAATACCACCACCCTGCTGGTAAACCTCAGCC
>Ga0265297_10012122_pt1 | contig 10409 bp, 17 predicted proteins | sample Munlanlwell13791_FD_192502 | JGI IMG/M metagenome (GOLD analysis project Ga0265297, IMG submission 192502) | Leachate microbial communities from a municipal landfill in Southern Ontario, Canada - Leachate well 137-91 | ecosystem: Engineered > Solid waste > Landfill > Unclassified | place...
GGCTGAATTTTCCCAAGAAGATTTAATACCTCCGAGAAATAATCCCAGCGACCGCGCCAATACGACGACTCTTCCAATTTAGTTAGATAATCCTCATATGTCACTAGTTGCATTAGAAAGCTCCAGTTGTCGTAACTTTAAAAACATTTTCGCTGGACCCGTTTTCAAACGCTATAGCTTGTTCTCGGGTATCAAACAGCGGGATAAATCTACACGGACCTTCTATAGGCGGTGTCAATTTATTTCCTTGAATCGTAACTTTGTCCCACGGTACCGCGCGCATTACAGCCCACCACTCGGTTTGCATATTATATCCTTAAGAGTAGTTTTATTGATTCATCAGAAAGTTCCGCAACATCATTATACCCTTGTGGCAAAGCAATACTCCGTAGGTTGAATGTTCGCTTCAAACGCCTTGTGATATTTTCTCTTGCCAAGTTCCCCGCAGGGTCATTATCCATCAGCAAGACGACATTAAGTGCCCCGGCCATATTCAATAAGAGTTCTTGCATCGACGTAAGATGCGCCCCGAATGTACCAACGACGTTTTTATAACCGTTTTGAACCAACTTGAGTACATTCCCCACGGATTCTACCAAAATAACATCACCATTTGAGAGGATATGTGGTCGTGCAAACCAATAATTATACAAATAATGCTCGGTATTTAGTCCTTTGCTATGAACCCACTTCGCCGCGCGATAAATAGCCACCGGGTCTTCTTTATTGGGACACGGTTCTGCCAATGGGTGATACAAGTTACACTTCGGGCATTTTGGATTCAAAGTTCTTGCTGTGTATCCAGAAACATATCTATATTCATTATCATAAATCGGTACTACCACTCTGTTATTATATATGCCAACGTCGTATTCGTCAAGCACTCGGGCGGAAATACCCCTCTGGATGTAGAATTCAGCCGGAATTTTCAGTCTTTGGCGAAATTTGTCACGAGTCATCCATTTGTTTTGTTGTGGTAGCAAAGACAGCTTCTTGATTGGGTTAGACTTACGAGCGGAGCCTTTAATATCCCTAGGGTTTATTTTATACACTTTACATAAATATTGTATTGCCCCGTTGTACCCAACGGGTTTATCCTCTTGAGCAGATAGAACCCCCATTGTGAAGCCTATAATATTCTTTGGATAATTATTATGGCATCCGTGTGTATTACACCGAAAGTATCCCCGAACTTCGTCACCGTTGGGATAAATATTAAGCGCGCTGGGATTATCGCCACCGTGTATTGGGCAACTAAGACTGATTAGTTTGCCATGTTTGCGGTACTTAAGACCAAACGAGTCTAACAATCGCTCTATATCGTCACATACTATATCACACAGGGTATTAATTTGTTGTTTGTTCAAGGGGTATTTGCTCCTCAGACATCTCAACAAGAGGCTTGTTTTTAACAGCACGTCGCGCAGCGAGATTGTTTTTGGTTTCGCCCTCGATAATCATTCCGAATTTTTTGTGGAAGTTGTAGTTAATATAATCCCCGAATTGAAGTCCTTCGCCATGACGGGCAAACATAGGTATCAGTTTTTTATTACCCTGCTCCTCCCCATCTTCTGCAATCTCCTCTGGGCTTTTATCTTTAAATATTGCGAAGTTGGAAACCAACCATCCGATTCTGTCTGATTGTGATATCGTCGAGGAGTCTTCCTTATCAATACCATCACGGTTCAATTGAGTCAAGCAAAGTATGGGAACATCATAACGATAGGCAAACCTAGTCAATGACGTTGCCATAAAGCCAAGTTTTTGATATTCGGCCATTTTTCCACTGGCAAGTTCCTTCTCATCAAGAAGTTTCAAATAATCATATATAATCACCGCATCTCTAGTTTTACCGTTTTCATCAAATCCAACTGTTTTATATATCCATTGTCGCATCACAGATAGAATTTCTTCGAAACATAGTTCCTTAACCGGTCTATAGTGAAACTTGGTTTTAGCAAGTCTGTTTGCCGCATCAATAACTTTTTCGTCTTCAGACTGGATTTTTGTATAGTATCCCCGCTCTATATCAGTAATCGTTATGCCTTTTTCACCGTGTATCCTATAGGTTATATTAGATAATATTCGCGGCCATACAGTTTCTTCGTCTGTTTCTGTGTCCACATACAACACGGGGATTTGTAGGCGACCCGAAATGTATAGCCCGACATTAACACACCAAAATGAATTATGAGTAATCGTATGATTATTTGTAATATACAAACCATCTGGATTGTCTACAGTAATACACTGACATTCCGCACGGCGTACTTTGGTGATACTTTCAATGCGTTTTTTCAATGTTCTTTTAATACGTGGCTTGCATCTGTCTTTCTTCCGTTGCAATCTAAATAATATGCTATTATCATTACACGATATTTTTATTCTAAAAGACAGGAACCGTTTACTACCATAAGTTGTATATCTGGGTGTAATATTGCATAACATACCAATAGACTGAGCTACTTCTTTAAAATCATTTGCTAATTTTTCAGATGTTGTAGTATACTCACAATTATTATTTTCGTCCACATATCCATCTGTATCCATTAAACCCTGTATAACAGCTAATCTTACTTCATAACTATTATACTTATAAACATCTGGAATAAACTTATTATGCGAGTTTTTGCCAAATAAATCTAATAAACGAAATATTTCAAAATACTTGTTATATTTTCCACCCCTACCACTGGTTACTTGGTATGATAATGATTTGTTGTTTTGTCCAATTTTACATGAGCAATTTATATTATAATCTGTGTCGATGTTATCTCTAAGATATTGTGCTATTTGTGCGTCTGCTGTTGTCAATACAATCGCATTGGTTAGTCCGCCATCTCCGAGAAATAAACCAATAAGATATGGGTCTAGTGGTACTTTCTGGTTTGTGTATTTAGTAATAGGTAGGTCTACTGCCCAAAACGAATACTTAACCCGTAACAGTCTTGATGCTATTTTTTGTGTAGACAATGTGTAATATTTGTTTAGATGTGTATCAAATACTCTCCATAAGTGGTCTTCGCAACACTCAACAACATCGTTATTTCTAAATTTTATCTGATAAACATCCTTATCGCCCTGTGGGTGAATCGCTATAACCTTACGAACGTCGTTGTTAGGTCCACAAATCTCATCACCAATCTGTATGTCACCCATTCGTTTTGGGCCATTGGGCGTATAGATTAAAGCATCCAAAGGTTGTGCTTTACCTTGCTTTAAACGAGCCCCAATAAGATTAACACTCTTGCGCCTTAATCCACCACCAATTGACTTATCGTAGTACTTGTTCCCTGTAGATATTCCGATATTTTCCCGAGGGTTATTTCTAATATTCTCTAGATACTGTTCTACCCCTTCTGCAATATGTTTTGTTTCTGAGCCATTAAGACTGCGGGCAAAATCAAAAATCGGATTCTCGGCAAGTCCTAGAATCTCATCAATGGATTCGTTGCCGGTAATCTCGGATAATTGCCGTCCCGATTCACGCAATTGCTCACGCAATAAAGTTGCAATCTCTAATTTGCGTATCTTGGCCGCTAGGGGCCGCACATTTTCTAAAAGGACATTGGTATTAAATATAGCCCGTAGGTGTTCTACCTCATGCCCCTCAAGTAGAAAGGAATAGCCCAATTCATTAGCGGCTGAAAGCACCGAGGAATGGTCTAGGTTTTGAAGCTTTACTACCTCAAACAGGTGTTGGAAGCACTTAAAAATGACTTCATTTGATGTATCGGTAAACGTCAACGGTGTAACAATATCAGCTACGTCATAGTAAGCTTCGACGCCGTATTTATAAATTCCCCCGAGAACAGCGCGTTCTGCTGCAACATCAGTTAAATCAGACATTTAATCCTTTAATGCGGAAGCCTTGCTTGCAATACAATCATTACAAAGATAGAACTTTGGGTCTGGACCCACTAGGACTGGTGCAACATTATAACTCTGGTGACACTCCCGACAGGTTACATTAACAGTACCAACTCCACCCTCTCGTTGCCCCCGAGGTGTAATGTTTTGTACACCCATTAGGGGATTCTTGCGAACATCTTGCTCTGGAAACAAATTCTCATCGGTCCACGAACGGAGTTCGGTTTTTTTTTGAAATGGAACACGCTTACATAGCCGACCATTCTCACCACGAGCAGTATTTTTGTTGCGAGTTGAAGCAATATGGTCGTTATGTTTTGTTCCGATTGCGTTCTCTTCTACATCTTCATCAACATAATTGTCTTCGTCTGGTTCATTATCCTCCTCTTGTGGCAATATTTCATCTATTTCCTCTTGCGTTGGAATAATCAAACCGTGTGGATTGTCTGGTTTACGTGCTATAGGCATCTCAGATTCTAGGTCAATCTTAATATCGGCAAATGAGAATTCCTTGGGCTTAGGTGGTTCTATCTGTGTGCCCGTCAACGCGCTGTAAATTTTACAAATTACGGTCCAATCACCCTGAGTAATGCCGTGCTTAAGAGCTTCTACTAGATTCACGCTACGCTCCTTTACGTTTAGTTTGCTGCAAGTTCCTATACATATCTGCCATATGATTCAGTTGCGTCGGTATATATTGCATTTGGTCCACCAAGGGTTGTATATCGTTGATAGCCTTATATATTTTTTGGGCCACATCATTGTTTTTCATAGCTACGATGCGTTTCTGACTGAACGGTAGATATGTGTCGGCTTGTTTAATTCCGTCTGCGAGGACATAATCCAAATATTTCGTTAGCCAATTTATATTAGCCACATGTCGGTTTGTTTCTAATTGAATATAATTAGCCAACTGAGACAATAGTATCGACGCTTCACCACATTCCTCGGATAACATTTTTCTCAAGGCGTCTGGTGATATATTTACGTACCTGTCTACTTCGTCATATGTTTGCAAATCATGTAGGCGAACTTTGCGGCGATATTCTAGTAAAATATTGTCGAGTTCTTGCCGCTTTGAATCAAGCGTTGAGGATATCTGCTGTCCACTTGGCATCATCTTGGTTCCAATCTAAAGTTACCAGTACGATACTGTTCATTTCGCACCATTCCGCCTTACGACTGTCGTTCTGCCGAGCGCGGAAAAATGCTAATTTGTTCTGATGAAAATGCGGGTTAAACTTATAATGTTGTTCCCCGTTGACTTCAACTGCAAGGCGACGAAAGTGTAAGTAGAAATCTAGGTATAAATTAACGCCCGGTAATGTTACTTCTTCTAGAATTGGTTGTGTAGGGTATAACGTGTGTAGCAACTTACGGCAGCGAAGATGGTATTGACTTTTTGAGTCTGTTATTTTACCACGAGGAGGCCACGGGTGTTCTCGGCCATTAAAGTCTCTGACTTTCATGGGATAAGCATTTTGCGGACTTCGCTGTTTAACAACTCATACTCTTCCGGTTGGTCTTTTAGGTAATTATACAACTTTTCGCTGCCTTGAATTTTTGTGGCTTCTTTACCCAAATCTGTTAAATACTCAAGATTATACCACGAGCCGTTTTTTGCAATGAATCCTGTTTGGATAGCTAATTCCATTATTTCTGTTACTTCGTCTATACCTGTTCCATATCTTATCACGGAATCAATCTGTTGTCCAGGTGCTACTATAGCAGTAGAACCAGTTTGCCAAGTAACTCGTTGGCCCCATGGTGGTTCTAGAGTTTTTTTCTTATCTTCCTTATCATTATCCTCAAGACCTTTGCCCCTGATAAAAGCAAATTTTTTACAAACTAATTCAATATCTGCGGCATAACCTATTTTTTTACCTCCAGTAACCGATTCGCCAGGACCAAATCTGTTAAAATCACTAGTTACATGTAAAATAGACATTACTATAATATTATTAGCAGGAACAACATTGGATACTCGTTTTAGAAATCTTGACATTAACTTTGAACCAGGGGCATAGTTTTCTTGTTCAATATCACCAGACAACTCTTTGTGAGTTACCAATTGTGACACAGAATCCAAAATTATTACAGCGCCAGGGATATTGTGTATTATTTTTTCCGCATAGTCAATATACTCTTCAGCAGAGAATATTTTGGCCTCGTTTGCGTTTTTAAATGATGTCATGATACCAAGTTCATCAATGTCTAATCCGTTTATACCAACCAAGTCTCTATTCTTTATACGTCCTTCAATATTCAAATAAAATACTTTTCTACCTCGTTGTTGGCATTTTGCAGCAAAATGTAGTGTACTCAGACTTTTTCCACACTTTTTTGGGCCAGCAACATTTACATAACTCCCTTCTGGAACACCACCGCCAAGAATAATATCAAGCTTAGGACTCCACGGGAGAACCTCTTTTTTAGTATCTACCAATTGTCTTCCTGTTATAAATGCTTCTGCACCGTATTTTTTTATTAAGTCTTTTTGAAAATCGTATACCGCCAAAGTAAAGCCTCCAAAAACAATTATCAACTTGTAAAAACACTTATAAAACACCCACCTTGGAGTAAGAACACTTACAAGCCCTGTAGTTTACTCACAACGGTTTGCTCCCCGGTTGTAGGTCTTGGGGTCTCACCTTCCGCATTAGCGGCTTCCGTCGTAACAACGGGTTGGGCATCCAGTTTAACCTGATACTGCTCAACTATGTTATGAAACCACTTTGCCCTCAAAGAATACATTTTGCGGCAGCGATAGTCTCGCAGAGCACCGATTATAGCCTTCAAATGATACTTTTTAAGCAAGGCAACTGCCGCTGGAATCTGCTCACGAAATACCTTAGCCCATTCGGGTTTGAGCCAAAATCGGTCCCCTAGTTCCTTATTCTGCTGTTTTGCTATATGTATACATAATTGTTCCGTTATGTGTTGGGCATCAGTCACATATTGGGAGCCCTTGTTAGACTTGACCCGACTCTTATCAGTGCGTTGTTTCGCCATAGATTACAAACGGTTCCTTTACGTCCCAAGGGGACTTGATAACTTCATTTACAACGATAAGTTCGGGACACTTATACCACAAGCACTTAAAACTATCCACTGGCGTAGCCTGATATCCCAACACGAGTGTATTCACAGTCTTAGGACTCGTCATGTCGCGGCACGCACCCTTTGAGAAGTAATACGCGGCACAATCTCGTGGAAGCCGTTCGATGTGTGACCTAAAGCGTACTGATAAAGCCACTATTCTTAGGTCGTTTTCTCGAACGTATTTCCCAAGGCGAACCCACGCACTTGGCTCAAGGCCGGGTCGATTGTCATCTTGATACACAATTTCACCGTTACTCAATTCGGCAAACCAATATGTCTTTTCGTGTAGAAAATCATCCGGCTGTAAACAAACAGACATATTATTACTCTGGGAAAATTCTATGAATATTGTCTTTGGGTGGTCGTGGTCCCTGTTTGGCCACATCGTCACCCATTTCGGCCACTTCCTTAGTCATCACGACAACGCCCTTACGAAGCGTCATCATATCGCGCGCCGAAGGCAGCGGTTCTGGTTCTGGTTGTGGCACGGGGCGGGCATTAATTTCATCAATATAGGACTGAATTGCCTCAATAGTGAGCCCACGCCTGAAAAGTGGTAACATTTCCTTTGCAGACATCCCAAGGTGATGTTCTACGAAGAATTTTTCAACTGGATTTAATGTTTTCACAAATTGCTCCTTTTATACAATAATATTATAGTTGTGTATGATGAACAAATAATCTTTCCACGCCTCGTTTACTACCAGTATTTTGTGTTAAACTACTAACAATTTCCTTTTGCCACACGGATACAAAATCATCAGGTGCGGTATATTCTGATATAAAAACATTATGTCCCAAAGCGACTTGTTTTCTACACCAATCCCAGAATTTTTTGTGGTCAAACCCAGAGTTGTACTTAGTTGTATCATTATATGGTATGTCACAATATATTACGCTTTGCAAAGGAAGTGCAAGTACATCGTAACTACAGCATGTAAACTGTACCCCTTGTAATACCACAGATTGTTTAATTGCATTACGATACGCTTCGCCGACATAATCTCTTTTACCCAGTTTGTCACGACGCCAACCACCAAACCACTTGCCACCATATGATAATGCAAATCCATAGTATCCTTTAAGAGCAATATTATTAGAAGCTTTCATATTACGATATTCTATTTCGTCTGTTTCGTGTTTGTTTTTAGGTAGCCAGTCTGGATTATCTCTGATTAATTCTAATGCAGCAATCAAATATGGATTAATATCAGCACCAAGACGCCACTTGTGATTGATTTTGTCGATAATATTTGCACCGCCAACAAATGGCTCTACCCACCACTGGTCTGATTTGAGATTTTTGGTCATGATAGGAATAATATATTTGGCTATCCTATCTTTACTTCCCATGTATTTCAAAGTCGCAATCCCTCGGCTTGCTGAAGAAATAACCGATTTCGCGTATTAAGAAACATTAAGTACTGTTCAAAAGCCCGCATTGGAACCTCTTCGAACCGAAGCTCGGGATTTCCGGCTGTACCACGGGCAGTTTCTAAACCCTCGGTGAGAGTATCCCATGGGTTATATAGAAAATTCTCTCGTGTGACCTTGATGAAATAATGTTCCCGTTGGCCCCTAACGTATTTTGCATAGCAATATGGACTTGAAACACTAATTGTTTGTGGTATTGTTGTACTAGGGACGCCTTTAGTAAACCCCACTTCTCCAAGTCCGGTTCCAGTCATCAGGCCCGGTGCTACCTCTGATAATTTCTCACGTAGCGACATTACGGGCTCAACCGGGCCTTTGGGTCGAAAAATTCCATCTGACATATTATACCTTTCGGGTTAAAACCAAAACATTAAACACACCATCTATAATTTCCATATTGGAACCATCGTAGGCGGTTTCGGGCGTAGCTCCAATTTGATACAAACCGCTGACGCGGACGGCAAAGGACTTATCCCCGCAATGTGGACACTGGGCCACGATTTTACTAATCGCTGGAGCGTTGGGTCGGTTAACCCATATATCTACCAGTGGTTTGTTACATCGGGAACATTTAATAATAATATGTTCGCCATCCACCATTGGGGTAGATTTTAGTTCTCGGATTCGTTTAATATCTTCTGGTTCCACGATGCTTTTAACTCCGCTAGCTTTGCTTCTAGTTTGGTAATACACTCTTCGGCGCTTTCTCCCTCGCACCCAAGTGCAAAACTATCCGAGTGAACAGCCTTTGGGTGGCACATTCCATCAGGGAGCCGTTTATGTACGATAGCGTTTACACTTACGATTGCTACATAATCACTCATCGTCATCTCCGATGTATTCTTTCTGCTCTTTGGGGGTCATTTTCATAATTTCTTTCGTCGATTTAGTGTTATATTGCTGCCACCACGGTTCTTCCACCTTGCGGTGTGGACGCTTATGTTTTACATCGAGATATTCCTTTTGGTCACTCGAAAAGCGGTCCCTATTTCTATCTGCCAAGTGACCCACTTTAATTTCATCATCACCCTTAACAACTGCAACCCTAGGAACACTAAAAACTCGCTTTACATTACCTGATTCGCAATTTGGGCATTTAGGAATCGGGTCTTCGAAACGCTGATTTATTTCGTAATACGTGTCACAATCGTGGCAGTGAATATCATATCTCACAATACGTCTCCATTAGTCTCAATGGCCTTGTCTTCATACGGCAAGGTTTGTCTACGATATAACTCTTTGCTGATGCAATCTAATATACCAGCCGCTCGGTTGTGATGCCTATATTTCCACTCGGAAAGCCCACTTGGGTTTAAACCCCGCAAAAGCAAGACGCTTATGGTATAGTTTAACACACCCTCGATTTCATCCTCGTCAAAAGAATGTAAATCCAGGACGAGTTGGTCTAGCGATGCGGCAAGCCGCTTTTTAAATTCTGGCTTAATATAGGGCACTTAAAGTTCCTTTAAGGCTTAAACTGTGATTCGTATTCTCGTATCTGTAGTAAATTAAACTGGTCTTGAATGTATTGAGCTTCAGCTTCCGTCATAATGCCATCTTTCATGAATTCTTTATAGTGATTTTGTAAATCTGGCTGTTCCAAACAACACCACGCTACGTGTCTATGTAACCATTTTAGCATTATACCACCTCAATCACACGCTGAATATCCACAACTACACCCCTTACACCCGCCCTTACGCACTAAGGGAGCACCACAATCAGGACATGCTTCTCCCGTTACAGTCCCCTCGGGGATGTATTTCTTCAAGGCTCTGGCTATAGCCTTAGCAAAACTCGTTAGGTCTGCCCCACTAATCTTTTCAAGTTGCGACACGATTGTCTCTATTGGTGTGCCACTGCGTAGCAGACAGGAAGTGAGACGGGTAATCGCCTCTTCAGAGTCATCAGCCGCCATAATCGGAGCAAGCTCTGTTTCATCCCTGTCATCAAATATCGCCTTGTAGAAACCTTTGCGCTTGCGAATAATTTTACCGGTCTTA
>Ga0265297_10012124_pt1 | contig 10408 bp, 7 predicted proteins | sample Munlanlwell13791_FD_192502 | JGI IMG/M metagenome (GOLD analysis project Ga0265297, IMG submission 192502) | Leachate microbial communities from a municipal landfill in Southern Ontario, Canada - Leachate well 137-91 | ecosystem: Engineered > Solid waste > Landfill > Unclassified | place...
CGTTAAAGGGTTTGGATACATGGGATTCAAACGGCAATTTACTCAGTGGTGGCCATGCCTGGCTTTGTGTCCAGTTGACCAACCGGAATTATTATCTCGATAATCTTTATAGCAATTTGCGTTCAGATAGCCAAATTAGGGCGTCTTATAATAATAGAGCGCGGCAGACAGGAATGTACTGGAATTTTACAAAGTGATTAAAAAAAAGGAGAAATATTATGAAATCAAGATTACCTATTAGAACAGTTTTTACCCCTCAGCTCATTAGCAATCCATCGATTAAATCAATTATCCCTATTGGTTCATGGTGGGAATTTGAGCAGTACCGGAAAGGAAAACTCATTGACCGGTGGGAGCAGAAGAATGTCAACACGACAGAAGGATTAAATCATCTGCTTAATGTCGGATTTCACGGAGCAACGGCAATCACTACCTGGTACATGGGGTTGTTTGAGAACAATTATACGCCTCTTATAGGTGATACCTATGCCGTTCCCGGATTTACCGAAAGCTCGGCTTACAATGAAGCGACAAGACCTGAATATGTCGAAGCAGCGGCTACGGCAAAAGTTACCACAAACAGCGCAAACAAGGCAACTTTTACAATAAACGCTACCAAAACGATTTATGGCGCTTTTCTTTGCGGAGGTGGCACTGCGCCAACAACTAAAGGGGACGCCGCAGGCGGAGGAACTCTCTTTGCGGCAAGTAAGTTTGCCACAGCGAAAGAAGTTGTATCCGATGACATTTTAATGGTTGTTTGCTCAATTACGCTGGCGGATGTATAAACATGCCTAAAGTTGTTTTATTTACCAGAGGAAACCCTTGGAATCCATCAGGGATAGGTTCAGGCACGACATCAGTATTAAATACTGTGTCGCAGACCTTTTCAGTGCCAGTCACGCCACAGATGAAGTTCTGGCTTGCGGGGAATGGTGTTTCTTCTGTTCTTATAACCAGCGCAAGACTGATTCAGGGAACCAAAAATATTCCGGTAACCGTCAATGGAGCCGCGAGTTTTTATATTCCCGCTACTGGTAAATGGAGCGATTACGCGTCGATATCTGATTTTTCTCTTCCGGGGAATGTTACTTTAACCGTAACATTTTCAGGGACAATGAATATAGCCACCTTTTTAGATAATAGTAATCCCGGCGACCCGGTGGTTGTGTCAGCAACAGAAATACCTTCTCCAGAGACTCCAAGTTTAGCCGGAGAAATCCTTTTCGATGTAGAATTTGAAGGTTCATTTGTTGAGTCTGTTAGTGGGTTTACGCCTTCAACAATACAAAACTGTACAATTGAAACAGGAAATGTTTTATTTGGCTCAAAATCATGTTTTTTCAATGGTTCTAGCTCGAATCTACCGGAATCAGGGGCAATATTAACATACCCAACAAACTCAACATTTATTAATAAGTGCGCAGAAGGTGATTTTACCTTTTCGATGTTCAGGAGATTGCTTGAACCAACTGGGGGATATCCAGCGGGATCTACAATCCATAATGTAACAGTTTATGTAAAGGTAACTGGTGGCTATAATGCGTATGCGTATATTAACGGAGTACTAACACCTGAGTCTCCTCAAACGGTTTCTGATATAGAAATTGAAGATGCGTTACTAAATTTTGTGATTGGGACTGGTTCGTCAGTTATTATAGACGGGATACAGATAATCAAGGGAGCCCTCTGGACGGGAAACTTTACCCCTCCGTCTCAGCCATTCGTTTCCTCTTCCGATTACGGCCTGCTTGAACTAACATCCAACAGTTCAATAACTTTAACGACTAATCCTGCCCCAGGGGATACCATCAAACTGAAAGGTGGAACGTTAGGGGATGTAACTTTAACTTTTGTAAATCATTATCCGAATAATCAATATGAAGTTCAGATAGGAGCGACAGTAAACGAAACCGCTGCAAACCTTGCACTTGCAATTAATAAAATTGCCGGTGCTGAATTTACGGCGGCCGCAACGGATAATGTTGTCGATGTAATTGCTTATTCCCCTACTTTTTCAATGGAAGAGACTGGAGAGAGTGTAGTCTTAGGCGGCGTTACTCGCACGCTTGACGGGTTAATAACGGAAGACATCAGTGTTGATGATTCTTTTACAGTTGCGGACGGAGGGAAGGCGATTCAACAGAATGTGTCCGTAACTGAGGCAATAGATGGTCTTATTGATGGTCTGTCGGAAAATATAAACATAACGGATTATTTTGATACACCAATGGATGGACTTGACGAGAGTGTCTTGGTATCCACAAGTTTTGTTGGTCTTATAGATGTAATGAGATAGTGAACTTTCAGAGAAGGTAGTTGCAAAATGGGATTTGAATCAGTTTATCCACCGGCACATTCTGACACTTATATAAAGGCTACCGAAGTATATAATGACAGCTACCAAGCTTATTATGCTACCGACCCTACAAAGAGTTTAATAGGATCTCAACTTGGTAACTCCTGGAAAGCCTCTAGTCCGACTAACCAGAGGTTTCATATTGACCTTGGCACGACAAAGAAAATCAAGAGAATTTATTACGAAAATTACCATGAATCCGGTACTTATACCAGTGATGGCGCCAAAGCATTTAGTGTTTATGGGTCTAATGAGGCAAGTGCTTTTGCTGACTTGGATTTTACCCATGATACAAATTGGACTCTAATAACATCCGACTTGCAATTTGACCGGCATGCAGACAGCAATGTTCCTGATCCTAAATATATTGAAATTACTAATAATGGTGACTATCGTTATTACTGCATCAAAATAGCCACTAACTGGGGTACTTCTCGGCTGGGACTCCGGCGGATTGAACTGCAGATTGATACTACTACAAGTATCAGCGAAGACATCTCCGTTTCCACTGTGTTTGATGGAACGATTGAGACTATCAGCGAAGACATCTCCGTTTCCACTGTGTTTGATGGAACGATTGAGACCTCCACCTTGCCAATGTATAGCGAAGACATCTCTGTTTCTACTGCTTTTGAGGCAATTTACTCGCTGTCCATTAACGAAAGTATAAATATCGGGGACGTCTCTATTTCTCAAATATTAAATTCTACCATCAATATTACTCTGACGGATGTTCTATTTATTTGGGATAAGCTGGAACACGGATGGTCTGTAACCAACGAAGAGAGTCTTGTTTTAACCGATAGTACGTCTGAGGTTCTTGGTTTAATGGTACATGACTGGCTTACGCTTATTGATTCTCAAACAAACAACTGGAACGGACGAGATATTGTAAATGACACGTTGAATATTTATGATATAGTAGAAAAGTATTTTAATGTAGTTGCTTCAATCAACGAAGCGATTACCCTGACGGATACGAACAGTTATGCTTTAACCATAACCGTTCTTGAATATCTGGGTTTCTCTGATTTGGCCAATGCCATGAGAACAAGCGTTATGTCGTTGGACGAATCACTTGGTCTGTCTGATTTTTCATATCACGCCTGGCAGATGATAATTCAGGAAACGCTTTCCGCCGTGGATGCCGTAAGTGTTGTTGCTACATTCATTAATGTTATTCAGGAATCACTCAACGCTTCGGATACTGCAAGTTTGATTAGCAGAATAGGAATATCGCTTGATGAAGCTCTTTCCTTAACTGAAACCATCTCCAGTAAGGGAACTTTTTATACCGTTGTTTATGATACCATCTCCATGAATGTAACGGTGGAGTTAGATGATGAGGTTTATGAATGTTATGTTCTTAATACACCCAAATTTCACCCTTCCATGTATTCCGGCTTTAACTTCAATTCGTATTGCGTGTTTGAAAATAGGGCTTTTGGGGCAAATGACACGGGTATCTATGAGCTTACCGGGGCAACGGATGCCGGGGATACAATCCATGATGGAGTTATTTTAAATGAGACAGACTTTGGATTGCCAAATCAAAAGCGGTTTAGAAAAGGATATTTAGGAATTTCCGGAGTTTCTCCTGTCATGGTGTTTGAATGTGATGACGGCAGTCGCCAAATTTACAATATTGACACTAAAGGCATGGTTGTCGCCTCGCATGAACAGAAATCAAGAAACTGGAAGTTGTCAATAGCGGACTTTGATACGCTGGATGTAATAAAACTTATACCTGTTATTTTGAGCAAGTAGGATTTTATGTCAGAACATTTAAGAGAATTAGCCTCATGGCGCAAAAGTAAAACACCGGTTATCCGAAAGTATCTTGCGGAACATGCAAAATTACTTTCAGAGATAGCCGGACGTGGGTTTAAGAACCTTCCGGGTTATGCCTATGACCTTGAGAATGAAATCGAACTGGCAGCTAAATTGGGACTTTCCGAACTGAATTACAAGATTCTTGAAGAGACAATCACAAGAGAACTTAAACAGATGGGGATCGACTACAATAACGCCTATATAACGGCCAGAATAATTTGGGAATCAGAGAAGCAATCTTTAATTGCAGCATGGGATGCTGAACTATCCATCATTAAACAAGGAATGGCCGAAGAGGAAGAAACGTTAAATAGTCTCGCCATTGAAGTCGATGCACGGCAGGCCGTTTTAATTAACGCCAAGACAGCCATCGATATTGAAATGGAGGGATATCGTACACAACTTGCAACTCTTGATGCGGCAACCGCTCCCTATGAGGTACAGTTGGCCAACGCCAAACTTCTTACGGCACAAAAGAAATTAGAAATCATTCCGGTGATTGAAAGAATTATTACTAAAGAACAGGAACTTATCATTCTTGAGCAGGGTAAGGGCACATATTATTCCCAGTTAATTGCGGCGGAACAAGAAACGGCAACCAAGAAACAACAAATGATTCCCGGACTGGCCGAGTTGGCAACAGTAACAAATCACCATGCTGCCTTAATACCTTCTCAAATTGCAATAGAGCATGACATTGCGGAAGAAAAGTTGGAACAGTCAAATGTGAAGAACGACCTTTCCGAAAAAGAGGTGGAAAAGTTAAAGGAAGATATCAAAACCGAGAATAAGGGTATCGGAATATCGGCGGCAAAAAGAGACCTGAATGATAAACAGTTTGGTAATGAGCAAACCCTTATTTCTACAGAGATAATAAACGAGAATCGGTACCAGAACGATGTAAATAATTCTTTTAATTCCATCATCAATGATGAAAGGGCAACACAGGCAAAAATTATTTCAGACAAAACGGAAATTAACGCGGTTAATAACAGTTCAAGACTGGAAAGTGCTGGAACAATTACACAAGCTAATATCAATGCGGCTGGCAGCGAGACATCAGCGGAAATACACAAAGGAAAAGGGGTTGCAGACGCACAGGCTGCTGCTCACATAACAGCGCAACTGACACATCTGATAAGTTGAGGGTGATCCAATGTCCGACGAAGCAAGAGCACGAAATATGGCAAGGGAACTCAAAATATGGAATCCCTTTTCTTACTCATACCATTTTAATGAAACGGAATCCGCCGAAAGGATTGTTATCTTTGGATTGTATTCTAATTCATATATAAATGGACAACTTTATTTAAAGCAGATTGAAGATTCCGATTTAGCGAATTTACTTACTGATTATAATAGCAAAATGGCAGACCTGAATAATCAGGAACAAATTGTCGTCGCTGATATTGTCTCTAAGAGATATTTAGCCGAAATTGACAAGCTTATCCATGACCGGAAAATGATTACTGCTCAGGAAAAGATTAATATGGAAAGCGCCATTGCCGATGCGCGTTATGCTGCTCTTGACGCAGATCGGGCAGCGCTGGAAACCTTGTCTGCAAAAGTGTCTTCCGAGATAGAAAAGAACGCGGCACGAATAACAGAATTACAGGCGTATATTCAAATTGAGGGGATAAATTTAAGTAACGTCGAAATTGAAATAGCAGAAAAGGAATTGCAGGCACTACGTGTAGAAAATCAGAAGATGGACACGGCAAACGAGATTTTAAGATTACAGGTTCAGATCGTACGCACAGCTACTGAACTGCTGGATATAGACGTTCAGATGGCGCGGACACAAGTAAATATTGCAGAAACCGAAAGGGCTATTGCGAAGATAGACCTTCTTTCGGATGAACTTGTTCTGGCCAAGGCAGAAACAACTATTCTTAAATCAAATCTTCCTATAGCAGACGCACGCATAACCCTGGCGCGGGCCAGATACGACGATGCGGAGGCTGAACTTAATTATATTGCCCATACTTTGATGGCTCACGAAGATACTATTTATCGTAATAAAGACGACTTACTTAATTTGAAACAAACAACCAAAGAATACATACTTCAACGCGATGAACAGGAAAAACTTCTGCGAAATGAACTCGAAAGCAATATGTCGGGACTTAATAAAACATTGGCTGATATTAATAAAGCTAACGACGCAGCGATTGATACGGAAAGAATAAGGGAAATTGATGCGCGGGCGAATAATTCATGGGACAAAGCGTATGCAGCGATTAATGTTGCCGAAATATTGGCGGCGGCGGAAATCACAACACAATTAACCCATACGATAAGAAAGGCGTCAACATGACAAGAGACGAATTAATTAATAAACTGGAAAGCATGAAAGGATTGGCTGGGAGCGGAACTGTTCTTGGTGAAACCATTAAAAAGGTTTCTGATTTTTTCGGGACTATGGAGCCAGGAGATATAGTCCGAACTTCAGACGGCCAGGTTTCTGCTGCGCCAATAGCCTACGACCTCTGGTATTTATATTTTCACCAGAATTTCCTGAGCAAATATTATGACAAGCCAGAGGAAGCTGCTCATTATGATTATTCGAGTTATCTAAATAATAATCTCAACTTTTTAAGTTATCTACCGGGACTAAAACCCTTAAAGGTGCTGACAGATTTAAAACAACAACTATCTACGGAAGTGCAAGAGGATGTTTTTGGTAATCTGATCTGTGCACAGTACGAGAGTAACGGCATTTACTGGATTAACACGGCATTTTTTGAACTGAGGACAAAAGATTTGCCACTTGAATATCCATCAGAAGGGTCGAATGGATTTAAGGACAAACCCAACGATTATGTAGGATATGTCGCTTTCCCGATAGGCCAACTCGGAGTCATGGAAGTTATTTCTCTTTTTCAGGAAACGGAATTGAGCGGATATCCCTTTGCGGCCTACGCTTCTTCAGGGTATTATCATCAAAAGCCTGCTATCAGTTATTTGGAAGACAAATACAAACCTTCTATACAAAGCGTTCCTGAGATGTTTCCCGATATGAAAGACGCCGGACTAAATTATTGTTTTGGACGACACCTTATTGAAAGTGCCTATTATAAACCGGAAATATCTATACCCTCACAGAATAACAATAATTCAGACGATACGTCCGCTTATGCCCCTGTTGCTTCCCGTGATGTGGAGTTGTGGGCTAGCAATATAAAGGATTACGGAGAAGATATTAAACAAAAATTATGGATGCGGTACTGGATACATAAAGATTCTACCTTCCCGGTTCCGGGAGAGTTCATCGGAATACTTGTCCGCCCGGTCGCCTGTCCACCTCATGTCTGGTGGTTTCAGGAGAGTAATCCGTTTTTGTATGCTGGGAACTGGATGGAAACTAGAAATCTTACATCCGGGATTGTAATGGGAGTTACGTTGGAAGACGACAGAGTAGATGGCAGGGCTGGTAATTTATACCTTGTTTCTGTTCAGGGATGCCAAATCAAAATAGAATCATCTGATTTCCTTGTATACAGCGTTGGTGATAGGGTGGCCGTTTTAAAGATGGATTCTATTACTCCAGCCACTAAAGCTTTTTCATCACTGGATCAGATGTATTTAAAAGACAGCAACACTTATACAAAAACATTGTCTATTAATGATAAATATGCCATAATTCCCTGTACGTACTTTCGGATAAAGGTGTGAAAATTTGTGGAACGATGGCAGTTAAGTGAAGCATTAAAGGAGCATAATTATGGGACGTGTAAATCTTCAGGGATTAATTAATGAAGTACTGGATATGGTTAAAAAAAGGAAAGGTGGAACAGATGATATTTTCGCCCTTAACAGCAAAGAAGAGAGAGAACGGGAAGATGACTTGCTCAGGAAAGGTAGCGAAGAAGCCTATCTGAAAGAGCTCAGGGGACGAAATACGCAACTTGATGTCGGGAAACAGTCCGGCGCCGGGTCTTTGGCTGTTGCACGCGAAAACAATGCCGGCGCGTTAGCTCGGCAGACGTTAATGGAAGATACAGCTCGTCTTGATAACGCCCGTGCATATAATCTTGGTTTGTACAAGGAGAGAGTTAATGAGAATCTTGGACGTTTTAATGCGCAAACCCTGCGCCAAGAAATTGGCAAAAAATATAACCAGGATGATATACTGGGAACTCTTGGTTTGGGAGCCAAAGGACAGCCGACAATAAAACAGGAGACAACAAAAAAAAGCGAAATAGTCGTTCCGTCCGGGAATGATAAAGGCAGTTTCATTACTCCTGATACTAACGGTGGTGCTTCCGTGAAAACGCCAATACCAGTTGTAAAGAACGTTCCATCCACTCCCACATTAGAACAACGAGAAAATGAGTTTAACAAGACGAGGAGATCTGCTACCGGATTTTCTTTTTTCAATAGTCCCAAAGAAGTAGAAGCTAATAAACAATACTGGGATACCGTACAAAAAAATGCAACGAGAGAAACGGATGAAGAAAGGAAAAAACGACAAGCGCGAAATCGGTTAAGAGCTGGACTATTGTAACAGGAGTTAAAAATGCCTTTTGACATTATCAGGTATCGAGATAAATATAAGGACTTTTACGGTGACGCATCCCTGGAGGATGTTGCCAAAGACGCATATCAAAAAGGTTACCACAACGGAGAGCCTGATTTTGATACATGGAAACAGTCTGCTGGTATCGGGTCTATTCTGGAAGAAGACCGTCGGCAACGTAATCCAACGTTCGAGGATAAACTGAGGGCCAGCGTTGGTCAGTCAAGCGGAAATGTTGTAAAATCATTTCTACAAGGTGGAGCGGAGGGTATTACAACAGAATTACCATCGATGATTGGCGGAGCTTTGCAGTTTGCTGGTTCTCATCTTCCATTCGAAGGGATTGAAAAAGCAGGTAAATCATTAAAGGATTGGGCGGAAGAGAAGAGGCAGGAAATATATGGACCGGAGATAGAGAGAACTGGACTGGATAGAATCGTCTATGAAGGAACTAAAATGCTAGCTCCTTCTCTTCTTCCAGCAGGTGTTATTGGAACAGCAGCGAGCGGAATTAAGGGTGTTAATGCTTTACTAAAGGCCGGAAAGATAGCAGAAGCCACGGCTGCTGCAAAGTCAGCTACGAATATTGCTGCTGGGTCAACAGCGACTTTATTCGGGTTATCGCAAGCGCAACAAACTAAAGATACAGCAGAGCAGACGGGAGTTGATCCTGGACTTTCCCCTTATTTAACCGGTGCGATTGAATCAGCAGGCGAATTTTTTGGAACAAAATATCTTGCAAAATTATTTCGTCTTGACGAGTCAGAAATTACCAAAAGAGGGGCAAAGGAGTTTGTAAAAGATTTAATAAAGACTATCGGCGTTGAGACCGGGACTGAAACAGGGCAAGCCGGACTGGAAGCCGAGGTAGAGAAATATTCAGGAATAAGACCAAACGCAAATCCGATCGGAGAAGCTATTGATGTTATCGGCCCAACGGCATTTATGACTATTCTTACTGGTGGGCTGGCTGGAGTATCCAATAAACTAAGAAGTAAAGACCAGGAGGAAAAAGCAGCAGCGCAATATATTGAAAAGTTAAAAGCCGGAGCCATGATCTCAATGGATATTGATGAAGGACTAAAAACAGGGAAATATGGTGATGATGATTTTACTCCTGACGTTGCAGTTGGAATTATTAAGGAAGCTCAGAACAATGGAATTTTTGATGATACCGACCTTGACAGATTCAAAGAAAAATATCCACAGTTAAGAGACAGTATTAATGGATTAATAACTGAAAACGTCACGAAAAAGATTGACGAATCCCTGGTGAATACCGTTGAGCAGGACGTTCCTGGTTTTGAACCGCCAGATACAATAGAAGAAGAACTTCCACCGGCAATGGCAAAGAGAGTTGAAAAACTTCAAAATCAAATTGTCCAGCAGGAAGAGTATCTTTCCAGAAATGCAAATCACAAAGGAGAAACGCAGTATGAAAAAAGGGCGGTTGATTTAGAACAGAAGAAAACGAGATTGGCAGAACTAACAAAACCAGCAGAAAAGGTCGTGCCTACCGAGCCCAAACTACTCGAAGGTAGCGCGGACGAGGTCAAGACGGAAGTCAAAGAACCGTGGGAAATGACGGTAAATGAATACGCTCCTACCATGCCAGCAAAACTAGCTGATGTAATTGAAAAAGAATCTGAATATGCTCCAAAAGAATATATTGGAGAATTTGATGACTTACGTGGTGA
>Ga0265297_10012125_pt1 | contig 10408 bp, 11 predicted proteins | sample Munlanlwell13791_FD_192502 | JGI IMG/M metagenome (GOLD analysis project Ga0265297, IMG submission 192502) | Leachate microbial communities from a municipal landfill in Southern Ontario, Canada - Leachate well 137-91 | ecosystem: Engineered > Solid waste > Landfill > Unclassified | place...
AGCCAGTGGGGAACACATCATGATGGATACTTTAGCGCCTCCACCCGATTCCCCGAAGATGGTTACATTGCCTGGGTCGCCGCCGAATGCCGCGATATTTTTCTGTACCCATTTCAAAGCGGCAATAAGGTCGAGGAATAAATAGTTGCCGGAAGCATTGTTAGGGGATTCTTTGGTCAGGGCAGGGTGGGCAACCAGCCCGAACGGCCCCAGCCGGTGGGTAATCGTTACTACCACCACGCCGAATTCCGGCAGGCGGTGCTGGTTCCAGATTTTATCATTGCCGCATCCCATAAAGTATCCGCCGCCGTGCATCCAGACCATGACCGGCAGTTTTTCGTGGGGTTTTTTGGCGGGGGTTACCACGTTTAAATACAGGCAGTCCTCGCTCATCGGGAGGGGCGACGTCATGCCGGGCATCGTCGACTGCGGTGAGATGGCGCTATACTGCGTGCACTCGCGGATGCCCTCCCAGGGGGTATTAGGCTGTGGCGGTTGCCATCGCAGTTCCCCCACCGGAGGGGCGGCATATGGGATGCCCCTAAAGATTGCCGCTTGCTTTTCCGGTTCCCCGATAATCGTACCGGAAACATAGCCCTTGTCTGTTTTAACTACTTGTAACATATCAGCCTCCTATGTGGTTAATCGGACTCCCAATGCATTAATAATACTTTAGCTTCCTCCGCCGCCCGTGCCCGGTGGCTTATCTTGTTCTTTTGCGCAATCGTCAGTTCCGCCATCGTCTTTCCCAGTTCCGGAATCAGGAAAACCGGGTCGTAACCGAACCCATTTTCTCCCCTCGGTTTGGTGATAATCGTCCCCCGGCACGAGCCGGAACAGATTTCCACACGGCCGCCGGGTTCGGAGATGGCGATGACGCACCGGAACTGCGCGGAGCGGTTTTTATCCGGGGCGGTTTTGAGCTTCGCCAGCAAAAATTCAATCCTCTTAGCATCGTTGGCATCCTTGCCCGCCCAGCGGTGCGATAGAGTCCCCGGAGCCCCGCCTAGCGCTTCTACCTCCAGTCCCGAATCGTCGGCGAGGCACAGCATATTGCTTAACGACGCCATGGTAGTCGCTTTCTGGATGGCGTTTTCTTCAAAGGTCGTGCCGGTCTCTGGAATATCCGTTTTGATATCGCAGTCCGCCGGCGTGACAATTTCAAACGGGATGCCCCGCAGCAGACGGTGGTACTCGCGCAGTTTACCTTTGTTATTGGTTGCCAGCAGGATTCTCTTCATAGTGGCGGTTAAAACTCGATGCCTTTTCTGGCTTCGATGCCTTTATCAAAGGGGTGTTTGATTTTCTTCATCTCCGTCACTAGGTCTGCCGCCGCCATGACCTTTTTGTTGGCGTTACGCCCGGTGAGGATAAGTTCTACATGCTTTGGCTTGTCTTTAATGAGTTGTAAAATATCTTCCGGATCTATTAGCTGGAAGAAGCTGGCGCAGTTAACTTCGTCCAATATCACCAGGTCGTATTTCCCCCCGGTGATGTCCTCTCGCGCCGCGGCGAGGGCGGCTTTAGCCTGCTCTACTTCCTTGGGATTCGGCTTACCGTTTTCCATGATAAATTTGCGCAGTCCGTAGGCTTTAACCTGGACGCCAGGTAAGGCGAGTAGTGTTTTATACTCCCCGTGAGAATAATTGCCCTTGATAAAGAAAATGACGGAAACCTTAAGATCATGGCCAGCTGCTCGCAGAACCGTCCCCAGCGCGGCGGTTGTTTTCCCTTTGCCTTCACCGGTAAAAATCTGGACAAGCCCACGGTCTATTTTGTTAGTCAAGGACGCTCCTTTGTGTTATTGACGTTGGGGGTCGGCTTGTTTTAAAGCTTTAGGTCTGGTACGGAAAAATGTAGTGATGCCCACTAGAGCAGGTAAAGCGATGCCGTAGCCGATGAGGATTGGCTCTATGCGGAATGCCAGGTCAACCAGCGGCAGAGTTATAAAGAGGAAAGCTAGCGATGGCGTGACGTTACGCCGCCAGACGAGGACGGCTACCGTCGGTATTACCAGCACCAACATGGGGATGGTCACCAGCACTAATAAAACACCGATGGTGGTGCTGACGCCCCGCCCCCCTCGAAACTTTAAAAAGACAGGCCAGTTGTGACCGATAACTGCCGCTAATCCTGCCAGTAATACGATGGGTTGCGACATACTGGTTGCTTGTGCGATGAGTATCACCGCCGAGCCTTTCACCGCGTCAATGACACCAACAAGAATGCCGATTTTAAAACCCAGTTCACGAAAGGCGTTGGCGGCTCCGGCGTTTTCATCTCCCATGCGGCGGATGTCCCGTCCGGTTTTAAAACGCCCCAGTATATAAGACGTCGGCATTGAGCCGAGTAGGTAGCTAAAAATAACAATCAACCAGGGCATACTACATCCTTTTTTGGTGCCGGGAGAGGGAGTCGAACCCACAAGGATTTCTCCGGCGGATTTTAAGTCCGCTGCGTCTGCCATTCCGCCATCCCGGCCTACGCTAGAGCTCCGGCTGGTAAACCGGCGTGTACCATGTAATTTTAGGGGTGCGGCGGGTAGGGTGTCAAGGATTTAATTGCTTAAAAACAAACACAGCAGAGGTTTCTTACACCGGCTGCCGTGTTTATTCTTAAAATGTGACTAAACTGCTAAAACGACTTTGGTGGGGGAGGGATGTTGGGTGGCTTGGGTGACGCCGAAGGGGGCGGCGGGGGTGTTGAAGCAGCGGGGGGATTGTACTGCTGTTGAGGCGCCTGGGTATATTGAGGAGTTTGCTGTGCTTGCTGGGGATAGCTTTGCCGCGCAGGTTGGCCGGCCACTTTGTTCAGGCTGTCCTGCACAATCGCCATTCCGATGAAGCCCAGCAGGCATAACAGAATAAATGCCATTACACCTTCCATTTTCTTGCTGGTGACGTATTCCACACCCTCGCAGAATTTCCACATCCAGTAAAAGTTGACTATGGGGACGATGATAAGCCAGGCGGTAGGTATCTTGGCGCCGAGGGAGTTCATCTGGTCTTTGGTGCTGACGTACCAGACCAGAGCATATATGCCCAGTGTGATGATAGTTAGAAATATTACTGCTATAGGTTCAACGCGTTTCACTTAACACCTCCTGAATAGTGCTTTATTGATAGTTAATTGTAGGAGCTTGAACTGGTTGTGTCAAGATGTTCAAAAACTACCAGAAAAACAAACACGGCAGTGGGGCGGTAAAGCCGTCTGCCGTGTTTGATATCTCCATATATTTGTTTTATCTAGGCGGGGGTGGCGGAGGAGGTGGAGGAGCCGAAGGGCCGCCCGGAGGAGGAGTTTGCGCGGGGGGAGTCTGGGACGGAGGCATTTGTGCTGGAGGAGTCTTGCCGCCGGACGAACCCCAGGAGCTTAAGCCCTGCGACTTACGGTAAATCATATAACCGACAACACCCAGAGCTAACGAAGCGATAATTGCGATAATCATCCCGAAGCCGATGCCGGCTCCGCCAAGAGTAGCCAGTGAAATAATCGTGCCGAGCACCGCCAGTATCCCGGCGCCCATGCCCATAATTCCCCTGGTTTTCTGTGATTCAAGGAACGATGCGGCAATACCGACCAGACACATCATGAAGGTTAGAATCCCGCCGTTATGGAAGCCGTTGACCGACCAGCCGGGATAATTGTAACCAAAAGACGAATAACCGCCCCATGACCACCAGGGCAGAAATATCGTAATAAAGAGCACGCCGCTGACGATTATTAGTAGAAGATCGGGTTTGGGAACGAATTTGAATTCTAAATTACTAAAGTCCAAAATGCACCTCCATAATCAATGAAATTTTCCCATAAAACCGTGGCTTATATATTTAGCTTATGCGTACCTCCTTAAGAAGGTCAAGCTTGATTTTCAATGTTAGCATTATTGTAGGTTTTTGATTTGCACCTGTCAAGTTAAAAAACTTTCAAAATGAGTGTGTTTCCGCAACATTTATGTCGCCTATTGACAAATTCGTATTTTCGTATTATCATGCGCAAATGATGCAACCGAACGAAATCCGACCCAGATATATTAAGGGGCAGCAGGTAGCCATTAAACCTGTTGATGAAAAAGGCGTAACCAAGCGCGAATACGACGTTAACGCCTATGCCGGCACGATTGGTGAAATCGCCGACTACTATTACATCAGCCTGCGCACCGGCCAGGTGTTTTTTATCTATCACGTAAAAGTAGGCAAGGAACAAAAGGAAATCGTGGTTTATGAGGATGAGTTGGAGCCGGTGCTGTTCAACCCGGAAGAAAGCCAACTCTCCAAGCACAGCAAGCATTAGAAAAAATTGGATTATAAAAAGAATAGGCTGCCGTTAATCGGCAGCCTTTTTATTTTACAAAAATTTGGAGGCGACGGGCGGATTCGAACCGCCGAATAGGGGTTTTGCAGACCCCCGCCTTAACCACTTGGCCACGTCGCCTCAACGCCTTTAATTCTATGATAATTTTTTAATTCATGCAATATTAGGTTCTAGAGCTTCTGCGTGATATACCACTTCCTGAATTCTGGGTGCTTGAGGTTGGTGCCGCGGTCAAAGTATATTTCATAGATGCCGCCCTCGGTGGTCTTAACGCGATAATAGCTGCGGTGGTGCCTTGTCCGCCAGGTTTTACTCGTCTCGCTGTTTCCGAAGCCGGAATCATGCCACAACTCCACAACCTCAGTGATGATGTACTCTCGCCCTTCAAAGGTAAAAGAGACGGGTGTTTTTGCCTCTTTCTCCCCACCTTTCGTGACAACCTCAATCTGCTGCCCAAAGTATCTTTGCGGCATAGTATTACCATGCTAATCGGCTCCGCCATGCCATGTCAATATTTCAGTTGCACTTAGTCTCAAATATCTGCTATTCTTAGGCATAACGTACTTCTTTAAATGGAGTGCCGACTTGAAAAAAACCTATGCTAGCGCCGGCGTTAATATCAACCTTAAAGCTAAAGCCATTTCCCAACTCGGCAAGTACGCCCGCGCTACATTAGGCCCGCAGGTTTTAAGCGGCATAGGATTCTTCGGCGGGCTCTATGAATTAAAGGGTTATAAAAATCCGGTGCTGGTTTCCAGCGTGGACAGCCTCGGCACCAAGAACAAAATCGCCCTTGCCATTGGCAAGCTCGATACCATCGGCATTGACATCGTCAACCACTGCGTTAATGACATCCTCACCTGCGGCGCATCGCCTCTCTTTTTCCTCGACTATATCGGCATTGGTAAAGTGGTGCCGGAGAGGATTGTGGCGATAGGCAAAGGCCTGGCGGCGGCGTGCAAAGAAGTTGGCTGCCCCTTAATCGGCGGCGAGACCGCCGAGCTGCGCGATGTTTATCACGGCGATGATTTCGACCTCGCCGGGGTTATTGTCGGCGTCGTAGAAAAAGATAGGATAATGCTGGGCAAGAATATCAAAGCCGGCGACGCCATTATTGCTTTACCTTCCAACGGCCTCCACACCAACGGTTATACGCTGGCGCGTAAAATCTTCGGCGAGACTAAGGCGGCTTTAAGTAAAAGTTACCCCGGGCTTGGCGGCTCGGTGGGCGCGGCGCTGATGAAAACGCACGTCTGTTACTACAAACCACTTAAGCCCCACCTACCCGATATTAAAGGTCTGGCGCACATCACTGGAGCCGGCATCGTCGGCAACCTGCCGCGCACATTGCCCAAAGGGCTTGCCGCGCAATTGGATAGTACAAAATGGTCGGTGCCGCCAATCTTTACTCTTATTCAGCAAAAAGGTAACGTTGAGGTTGAAGAAATGTACCGCGTCTATAATATGGGCATTGGCATGGCGGTTATCTGCGCGGCGGCTAAAGCGAAAAAACTGGCTGGAACCATCAAGGGGGCTAAGGTGGTGGGGGAGGTAGTCCGGCAACAGGGCGAGGCGCGGGTCATCATTGATGGCAAAGGTTACCGCCAGGACAAGGTGGCTTAGCAAATATTAAGAGAGGGAATTCGCCCCTCTCTTTTTTAATAACTAAATACGTGAAATAAGGAAGGAGAGGAAAATGGCCTGGAACACAATAACTACATACTTACAATCCTGGTTTAATTATAACGGTGTTGGCGGCACGATGATTCTGTTGAGTCTGGTGCTGGCCATCGTCTTTGGCGCCGTTTGGCTGATTGGACACCGCCCACCGCTGCTAAAGAAACCCGGACTCTGGCCGACTCTTATCGCCAGCGCCCTGATAACGGTACTGCTGACGGCATTTATTTATAAAGTGGTGGAATTTTATTACCTCCAGTGGTTAGGCAATACCTTTAGCGGCGCTACTTTAAATGATACTGTTTTACTCTGGAGTATATTGCTGGTAGTGGTGATTGCCTTAGTACAGGAAGGCGCCAAGTTAATCCCGATGTTATTCTGGCGCGCCGGCAGTACTAAACCCGATGTCGGAACGTGGGTAGCCATCGGCGCTATAGCCGGTGCCGGCTTTGGCATCTTCGAGGCGTTCAATAGTTTGGCGATTATTTTCGGCGCCGGTTGGACCTGGGGCGCCGTTTCTGCTGCCGGATTTACCGGATTGCTGCCTGTCTGGCTTTGCTTCTGGACGCTTGTCTATCACATCGGCATCACGGCTATTATCGGTTATGGTATGGCCAGAGGCAGTGGCGGAGGCTATTATATGCTGGCGGTTTTACTCCACGCTGCTTTCGCCTATCTCAATGTTCTGGTTGTCAACGGCAATATGAGCGGCGATCTCCTTGGCGTTATCCTGGCAATAGGCGCCGCGATTATCATCGCCATATCGTACTGGCTGCGGAATCGTCAATATAGTGATGAACCGCGCGTTGCTACGGCTGCTCAACCCTATCCCCAACAGCCGTATCAGCAGCAGTATCCGCAGCAACAATATCCGCCGCAGGAGCAATATCCTCCCCAACAGCCCTCGACTCCTCCTGCACCTCCGGTTGCCCCCGGGCATAAACCCCCACCGCCACCCGCACCTCCGCGGCCGAGTGGCCCGCCCCCGCCCCCATCGGCTTAACCGGGGTTTTTAGTTGGAATGAACCGCAGGCGGAGAATATACTTCGTCTGCGGTTTTACTTTGTACCGCTCGTCAATACGGTAACCGGCCACCCAGAAAATTCGGTTGCCGTCCCCCACGAGCGGTATATTTCTGCGCCAGCTTTGCGGAATCCTGGCGTCAATCATAAAGACGTTCAGTTTCTTGGGCTGCGGCATCCCCAGCGGCTGAAAGCGATCACCCTCGCGACGCGCCCGCACCGTTAGCTTTTGGCCCACCCACTCCAAGTCAAGGTAGGCTGTAAAACCGTCCTCCTCCCCACCCCGCTTTTTTACTATCGCGGCTTTTATCACCCCGCCCGGCAGCGCCGTTTCCCCCGGGATGTTTAACGCCACCTCGCCCTTAAGGGGGGAGAAGGGGCAGAGAGATTCTGACTGCGCCGCTAAAATATACCGGTTGTATTCAATAGTAAATGTCAGTCCGAAGGGCAGCCCGATGACTTTACCGGCGGGCTTACCAAGCGCGTTGATGATGTCTTCGATGTGGCTGGCCTCGATGTCTTTAAGACTTCCCAGTGCCTCTGCCACTACGCTGCGCAGGATTTGACGCTGTAACGCCGGGTGCAGTTCCAGCAACGCTTTCTTCTTAATAATAATGGCGTCTTTTTCTTTTTTATAAACGGTGCCGACCAGACACAGCGCCACCTTTTCAATATAGTCGTAGTCACTGGCGGCGGTGTGCGCCAGACGCTTTAGCGCCTCCCCGATTTGCGAATTGTACTGGCGCAGTATTGGCAGCAGTTGCAGCCGCACTTTATTGCGCGTCGGCTCCGTCGAGAGATTGGTTGCGTCCAGCCGGGGTTTTAGTTTGTGGGCGCGGCAGTATGCCGCAGTTTCCTCGCGGCTTAATTCTAAAATGGGCTTGATAATGGTTAAATCGCCGGCAGTTGTCTTTAAGACGTTACGCGGCGCCAACCCCCTTAAGCCCCGCATCCCGCTACCGCGCACCAGGTGCATCAGCACTGTTACAATATGGTCGTCGGCGGTATGCCCGGTAGCCGCTTTAGTTGCCCCCGCTTCAGCCGCCACTTGAGCTAAAAAGCTATAGCGCACCTCGCGGGCGGCTTCTTCCAGCGTCAGGCGGTTTTGCTTCTGGTAGGCTTTAACGTCTTCCGATTCTACAGTAGCGGGGATGCCCAGTTTTTTCGCCAGGGCGGCAACATAACGAGCATCGGCGTCGGAATCCTTGCCGCGCAATTGATGGTTCAGGTGGGCGATATGCAAAGTAATCCCCAGCTCTTTACGCAGCCCCGCCAGGATATGAATCAAGCAAACCGAATCCGCCCCACCGGAAACTGCAACGACCAGTTTTTCGCCGCGGCTGACCAGCTTGTTGTCCTTAATGAATGACAGGACTCTTTGTTCGATAGAGGGTTTATTCGCGATTGGCAACTGTTATCTACCTCTTAATTCGTCTCGAGGATGAGTTTATTGCGGTGTATGGCGTCGGGGTATTTTTCAAAACCTAAAGCGGCGGCGACCTGTTCCGGCCTGCCTGCGCCGGAGGAATCACAGCGCAGCCGCATGCCAATATTGCACCAGCCTTTACGCCAGTCAATGAGCCAGAGGTCTTCAACCAAAGCACGCAGGTCGTACTTGCGCGGGCCGGTATCGCGCTGGTGCTGCCAGGGCAGTGTCTCTTTGTCCAGCAGGCCGTTGAGCACCGTCTCGATATCGCCCTTGTTTTTGTCGGTGGCGATGGTGACGGTGTATTCCGCCTGGCGTACCTGCGATTGCAGGGATGGGAGGGTGATGGGCGTGTTATAGACGCCGCTGATGGTGATACCCTTAGGCAGCTGCTGGCTGATGACGGCGGTAAAGGCGTGGGGCGTGATGAACTTATCCAGCACGATGTCCATCAGTTCCACCTCGCTGGTGACACCCATCGCTAAAGCTAGCGCTAGTGAAATGCGGGGGTGCGGATTAAACCCCGCCGAATAGGCTAAAGCGATGCCGGCGCGGTTGAGCGCCCGCTGCCAAAGGCGGATGATGTCGAGGTGGGAGATGTACTTAATCTCCTCCCCGCGGCTGAACCTGACACGTAATCGCTGCATATAATCTCCTAGAAGATAATAACATCGGGGAGGTGGGGCGTCAAAGCGATTCGTTTAAAAATAAAATTTTATTTTACGTTCAAATTGGCGTTTTCGTTTTTAGTTTTATGGTGAATTGGCTTCATTTTGAGCTAATTTGCAGGGGGATTTTTTATTGGATTTTGATTTGATTTAGGAATTCCAATATTTTTAGTTTTTAAGGTGCGGAGAGTTGCAGGTATATGGTACATGGAAGGGGGGAGAAGGGGCAAGGGGGTTTTGACATTCTGGAGAAGACCAGCATCCATGGTAGAAAGGCAATCATTGTTTAGAATTAGAAATGGATTCCAGCCTGCGCTGGAATGACAGTCCATGTATAGTGTTTAGTATAGTAAAACATAGAGAATAAAGATAACTGGATCCCGTTTTGCAACGGGATGGTGGGGGAAAGGGAGAAAACGAGATTCTTCGGTCGTTTTACTCCTTCAGAATGACAAAGGAGGGGAGTAACGCTGCCCCGCCCTGAGATTCTTCGTCGCTGCGCTCCTCCAGAATGACATGGGGGCAAGCGGGGGTTAGCACTTGGTGTAGCCGCAGGCCGGGCAATGGTAGCAGCCCTCGGAGTAGACTAGCATATTAGAACATTCCGGGCACTGCCCCGCCATATTCTTAGCCAGGCCGTAGTCCTCCAGCTTGGGCTTATCGTCTCCCGCCTTTATATGCTTCTCCAGCACGCTGGCAATAGCGTCGGCGCAGGAGAGAATTGACTTACCGCCTTCCCAGGCGATAGACGGGCAGCGGATGCCCCTAAGCTGTTTAACAATCTGCCCCACATCAACGCCGGAACGCAGGGCTTCGGTGATAAGGCGGCAGATGGCTTCTAACTGGGCGGAGGCGCAGGCGCCGGACTTGCCCAGTGTAGAAAACACCTCGAAGATGCCTTTGTCGTCGTAGTTCACCGTGATGTAAATCGAGCCGCAGCCGGTGCTGACTTTAGTAGAAGTGCCTTTAGTTTCGGCGGGCCTGGCGCGCCGGGCGCGAGTGGCGGGCACAGTTTCTTGAGCCTTATCCGCTTTCTTGCCCGTCGTTAAAACCTGCGAATCGCGGGAGCGGTCGCGGTAGATGGTAATGCCCTTAAGCCCTTCCTCGTAAGCCAGCATATAAGCGTGGGAGATGTCCTCGCGGGTGGCGGACTGGGGGAAGTTAATCGTCTTGGAGACGGCGTTATCGGTAGAGCGCTGGAAAGCCGCCTGCATCTTGACGTGCCACTCCGGACTGATTTCATGGGCGGTAACGAACAGGCGCTTAGCCTTATCCGGCACGCCTTTAATGTCGCTCAAATG
>Ga0265297_10012126_pt1 | contig 10407 bp, 4 predicted proteins | sample Munlanlwell13791_FD_192502 | JGI IMG/M metagenome (GOLD analysis project Ga0265297, IMG submission 192502) | Leachate microbial communities from a municipal landfill in Southern Ontario, Canada - Leachate well 137-91 | ecosystem: Engineered > Solid waste > Landfill > Unclassified | place...
TTCGAAATTATATAAAGAAGATATTGGAAGATATTTATCAATAGAAAAAGATTTATGGGATAATTATCCTAGATTCTTATGTAATATTTCTGTTTTATTAAATGAAAATATATTATTGTCTGACTCATTTATTACAGATTTATCTGATTTTTATAGAAGATTTGATATTGGATTTGGAGTTTCTTCTAATGGAAGAGTTATTAATGAAAAGCCTTATTCTTATGATATATCTGTTTTTGAAAAAAACAATGTTAATTTTGAATTTACAGATGTAATTATAAGTTCTCCTACATATAAGGTTAATGAGGATATTGTTTCTATTCCTTCTTTTGTAAAAGACCAATTAGTTTTTGCTTCTGATGATCCTTATGGGAATGATGAATCTTCTTTATCTAATTTCTATGAATATTATAATTTATATTTTGGAGATTTATCTGGTAGCGATCAGAATAATTTTTATCTTGAAGAAAGATTAAATCAAGGGATTTTTTCTTTAAATGAGTTTCTTCAAGTTCCTGTAACTTTAGAGGGAGAGAATACAAACATTAATGTAGATATTGGAGTTTTTAATGATATTCATTTAGTGTGGCAATCTAATAGGGATAAAAAATGGAATATATATTATTCTAATTCTATAAATAATTATGATTTTTTAATGTTTGATACAAAAATATCTAAGTCAGAAGGAAACAATTTAGCACCTAGTTTTTCTATTAATAATAAAGGTCAAAGATTAATAACGTGGCATAGTAATAGAGATGGGAATTATAAAATTTATGCGGCAAGAACTTTAGATTATAATACTGATTATAATAAATTTTGTGTGTTACCGTTTGAGTCTGATCCTTATATAACAAGTCCTGCTTATGTTATTTCTGTGGATACAAATACTATTTCTAGTATTGCTGGGACATATCATTTTAGAATAAATTTTTATTCTTCTTCGAATTCATCTCAGCAATCTTTATTGTATTCGTCTTTTTCGATTATTGATAATAAAAGATGGTTTTATTCTAACAATGGTTTTTTCCAAATATTAAAGTCAGGTCTTGCTATAAACGAGAATGATTCTTTTTCTGTAATTTATTCACCGGAAATTTATCCGTATAATTTATCAGAAATTCAAGAAAAGAAAAATAGTGATGAAGATAATGATTTTGAGAATTCGTTACTTTGCGGTGTAACATATACGGTAGAAATAGAGGCTTATAATGAGGATACTGGAGATATTTCTTTAATAAGTTCTTTTCCCTTTATTATCAATTGTTCTGAATCGAATTTATCAGATTTTGATTTGAATTTAGATTCTTGTAAATGGATATGTAGTGGACAAGGAAAAGGAGATATTGTAATTGCGAATAGCGGAGATCAATCCTTATATCCAGTTATTGACTCTAACGTTGATAATTTATTTAGTATTATGTGGGAAAGTCAAAGAAAGAATTTAGTATATTCTATCAATGGTTTTTGGAGATCTGATATTGATTACTTTTATTCGTCTGGGCAAGGATATTATGAACAAGTAAGATTTAATGTAGGGAAAAAACCTAATGTATTAGTTGATAAGTCTGGTAACTTTTATTTATCAACTTTCGATGAAAATAATATTTATTCCTATAACTGTCCATTCCCAGAAATTGAGTCTGAGGAAGAGAGTTCGTCTGAATCAAATATTATAGAATGTTTGCCAGGTTATGAGTTAGTTATTCCAAATTTCATGGATACAATGCAAATCAGGGTTTATTCAGAGGACACAATTGGGTCTTTGACTATCAACGATAATAAAGTAGTTAGTGTTGTAGAAAAGATAGATATCCGATTCGATATAGTTAATACTTATGGGGCTTATTCTGTCCGGATAAAAAATGGAAATGGAGAGTGGAGTGAATGGAAGGGAATTGATAATAACCTTAATCAAGAAGATATAGAGGATACTTTAAATAAAGCATACTGGATTGATAATAATAGATTTATTGTTCCATGGGATATTGATTTAAGGAATGGTATTCAAAGAATTTCTTTTCAGATATTAACATTTTATGGAATTACTAGTGTCAAAAGCATTGATTTGTTTATGAATAAAGATATTTTATCTTATTATACAGAATTTTATTTAGACAGTGCGATGGAAAATAAATGTATTCAAAATAACGGATTTTATTTATTGTCTAATTTAAGTGAAAATTTATATTCAGATATTTATGTGAAAGTTATTTTTAATTCAAAACAAAGTTATAATTCAGGAGAGTTAAAGTTTGATTTTATTCATCCTGGACTAACAGACCAATATGGATTATCATTAACTCCAGCGGGAACTGTTCCTACAGATATTTATAAAGGGCAGTTTAAGATTTATAATGATGATAGTATTTTTAATAAGGATGGATTAGGATTTATAAGAGTTATATTTCCAGATAATGTAGTAACCAATTGTGTTTCGGATATTTCTGACAGTTTTAATTTGATGTTAAATAAAGATGATCTGAGAACTTATGATGATTCAGATTCTCAATTAGTTAGAAACGAAATGAAAAAAAATAATTTGGCTAGAGCTTTAGATATAAATGAGTTTAAGCAATATTATGATATGGATGACTCTAATTTTAATTTTGGTAATTCTGATTTTTTTAGGAAATAATTTAAAATGACAATATTAGATAGCCCTACTTTTTATTATCCAATTGGAGGAGAAGAGATATCCGATAAAGAAATAGAAATTCTATGGAGAGAACCTCAGGCTTATATTACTTCTACAGATATGATATGGTATGAATTATTTGTGACAGAAGATTTTGACGATTCTAAAAAAAATAAATGGATTCGTATTGCTATTATATTAAAGAATAATAGTAGCTTTTTATGGAAAAGAAATACAAAGATTAAAGGGGATAAATGTAGATTTAAAATAAGAACTGTTAATCATAAGGGGGAAAGATCTTCTTTTTCTTTTACTCCAAATAATTTTTCCATAAAAGATAAAAAACTGCCTTTGCCTTCTGTTTATAAACCGATGGAAACAGAAAGATATTTTTCTTATCTTCCAATAATTTTAGATAAAAACGGGATAGATGAAAGGTGTTCTAAAAGAGCTTTTTATCAGGTTTTTTATAAATCTGATAATTTAAATAAAGATTGGACTATTTTATTAGATAATATTTATATAGAACAAGATCCTGTTTATTTAGATATTTCTAATTGGGAAACATCAGATGATTATAGTTTTAAATTTCAATTAGTTGATGATAATAATTTTTCTGAGCCAGTTTTTGTTAACAATATTAATATTAATAGTATTAATTATTTTAAAATAGATACTAAACCACCTATTGGGAATATAAAGATTTTAAATAATAATGAATATATAAATACTAAAGAAATTGTTTTTAATTTATCTTCTTTTGATGAAACATCTGGAGTAGAATCTTATAAAATAATGCAAACCAATTTAGATAAAGATATTTCAGATGAGAATTATAATGTTTTAAGTGGCACGTATAAAATAGCTAACATTGGAACATGGAATATATTAAATGGAGATGGAAGCAAATTGATACAGTCTATATTTAAAGATTATGCTGGAAATGAAATACAGGAAAATTCAGATAAATTATATTTTAGAATGTATCATGATGTTAGCAATATGAATATAGATAATATGATTCTCATAGAAAATGGAGAAAATAAAGATATATGGAGTTCTTTTTATAATGATTCTTTTTCTATATTATATAAAAACAGAAGTTTTATTGTAAATTTATCTGGAAAGTGTACCTCTTTAGCTTCTTATTCCAATGTGTTGTATATAGCTATCCAAAATAATGAAAATAAGGGAATATTGCAAAGATATATTAGTAGTAATATCGAAACTATTTATACATTTATAGATAGTGATTCTATTATAAAATCAATGATAGAATATGATAATAAGATTTTTTTAGGATTGGAAAATGGTGATTTATATAGTTATAATGGGGTTTCTTTAACAAAAGAATATTCATTTACAGATAATGTAATATATAGGTTAGATACCGATGGTAATTTATTGTTTATATTTTTAGATAATTCAAATAATTTTTATATTGTTCACAAAACCGATGTTTATAATTATGTTAGTTTTCAATTGGAGTAGTTCTTAATGTCTATAGCTTCTTCTGATATAAAATTTTATTTAACAAGTGTTGAGCCAGATATGTTTCAAACTAATTTTTCTCAATCTTTAGGTGGACATCCAAGTCTTTCTGGAATATATCCAGAGTCTACTTTAAGTAGTACGGTTGGTTTATATGATATGGAAATTAATGTAAACTCGCCTATTTTAGAGTCTTGGGAAATATGGGAGGGTATAGAATATATAAGTATTGGAGGAGAGATAATTAGGGTTAATCCCATTTCTTCTAATGTTATAACTGTTATCCAAAGGGGCATAAATTCTATTTCGTGGATGCATATTGCAGGTGATGTTGTAAGGGGGATATTTAGAAAGGATATATTTAATAACAGTTTTAATTTAGATAATAAACAGTATAGATGTTTTGCTGTTAAAAATACATCGGAAACGGATACAGCTTATAATGTATCATTTTATAATTTGACTGATAGCTTAAATAGTTTGACTACAATTAAAACGCTAATTGAAGTTCCTAAGTTTAATGGGGGGAATGGGATTTCAACAAGTTGGAATAAGTCTAGATTAGTAGATACATCTTTTATCGGATTTTATCCAGATGATTACTTTAAGGACCATTTTTTAAGAGTATTAGACGGGCCAAATGCTGGAGATAATAAATTAATTAGTAGCTTTGATTCGGAAACTGGGACTTTTATTTTTTATGATTTTTGGAGAGTTGATTATGATTCATCTTTATACAGTAATTCTTTACTATATTTTATAGACCCCTCCCCATGTCAGAGAATAAAGTCGGGAACAATATCACCTATAATAAGTGATAATACTGAAAATTCGTTTATGATTACAACTGATTCATATCGTTCTAATATAGATATAAATGGAAGAGGAGGTAATTTATTGCCTGGCCAAATATTTTATATATGGGTAGAAAGGGATATTAATAAAAAATCCGAATTATATGAAGATAACAGTATCGTTTTAAATGTTAATTTTTCTACAGAGGAGTAGATAAAATGTATATTGATTCTTTAAAAGCATTATTGTCTTTTTCTTCTTTAATAATAGAAGATTCTGTTAGTAATTCTTTTTTTAATGTTAATGGAGAAGATACGGATGTGATTGTATCTACCAATGGATATCAAATGAAATCTCGTCAATATTTAACTGGTGATTTAAATATTGAGATGAGTTCTGGTTCCTCCATTTCTAATGGACTTACTATTTCTTTTTCGTTAGTTCCAGCAAGTCCAGGGTTAGCTATAAATCCATATACAGGTTTAACTGAGTCTCTTAGAATGCCTCTTCTTAATTTTGTAAGAACAGACATTGGAACAGATACTCCAATTATTATATATGAAACAACTGGAATTGATAATAATAATTATTTAAATATAGAATTTTTAGATGAGACATCGTTATTATATTCTTTATTTACTTTTGGCCCATATTCTCCATTTATTTTTCATTATTTTTGGATATCTTTGGATTTATCTTCTGGTGAAATTTTCGTTTTTATAGATGGAAAATCATTTAATGATTTAAATGGGTCGAATTTAGTTCCTTCTTTTTCATATTTAAATGCTATTTCATTAGAAATCAATAAAAATACAGAAGATGATTATAGTTATTATATTGCAAGTAATTATGGGATTATACAAGATATTGCTATATTTAATGAAAAATATAATGATATTTCTTTTATTCAAAAAGTTTTAAATTATGGGATATCATATGCGGTGGATGAAGATAATGTTCCTTTATTAGATCAACATCAATCTTTATTATTTAACGATCCTTCTATGATAAAAATAACATCTTTTGTTGATGATATGAGCTTTATTTATTTAGCAAGGAGTGATGGGAAAATATTAAAAGGGTCTCCTTTATTTTGGGAATCTAGAAGAGTTTTCTCAGAAAATAACGAGCTAAATTCTATTTCAGATACCGTAACCATTGAGGGGGGAGATGGGGCTTCTATTGATAGTGGATTTTTAAAAATTAATGATTCCATTGTGAGATTATAAAAAAAATGAGCATAAATATTGAGTTAAAAATTAATGATACTATATCTACTGAGATAGATTCTTCTTCCATTCCAGTTCGGACAACAAAGGACCCAGTTATTTTTAGTTGGAATATTAATTCAAATTTAAAGGTGTCTATAGATTCAGGTACTGGAGAAATATCATATATTTCAAGTACTGACCAATATTCATATCGTATTGTTATAGCTGATAATTCTTCTAATATTGGAACTGATTTATTTATAGGAAATTGTTCTGATACTGGAGTAGTTGTAGGGCAGAGCAAAAATTGGAAATATAAGGGAAAGCCATTATCTAGATCTTATTTATATTATGGACAAATTAAAATTGTTAATGATTTAGAAGAAGAAAGTGAGTGGTTAACTTTTTATTTTCTTTATAATTCTTTACCTGTTATATCTAATATCATATTATCTCCAGAGACTCCAAATATAGACCAAGATTTAACATTAAGTTATACTTTTTATGATGAAGATGGAGATATTGAATCTACAAAAACAATCATAAGATGGTTTAAAAATGGGATTTATCAAAAACAATTCGATGGACTTTTTGTTATTTCTTCTAAATTTTTAACTATAAATGATATATGGTTTTGTGATATTTTACCTTTTGATGGATATGAGTATGGGAGTAGGTATACGTCTGATTCTATTTCAATTATATATGACCCCCCAATAATAAGTTCATTAAAAATATCTCCTTCTAATCCAAATGAAAATGATATTTTAAAGGCAGATTATATTTTTGATGGAGAATATGATGATTCTTTGGTTTCAATTAGATGGTTTTTAAATGATACGTTATTATCTAATTTCAATAATAGTAAATATTTTAGGTATAATTTTATTCCTGGGAATAGAGTTCGTTACGAAGTGATGCTTCCATATGGGGCTTCATTTTCTTCTTCTGACGAAGTAACTATTTCGTCTGGAGATTTTTCTGTTTATGATATAACTGTCGATGGGACGTGTGAGTCTTTAGAGGTATCTACAATCAGACCAGTAATAAAATGGAAGGTTCATATTCCTTATGGAAAAACTATTTTATATACAAATATAAAAATAGGAACATTTTATGATTCTGATAATGTTTATAATGGTACTATTTATGGGAGTGGAACGTCTTTTACGGTTCCAGAAAATATTTTAAAGCCAGGAATGGATTATTATTTATCTATTTCCACAAGAGATACTATTATTTTTGATAAATATTTTTATGGGCATTTTAGAGTAATCGGGTCTCGATGGCAAGATTCAGTTTCTAATAATATTGGATGGACAATAGAAACTATTTTTATTATAGACGATACATCTGTTAGTTCTGATATTTATCAGGTTATTCGTATTAGTGATGGTGCAAGATTTGGAGAAGTTAGAATATTTAATGGGATAATAGGTTTTTTATCTTCAACCTATTCTTATGTTAATGTCCAAACTACCGGATCTAAGGTTTTAACAATTGTCGGCAAGGGAGATAATATTAAGATATATTTAGATAGGAATTTAATTATTGATGGAGAGGGTCTTTTTTCTCAAGAAACAACTGACAAAATTTTAGAAATAGGGAATCCTACTTCTGTAAGTTTTTCTGTAAAATATAAATATTTTTATTATTCTGTGTCTGGAGATTATTTACCAAAAATTAATCCAGAGTTTGCAAATATAAAATTTTATGATTTTTTGAATTTTTCAGATACTGAAATTGTAGGATTAAAGGGATATATTGAACAAATTGAAATAGACGGAGCAACCAAGAACATAGATAAAAAGGTATTTGGAGTGAATCCTGATAATGTTAATAAGGGGGGAAGTATTTATTCTGTTATCCCAGGAGATTCTTTTAGGGCTGGCGCTGTTAGTAGAACATTTTCTCCGATAAATAAAATAAGAGTATCTCCAGATGGAAAAAGAGTTGTTTTAGCTCATGCTAAAGGAATTTCTATAGTAGATGGTTATTATATAAATCCATTTGATTATGAAATAAATTTTGCAAACAATGAAGATCCTATAAGTAATGGATGGAATTTAGTAAAAAATATTAATGGAATAACATATTATTTTGATGACGATGGATTCAATATAAACACAATAGATAAGGTTAGGGATAATTAAAAAATGACAAATTTATCAGAATCTTCTTTAAATAATGGTTTTATAGTAGGCGGAAATACATATTTTACCCAAAATATTCCTGGAACTTATTGGTTCGACAATGTTTCCAATGATAAGGGGTGGACAATAGATTTCAATCTAAAAGTTGCAGATATTAAGAATAGTGAAAGCGTTTTAAGTGAAACTATTAATAATGGAGTTGGTATTTATGTTAATGATGGAACTAAAAAAGAAATTATTGAGATATTAACACAAGAAATTATATTTAAAAAAGCTGGAGAAAAAGTTGTTTTTGATACTACTGGGGAGAATGATTATAGAATAATTGGGAAGGGAGATAATTTAAAATTGTTTGTAAAAAGCTCATCTTCGTCTGCAATAGACCCATATATTTTATTAAAAGAGATTAAATTAAACTCGTTAGCAGATAATAGTGGGAATAGTAAAAATTCACACATAGCAATAGATATTGACGGAAAGATACATGTTGTATGGGAAGATGATGGTAACGGAATTGGTCAGATATTTTACTCGTATTTTTATAATAATATTTGGTCTGAAGCAGAAATTATAGATAAAAATGATATTGGTAAAAAAAATCCAAATATTTTAGTAAATAACTTAGGAATAGTTTTTATAAGTTATGAGGCAAATATTTCTAATTATTCTAGTATTGGATTTATTTACAAGAATGAACTTGGATGGAGTAATCCTTATTATATTGGGGTTTCTGATGGAGATTCAAAATCTCCAAAAATGAGTTTTGATAGCCAATATAATATTATTGTTGTTTGGGAAGATTGGAGATTTAATTATTCAGAAATCTATTTATCAAAATTTATTTATTCTTTACAAAAGTGGGAAGATGAAATACGGATAACAGAAACTAATTATGGATGTTTTAATCCATCTGTATCTTCTTATTTTGATGATATTTTTATAGTATGGGAGCAAAAAGAAAATATTGAAGATTCCTCAATATATATATCTAAAGGAAATTCAAACACTCTTGTATTTATTGATGGAACTAAAATTTCAGAAAGTGGAGTTGATTGTAATTATCCTAATATTTTAGTTAATGTTTCCGGGAAAGTAGTTGTTGTATGGCATAGAAAAGATAATGGAAAATATAAAATATACGGAAAGGGATTAAGTGTCTTATTGGATACAATTGTCGAAGAAGAGGAAATAACAAACGATATTACTAGTAACGGGGGGTGTAAATATCCATCTTTGTCAGAACAAGAACTAACAGGAAATATTTATATTGTATGGCAAGATTATAATGAAAATTACCAAGAGTTTTCAAATGGAGAATCAGATGAATATTCAGAGGGGGTTTTATTTCAAACAGAACCTCCAACAAATAATATCATAAAAATTTGCTATTTTAACAATTTATATAATTTATTTTATTCTGGAAGTAATGGATATATCGATTTTACCCTTTCTTTTAACGAAAATAGATTAATAAATAGTATCTGTTCTCCATCTTTTTTTAGTGGAGATATGCCAATTTGTTATGAATTCTATAAGGGGGAAAATAGTGGATATTTATTACCTGATAATTTATTCAGTAAAATTGGGTGTGCTATTTATGATATTTCAAATTCATATGAGACTTACTTAGTTTCTAATAATGAGGCTACAGATGATATTTATAATCCTTATTTAGATAGAGATTTTTGTTTAAGTAGTATGTTTTCAAAGAAAGAAATACGTTTTGGTGATTTCTCAAGGACTAAAGGAGTTCATTATATTTTTAAAAATTTTAGATACTATTTAAATGATGCAGTGAATCCTTTTTATATAGTCGATATTTCTGCCGCTAATTATAGTTTTTTAGATTCGATAAATGCTCACGATGCTGTAATAAATAATTATGGGGACGTATGGTTTGTTGGATCATGCGGAATGATGTATTTTATATATAATGGTTCTCAAATTATTTTAGTTGGGGATAATGAAGATATTGATGCGGATATAAGTGGAAACATTAAGACAATTGGGTTTGATAAATATAATAAAATGTTTGTCTCCAATCAAAATAAAATTATTTATAGTAGTAATCACGTATCTGATTTTTCTGAGTTATTGATTGGTGGAAGTTCGGTTCAAG
>Ga0265297_10012127_pt1 | contig 10406 bp, 9 predicted proteins | sample Munlanlwell13791_FD_192502 | JGI IMG/M metagenome (GOLD analysis project Ga0265297, IMG submission 192502) | Leachate microbial communities from a municipal landfill in Southern Ontario, Canada - Leachate well 137-91 | ecosystem: Engineered > Solid waste > Landfill > Unclassified | place...
AACAAAATTATCAAATTGATTAAAAAGAATCACAAAAATTTAGTTTTAATTGGTGATTTTAATATTGCCCATACCGAGCTTGATTTAGCCAGGCCCCAAAATAACCAAAATAATATTATGTTTACACCCAAAGAGAGAGCCAAAATTTCCAAAATTATTGGAAGCGGTTTTATAGACACTTTCCGCAATTTTCATGCAAGTAATGGCCATTATACTTGGTGGCCTTATCGCTTTAACGCCAGACAAAGAAATTTAGGTTGGCGTTTGGATTATTGCTTTATCTCACATAACTTAAAAAGTAAGTTATCTAATACTCATATTTTTAAAAATTTCTCCGGCTCTGACCACTGCCCCATCGGCATTGATATTAATTTGTAAATAAAAAATGCCCACGTTTTAACGCAGGCATTAACAATTTCAGTGATTTTTTTCAAATTCTATATATAATTGAGTATAAAGAGCCACTGCCGGATCATCAACCATTTCTAAAACACCATTTTGCTGCAAAACCTGATTGAATTCTTCAATACTTAGAGACGTATATTTACCTGAAATTGCCAAAGCATCAGCAACATCATAAAAAGGTTTTGATTCTTCTTTGGCCGCTTTCTTTTCATAACAGCTAGCAATATTACGCAAAATTGATAGCTGCACTTCTGGCAAAATCCACACTCTATGACAACGAACATAATTAACCCAAAAGTCATGCCACGGGAAAACACTAATATATGGGTCAAAACTTTCTGCCGCAGTATTTAAAACAATAATAGAATCATAGCCCAAGCTTCTAACAATTTTTTCATCAATTGCAAATTGTTCTATTGTCCAAGTTTGTCCTTGACGACTAAGATAACGGCTTACCACTTGATTCATAGCCTTCTCAATTTTTCTTCTCTTGTCGATATAAGCCAATAAACCAACAATATCGAAGTTTTCTCTGCATCTAGAACTAGGAGCAAAATCTGAAGCACAATAGCCATCATAAACAATCTGGAATCTCCAACCACCAAGAAGCGGACACTTATTAAAAGTAATTGTCGCTCCGCGACGAAAATCATTAAAGTAAAACCAAGATGGCGGACATTGCGATAAAATGTGCATTTTTGCCAAACTTGATCCTTTCAATGAAAGAACAAAATCGCGCACAAATCTTTGCAAAACAGTTAATTCTTCATCTTCTGGCAAAAAACTGTTCTTAGAAAGAGCGATTATTGGGCTACGGAAACCAATCCAAGGGCAAAACAATAATGGCTTTGAGCAACCATCTTCATGTAAACTAGTTACGATTTCAAAATCATGAAAAATGCGGATAGAATCCACACATGACAATCCTGTTTCATTCATTTCTTCTCTACCTCGTTGTCAAAGAAATTAAACGCTCTAATCATATCAACTAAATTTTAATTTGTAAATAAAAAAGGTGATGAGCTATCATCACCTAAAGATCTTTTTCAAACAAAATCTCATGGCAAAATGTTTTACATAATTTAATTAATCTCAAAGCAATATCCACTGAATTGTCATCTTGCGGATAATAACCAATAGCAATACAAGGAGGAGCATAATATATTGTTGTTCCTCCTGGGCGTCTATTTTCACCCACTTTAAATTTTCTATCAGTTTCCATTCTATACATATGAAAATCTACTTTACTAATTCCAGAAAAAAACAAATGGCCTCGATAGCCAACTTCCAAAAGACCGGCAACAATTTCTTGAACAATCTCGAAATCAGATCGATCATTTTTGCTATTGCTGCTATCCCTACCAGCATTATTAAAATGAAAAAACTCCGGTTTTTTACCTTCAACTAAAACGGCCGATAAGTCTGGAGGTAAATATCTTTGTGTTTCTTTATGATACTCCCCAATAAAACCCTGATCTTGAGGAGATTGAGAAAATTTAAAACCAGTGCCTGAAGCAATTTGGTGTTTAACTCTCATTAAATCCGTCGAATCCAAATGACCATGCAAATGAAATCCCAAAGGAATAGCCCTCACAATTTTAGCTAAATTAACACCCATTAAATCAGAATCAATAATCGCGCTAAGTTCCGGGCTATCATCTAAAAAATCAACTTCGCCAATTGGCAAAGCAAAATATCGGTACGAAAACTCTTCTGCCATTTCCGTTTCTCCTTTTCAAACAACGTTAAACAGCTACAAGATACCACCTAATATATGGTTTGTAAATGAAAAACGCCCCTTTAGGGCGCTTTAGTTTTGAATAGTCAGCTATAATCTTTTCAAAATGCTATCCCATTCTTTAGTATGCTCATCCTGCCACTGGCATCCCTCCAAATCAACATATGGCGATCGACAAATAGAAATTAAGTTATCATGGAAGCCAAAAAACCCTCTTAAAAATGATAAAGAATCTTCTTTAATATCCGGATCATAAACAAATTCTGTTAGCTTCGATTCTTGAGAAAAACAATTAGCAATCGAGCTCTCTCCTGCGTAAGTATTTGCTGTAATAACAATTAACCCATGAGGTTTGTTCAAAGATTCTAAATGAGGTAACAATTCTTCAAACGGATGATATGGAATTTTCCAATTTCTGCAATGATTCGGGCCAACTAGCATGTGGTTCAAAAAGATAAGATCAAATTTATTTTCAGTCTCAAAATTCATCACATCGCCCCAATGAATTTCTAAGGGACAATTATCCCTTAATCTATTTATGGATTTCTTATAAATCTTTTTGGGAAAATCTATTCCATGCAAATTGACTGCCTTTGGATCTTGCCAAGACCGCAGAAAAGATAAAAGAGCAGAAGCGTAATACCAGTCAGCTGTCCCAATGTCTAAAACATCAATCACTGCGGGTAATGAAACATTCGCTTTAGCAAAAGCTTTCTCGAGCATATCAATAAAAAAATAAACAGATAAATTAGACAAATTAATAGTTTTTAGACAAATTCCATATAAATTGTTAATTTTATCAATAAGCTGGCAGCATCTTTCATCTTCCGAAACTAAACATTGTATCTTTTCATTGACTTGTCTTCTCTTCAACCAAGCGGAAATAGACATAAGCGTTTCTCCTTTTCAAACAACGTTAAACAGCCATAAGATACCACCTAACAGATAGTTTGTAAATGAAAAAGGCCATGCCAATAGCACGACCTTAAGAATTCTAATTTATTTCAGAGCATATTTTTCCAACAAGAAAAAAATTCTATTTCCAATTTTGTGGACTCGTTGTCTCTCTGCATCTAAATCTCCAGAATAATTTTTTGCGGTTTGGCTAAGTAATGTATCTTCTACTTTTCCTCTTACCTCAAGCATTCCTCCAACAGCATCTGCTCTCACAACAGATCTGCTTTCAATTTTATCGCCTTTTGCGATTGATTCTTTAATGTTGGCAACAATCGGTAAAAATAATCTTTGATAATCGCGAGAATTAACATGGAATGAATCAGCCATGTGCACCATTCTCATATCAAGTTTTCTACCTAATTGTTGTTCTGCAAAGTCTCTCACATCACAACCAACAATATACAAACCAAGCATATTTGCAAATGAAGCATTAACCACATTATTACTTCTAAAGATATAATGCATTTCCATAGTATCATTTTCGCCATTTTGACCAGGTATTATCGCAAACCAAATTCTTTGTAAGCATGGAGTATGTCTGCTAATTGTATCTCTCGGGGCATACCAAATATCCAAGTTTATTCTTCTGGAAAAAGGCATCGCTACTATTGTATTTTTTGCAAACTGAATTTGATTAATGCTTTCGGCTGGATGATTTGATAATCTTTCGGAATATGTATATTCCCAACGAGTATCATCTGGGTTGTTATGATCTCTGATCCAGGAATCTCTTGCGCCCATCATTTCAAGTAGATAATCATATAATGGATCAAGAATAGCATTTGTACCACCTTTTCTGTGAGAAAAAGGATCACTATCGGGATTGTTTACTGCAATTATAGCCACCGAATCAATTTGCTTATCCGGATCGTCAGGATCCCCTCTTTTATAAACAAGCCCAAGACCAGCGAGACTAAGATATGCGTTTTCCCAAGCCTCAGGCATACTCCCACCTTGAACTGTAATTATCGGAAGACTAGCCATCTGTATTTCTCCTTCTCAAAGATCTTTTACAAATCCACTTTATCATAAAAAAATTCTCCATGAAATGGAGAAAGAATTATAATATCAAAGAAAACCCCCTCAAGCGCTATTGCTTGTCCCGCCGTAGTTTTCTTGACCTTCCGTAGCTTTAGCGAAGGAGGTAGCGAAGTGGGGACTTGTCTCGCCGTAGTTTTAACGAAGGCGGATTTATACTGAGTTTTTAAACTGAATTTATTGAAGTTTGCCGAAGTATAACTTTATTAAAGGATAATGGGTATTGGAGAGGAATAAAGTCGAAATTATCTTTTAATTAAAATATTTATTTAGATATTCCTGATAAAATATGGCTGTATCGGGACATAATTTATTTGATTTTAAAAGTAAATCTAAATCTCTGACATTCATCCACCCAGACCATTGCCATTCTTCAAGACAAGTTTTGATATCCTTTTCTGTGGATGTTTCAAAAACAAAGACCTTGTACTTTTCTTTATTTTTCGGTTGGTAAACTATAGAAAAAAGATATTTTATTGGAGATTCTAAACTTGATTCTTCTTTTAATTCTCTTTTAGCGGCAGCTCTTGCGGTTTCTTTTTCTTTGATGTGGCCACCAACTCCTAAGCCAAATAAATTAGGATACGTTTTTTTATATTTAGAACGCTGGTGCACAAAAAAATCTCCTTTTGAGTTTCTAATTATAGCCACGACAATTTTCTCCGTATCCATAGCCTAAAATTAGAGTTTGTATAAAAAGCCGTTTCTACTCCAGAACCATAATGGCGGATGCATATCAATTGGATTTATGACGCTGCCTTTAAGAATTTTTCTCCATCTTTCTGAAATTTGTTCTTTAGATAAAATTTTTGATTCTTTTTCTGTGATTACGCCTAAAATAACAGAACATTTAATAATGTGCGTGTCTGGAGCAATATCAATAAATTCAGAATGTTTTAAATTTGTTTGGCAATAGGAATTAAGTATAAAAGACCAATAATTAAATATCTTTGGACCAGAAAGATAAGGGAATCCTTTTTTATAATCTTTTTGGATTATTTGTTTCAATTTTAAAAAATCAAAATTAGCCGCTTCAAATAATTTTGAGAATGAACCCCAATTTTCTAAAACTGTTATAGATATTTTTTGCCAATTTTCTACGTGTTTATTTGGCTGCAAAGCGAGTTTATATTTTGTAAGATAGTTTCTTAATTCATTTTTATTTAATTTAGATACTTTCTCAATATCAAAAACAACTTTTGTTTTTTTATCTTGGTAAGTTTTTAACGCCGATTTCCAAAGCTCATAGCTATTTCTTTGATAATTAAGAGACATTGGTAAAGAAAAATATGTGAATCTTATTTCTTTTCCATTTTTAGAAAATCCCGGATTTGAATCTTCAGGCATTACGGTTTGTCCAAGAGAACCTGACTTATAAGCTTTAAGGAGCTTTTTGCAATCCAAAATTATATTATTCACAAATTCAACTTTATCATTTTAAATATAAAATTCCAATATAAATGAAAATTATATTTTAAAAGTTATAATAAGAAACTATTGGGGGTAAAATTAACAGGGTCAAGGGCCCTTTCAGGCGCTATTCTAACACTACTAAAAGACAACGAATACTGGCGAACTACCAGGCCAAAGTTAAACTTTATTTAAAATCTTATGGATGAGACCATTATTTATGTTAGTCTCATTATATGCGTTTCGTGAGACTACCAATTTTTATAGTCTCATTGATGACACTACTTAACTATATCTAACAACTTATTAAAAAAATAAAGTTTATTTTTCCTTTTCTTGTTAGAAGATATCACATTATTTTTTTCTAATATCCCAATGTATCTAAAAGCACTTGCCTTTGGTATTTTAGAAAACTTAATAAAATCTTGACTTTGAAAAATAGGCATGACAAAAAGTGCATCAAGAATTTTGATACTGAATTGTGATTTAGTCAATTCTGTTATGCGTTGTTTTTTGTACTCATAGAGACTAATTATTTTTTCTGCTTTTTCAATATTTTTCTTAGATTGTTCGATTACCGCCTGAAGAAAAAAACTAATCCAACCTTCCCAATTATTATTTTGAGAAATATCAAGCAATGATGTATAGTATTCATCTCTATGTGATTCCAAATATTCGCTCAAATAAAATGAGGGATATGAGATGGCCTTTTTGAAATATAAAAATAAAGGTAATAACATTCTACCAACTCTACCATTTCCATCCATAAAAGGATGAATCATTTCAAACTGAGCATGGATAACTGCAAGCTGAACAAGTAAATCTTTATCTTCACTATGAATATATTTTTCAAGATTAGACATTAAGTCGTTAATTTTTTCAGCTGTTGGTGGGATATAAATAGCTTGTTCAATATCAACTCCAGGTTTTCCAATGTAAACTTGTTGTCGTCGAAAATTACCCCTGTCTTTATTCTCACCCCTTACCCCTTGTAATAAAATTTCATGAGCTTTTTTGATAACCCGAGTTGATAGTGATAATTTTTCCATTTCTTCAATCGCTATCTTCAAAGCTTTTCTGTAATTAATTACTTCTTGGATATCTTCATATTTTTTAGCTTCTATTTGTGGGTTAGCTTCAAATTCCAAGACTTCTTCTAATGTCGCTTGCGTTCCTTCAATGCGAGAAGACAAAACTGCCTCATTTGTAGTTAATGGGCTTAAAAGCACGGATGGATTTGGAATTTTCTTTAATAATCCATCAAAACGTCCTATTTCTGCATTAGCCTTACCAATTAGATGAACAAAAACTTCCCATTTGAAGTTGTCTATTGGTAATAATGTTGGCGTGTGATCCTTCATAACTTAAAGATTAACTATTTTCAAAAACTTAATTTTTAACTTTAATCGTATTAAAACATCAAATTGATTATATATAAATATACAGTTTAAGTCCATAATTTTACACAAACAAAAAAATTCTATCACAAAAATAGGAAATTTTAGCTAATTTATATTTAGAAATCGACATCGAAATGATATCAAGAAAGGGCCCGGCGGGTATCGAAGCTGAACAGCTTTTTTGTGAACAAAAAGTGAAAATTTTTTACTCGTAATTTTCAAAGTGCTTCGCCACTTTGGTGTTTAAATAAAACTATCCGTTTGGACCCGCCAAAGGCGGGTTGGGTTCTCCACCCGTCCAAACAAAAAATCGTCAAGAATAAATCCTGACGATTTTTTGGAGGGCCCTTTCAAGCGCTATTCTAACACTGCTGAAGAATAATGAGTATTGGCGAGCAATCAAGCCGAAGTTAGAGTTTTTCTAATATATTTATGGCTTCAATCTTTTCACTCCACGATATAGATAGGTTACTTCGCGGACATTGCTAACATCAAATATTTTCATCAACCATCTTGATGGACCGACACCCAAACCGCCGTGTGGCGGACAACCATATTTAAAAAAATCTAAATAAAATTGGATGGATTCAAGGGGCACGCTTTTTTCCTTAGCTTGAGCCACTAATATATCATATCGATGCTCTCTTTGGGCACCAGTAGTAATTTCTAAACCATTCCACAAAAGGTCAAAGCTTTTGGTCAATTTTAAATTTTTTTCCAATCTCATATGATAAAAAGGTCTGACATTAACAGGATATTCTGTTATGAAAACAAATTCGTGGTCTTCCTTCTTTTTGATATAATCGCAAATTTTACGTTCTTCTTCTGGACTTAAATCACCGTCTCTTTCGTTTGGCACATTCATCTTTTCCAAAATTTCTTTTGTCTGTTTCATTGTTAATTGTGGAAACGGCATAGTGGGCACAACTAAATCTCTGCCAAATAATTTTAAAATTTCTTCACCATATTTTTCTTTGATTTTTTTGATAATATATTGGGTAACTTTTTCTTCTTCTTTCATCACATCTTGATGAGAATCAATATAAGAAATTTCCATGTCATAACCAGTGAATTCCGTGTCGTGTCTTGAAGTAAAAGACGGATTGGCCCTAAAAATTGGCCCTGTTTCAAAAACTTTTTCAAAACCCGAAGCCATTGCCATTTGTTTATAAAATTGCGGCGATTGGGCTAAATATGCTTTTCGGTCAAAATATTTCACTTCAAAAAGCTCACCTCCTGATTCACTGGGGGCACTCATAAATTTTGGCGAATGAATTTCGATATATCCATTTTGAATTAAATATTCACGAAAAGATTGTTCAAACAAAGTCCAAACTTTAAAAATAAGTTGATTTTTTGGTTTTCTTAAGTCTAAAAATCGCCAATCTAATCTTTTTTGCAAACTAACTTTCTCTTCACTCTTCTCAATTATCGGAATGGGCATTTCTGGAGCAGCAACAGAAAGAACAGAAATTTTTTCAGCCGCTATCTCAATTCCTTCAGGTGCTTGACTCTCTATTTTTGCTAAACCAATTATTTCCACAACTGATTCTAAATTCAAAAATTTTGAAATTTTTAATGCTTCAACAGCATCTTTTGTGATAACCACTTGAATTGACCCAGAAATATCGCTAATAATTAAAAACTTAATACTTCCTTGATCACGAATAATGTGGACAAATCCAACAATTTTAACTTGTTCTCCTGCTTTTCCCTTAACTTTCTCAATTAATGTTCTTTTCATATTAATTTATTTAAAAAATAAAACGTCCTTACAAAATCACCAAATTTATTGATGAGTTTGTAAGGACGACTTAGCCGTGGTGCCACCTTACTTTGTTTGACTTTTTATCAGCCAAACCTTATCCCGTTGTGCGGTTTATGCTATTACGGGCATAACTCGGAGAATTCTACTTGCTCTAAAAGCTTTCTTTTCTCAGCTCGGCTGTGTTTGCAGCGTCATTGCCTATAAAATTATATTATCACAACAAAAATAAATTTACAAATTTTATTAAAAAGGTATTATCCAAAAATAGGAAATTTTAGCTAATTTATATTTAAAAGTGACATCGAAATGATATCAAGAAAGGGCCCTTTCAGGCGCTATTCTAACACTGCTGAAAGACAATGATTACTGGGAAACTATCAAGCCGAAGTTGCCAGCAATATAACCTGATTATATCTCTTAGCTCACTATATATTTTTCAATAAAAAAAGGCTCTGGGGGTGTTGTGTCCCACCCAGAGCTGTAGGTCGTTGGTCGCATTAGGGCTCTTTGGTCAACCCCCGCCTTTGCGAGCCAGGAACTCCCGTCCCTTGCCGACGTCCGTGTTGATCGGAACGCCAGCAGCGCAGAGCGGGCAATCGGCCTCATCATACGCGTCCAAGGACACGTTGGTGAGGGCGAAGAGCCGAGGAACGTCGGCGACATCCTCAGCCGTGATGCCGCCGCGGTTGCAGAGGACTCCCAAGCCAATGACGTTGCCGCCAATGGTTCGTGTTGCCTCTACGACCTTTTTGGCCGATCCACCGGTGGTGAGGACATCCTCGACCACGAGCACCCGCTTACCAGCAACAAGCTTGTCGTAGCCGCGCTTGACCACGAAGCTACTGTCCTCGTCCGACTTCTCGGCATAGACAGCCAACACCTCACTACCCGTAAGCTCCGCCAGGCAGTAGGCCACCCATTGGGTCAGAATGACGCCGCCGATGGCCGGAGCGATCACCACTTCCACGTTGTCGTCCAAGGAACTCCTCGGCGATGGCTTGGCAGAGACACGCCGTGATATAAGTGTGCGGATATACCGCATCCTTGTTCACGTAAGCTCTGCCGTGCTTACCGGAAGTGTAGACGAGATGGCTGTCAGTGATGATCGCGTTCACTGAAGCCAGCAACCCCAAAACCTTTTCCTCAGTCGTTGCTCTACCTCCCTTCTCACTTAGCTGAATACTCTGCACTACATATTGGACAGGGCCGACGCGATCTCCTCCGAGATGAGGCGGATCGCTTCCGACGAGGATCCGACGCTCTCCGGCGGCTTGGTGATCGGCCGACCGATGACCAGAGCGAACGCGCCCGAGCTGATGGCACCAGCCGGAGTCGCGATCCGCTGCTGATCTCCCGTGGCGGCCCATTCCGGCCGTATCCCGGGCGTGATCTTCAGCAGGCCCTTGAGCTCCTTCTGCTCGCGCAGCAGCTCAAGTTCCTGAGGCGAGCAGATGATGCCGTCCATGCCAGCCATGGAGGCGTCGCGAGCGAGCTGCAACACCCTAGCCTTGCTCGGCGCACCGAAGATCAGATGCGCGTTGTTCTCCTCCAGGGAGGTCAGGACCGTGACCGCCAACGCCAGGGAGTCTCCCCTGTTAGCGGTCATCGCCATCATGGCCTCCATGCCCGCCGAAGCGTGCATGTTCATCATCTTGACTCCCAACCCAGCGGCCGCCTTGGTGGCCTCAGC
>Ga0265297_10012128_pt1 | contig 10406 bp, 8 predicted proteins | sample Munlanlwell13791_FD_192502 | JGI IMG/M metagenome (GOLD analysis project Ga0265297, IMG submission 192502) | Leachate microbial communities from a municipal landfill in Southern Ontario, Canada - Leachate well 137-91 | ecosystem: Engineered > Solid waste > Landfill > Unclassified | place...
AACGCCCGGTCCCATTCCGAACCCGGAAGCTAAGACCCTCATCGCTCATAATACTGCATCTTTCAGGTGTGGAAACGTAGGTCGCCGCCTGGCCTCAGATTTTTCTCCTTTTTTTAACTCCCTTACATTGCATTCCATAATCATTTTTCTGAATCATTAATTATTTCAACTAATCAAGAATCCATATTTCCCTTCACAATATCTATCACAAATATTTTAATTATCACAAAATTGTCACTCTCCATGTTACTGTAAGAAACAGAGCTACGAAATTGTTTTAGGAACAAAAAGAATTGTTTTTTCTCTCTAGTGTTATATTCCCAGTTATAACGGCATAATCAGCCCAATATGACGATTTATTGGTATAAGATAATCCTATTAATCCGTCGTATTACAAGTATGATCGAAAATATAATTTTTTTTTATAGTGTGATATATTTGTGTTAAGTTTAATTTAATTTTTTCGCCCCTATAATGGTGTTGTTTACGAATCGTTTACCGATTCAATTTCAAACTTATCTAGGAGAATTAATGAAACGTTCAATTAAATTGGCAGTTGCAGCAGCAGTTGCATTGACATCAACAGCGGCATTCGCTACAAATGGGGATAACTTGATAGGCTTTAGTGCAAAATCACGTGCTATGGGTGGAACAGGTATTGCAAACTTTAACGGAGCTGATGCGGCACTGACTAACCCGGCGCTTCTTGCTAAAACGAAAACAAATAATTCGTTTTCGTTTGCAGGTACAGTCTTTAATTCGGATGTAAAAGTTGAGTCAACTGCCGGAAATGCTAGCAATCCGGCTATTGGAGTTAGCAAAACAAGTGATGAAGGTATTAGTATGATACCTGCTATTGCTCTTTCTCATAGAATTAATGATGACGTTGTATTCGGACTTGGTATGTACGGAACTGCAGGTATGGGTACAGACTGGAGAGGAAGTACCGGGTTAGACAATATGTTGGGTCAAGTAGATTTATATAATATGAGAAGTTCTTTAATGCTCATGCAGTTTGCTCCGGCATTAGCGTATGGTAACGACACGTTTGGTGTCGGTGTTACTGCGATTGTTCAGTATGGCGCATTGAGTATAGATTATGACACAAGTGACGCTACTCATGTAGGTAGCGGTACTTCAAATGATTTTGGACTAGGATATGATATCGGTGCCTACTACAATCCTGTCAAAGAATTGACAATCGGTCTTAATTATAAGTCTGCAATTGATATGGAATATAAAAATCAAATCTCTGATGCAGCAGCAGCATTTGGTTATGGAACTAATCCTCTAGCGTTACCTGGAAAGTCAGATCATCTTGAACAACCAGCAGAGTATGGTATTGGAGTTGCGTACAATATGGGTGCTATGACCTATACTATGGATGTCAAAGAAATTAAATGGTCTGATGCAAAAGGGTATAAAGATTTTGGTTGGGATGATCAAACGGTGTACGCTCTGGGTGTGAAATACAGTGCAGATGATTTTTGGTTGGGTGCCGGTTTTAACTATGGGGAAAATCCTATTCCAAACAATACAAATGCTACTAATGTTACAGGAGGTTTTGCTCCCAATACAGATGGTGACACTATGAATCTTTTCAACTATGCAATGTTCCCTGCAACGGTTGAGTCTGCGTATACGATAGGTGGAGGATATTCATTGGACAAGACTATGTCGATTGACGCAGCATTTACATACACTCCGGAAGTATCTGATACTGTCAGTGCGGCAACAGTTGGAGCAGGTAATGTAACTACTAAACATTCTCAAAACGCGTTAACAGTAGCGCTTAATTTCGATTTCTAGGAAATTATCTTTCTCTCCTTCTCGGGAGAGATTCACAATCCATTCACCTTTCCAAGCTATAATAAGAGACCAAAACAGTTGGGTTGTTATTATCGTTTATTTGATGGCTTTGTGATAGAATACCCCTTTTAAAAAAGGGCATATCACAGCTCAAAAGCGATTACTAAGAGGAGAATCATATGTTTAATAGACTATTACTGGGTGCGGCAGCACTTTCACTGGCTGCTTCGGTAGCATTTGGGGCACAAGGTGCAAAGTTTTATATCGGTGAGGGCGATAAAGAAAAAGTGTATATGGATATGGTCAATAATAAGATCAGTACCATCGGATTTGTATTGTCTGATCCGCATGAGCGTATTAACGATGCGTATAAAACGAAATACGGCGGGACAAATCTCGATAATCTCGGTTTCTTTTCGATCACTAATGATAAAGCGGTCGGACCGTTGTTGTTGAAAGAACCGTCACTTGGTGGATTTTCTCCGTTTAACCTGCACATTTATAAAAAACAGGGTGAAGATAAAACCTATGTCGGTCACGTAAACCCTGAAACGATGCTCGATATTGTCGGTGTAAAAGATAAAGATGTACGTGCAAAATTTATTGCATCATTCCCTGAACTCGATAAGATGGTAGAAAAAGAGATCGGAAGCAAAACACAAATCGTAGAATATAAAGCGCTTCCGGCTAAGCCGATGATGACATTTGAAGTGCCGTTTGAGCGCGGAGCAAGTTTGGACGGTTTTATCTCTGATTTCCAAGGGAAATTCGAAGAGGCGTTTGAAGCTAACAAGTATATTATTGCTGGGTATAAAGATATTAAAGGTTCAATGACCGATAACAATGTTGAATTCGGCCGTTTTGATGCATACTGGGTTTATTCATTGTGTCACTTTAAATTCTCTGAGGGGATCTTTAACCAAGGGCGTCCGGATGCGGGAACTTTTGCACCATGTTCAATGTATATGTATGTTGAAAAAGGATCAAACAAGTTGATCGTCGGTATGCCGCGCTTGGAGAACTGGATTGCGGTGATGGGAATCAATGATCCGAAAATGGTTGATTCGATTCATGCATTGGATAAAGAAATTACTGAAATCATGATCGGATTGGGAGCGAAAGAACTATGAAAAAATTCTATACACTTTTAATGAGTGCATTGGTCATCGGTTTTTGCGGATGTGCCGGCACAACACCCTCGGCTGAAGCCGGTGTTAAAGTAGAAAAAGTTGTTTCAACCTATAAAATCGGGGCATACAGTGATGCAGAGAGTGTTAAATCTAAACTCGCGTCTGCCGGATTCGAAGTTGTCGGAACCTATAAAGGTGATGCGGGAACTACAGTACTTTACACAAATGCTAAAATGAAAGCGATGGCAAACAAACCTTCGCGCGGACTTGCAGCAGTAGGACGTGTTTTGGTTGATGACGAGCGTAAACAGATCAGTATTGCCAATCCGGTTTATTTTGGGAAAGCGTTCATGCAAAAAGAGTATAACCATGCAACCGCAGCAGCTTCATTGGCTTCTTTGGAAAAAGCGTTCGGTCCTTTAAAGGACTCTGCGGATAAATGGGAATTTGACGGTTTGGCAGGGTACCACTTCATGGTCGGTATGCCGTATTATGAAGACATGAGTGTTGTCGGTGAAGGCTCAACCGCCGATCTCGTTGCCAAAGCACAAAATGCAAAAGGGACAACGGCTGTTGTTAAACTGGGAGATGACCGCTATGTAGCGTTTGTAAGTCTAGATCGCCGTACAAGCGGATTCGTTAAAAAGATCGGAACGCAAAACGCCGGACTATTGCCATGGGCTGTATTGATTGAAAACGGCCAAGCGAAAGCGTTGAGTGCGAAGTATTTTATTGCGATCAGTTATCCGCTGCTCACGATGAGTGAATTTATGACGATTGCAACCGTACCGGGTGCAGTTGAAGTAGATTTGAAGAAAATTTTCAAATAAATAAGAAAGTTTCCACATTATGTGGAAACTTACCTTCTTCTAAACTTTAAACTTCACCGCTTTTAGCATATTTTCTACGATCTCTTTATAATAGCTTTTTAACGTATCATTGCCCAAAACAACCGGCGGTTCACCGTTATCGCTTCCTTCACGAATATCCATGTTTAAAGGAATTTGGCCCAATAACGGGATGTTATATCGTTCCGCCAATCGTGCTCCGCCGCCGCTGCCGAAAATATCATAACGGGTTCCGGTATCGGGAGCGACGAAGTAGCTCATATTCTCTACCAATCCTGCCATCGGGACATGAATATCCTGAAACATCCGAATAGCTCGGCTGACGTCATCACTTGCAACGAGCTGAGGAGTTGTCACGATGACGCCGGCAGTGATCGGAAGCTCTTGCGCCATAGTGAGCTGGATATCTCCCGTTCCCGGAGGCATATCGATGACGAGGAAATCAAGTTCTCCCCATGCCACGTCTTCCAAAAATTGGATCAATGCCGACACGGCAACCGAGGAGCGCCATACGAGTGGGGTATCGGAAGTAGGTGTAGTGAGTGCGACGCTCATGATTTTAATACCGTAATTCTCACTCGGTACGATTTGGTTGTCATCATTCCATTTGATTTTTTCCAAGTCGGTATTGGTCAGACGCGGTACATTGGGGCCGTAAACATCGGCATCCAAAATTCCTACACGGTATCCTTTCTGTGCGAGAGCGATGGCCAGATTGACGCTGACTGTACTTTTACCGACTCCCCCTTTACCGCTGGTAACCGCAATAACGTTTGCGGCATAGGGTGCACGGTTATTCGGTGCGGCACTGTTGCCGTAGTTGGTATCTTTTTGTACCAATGCTTTTTTGGTGATATTAAGTGTAGTAAACTCTTTTTCAAAAGCGGTTTCAATAGCGGATTTTACCGTGAGATACGAGTCGTCACTGACGGTAAGAAGTTCGATCGTCGCACTATTGTCGGCGACTTTTACGGTTGAAATAAGTTTCAGTTCTCCCAAAGTTCGGCTGAGGCCGGGGTAGGGAAGAGTATAGAGAGCATTTTCGAGTTCATTATTGTTCATACGGATTACCTCTGGCTTCACGGGCTAAAAGAGCTTTGCTTCCGGTCGCTTTTTGAGCTAATTTGGCAAGTGCTGCACGTGCCTGCGGATATTCGAGACTGAGCCGATGACAGGTGCTGATACGTTCATCGATAAGGGTGTTTAATGAAGCGATAACGCCGCTTAGGGTACCTGCTTTGTTGGATTCGTTTAATAAATCTTTGATCAGCATTTCACGAGAATGCATTTGTAAATCAAGTCCGTTAGAGCGCCCGACCGCTATAAAATCACCGGCACTGAGATAAAGGCCCGAAAAAAAAGTATTCAGAAAGTGATTTTCAAGGCTCATAAACTGGCTTCGTTCTTCAAAATGATGTTTTTTCATTCGCGTTCTCCCAAGTTTGCCTTTGCAGCTTTACTCACATCAAAATCAGTATCGTTTAGTAACAGTGCGATGATCTCTTTGGGCGCAGAACGATTTTCGGCTAGACGCATCCGCACCATTTTATCGTTGTCGTCACATAAAATCTTTAACAGTTTGGTCGGGGTATTCGGGTTGCCGGAGAGGCCGTCACGGACAATTTTTTCATCGTTGAAAAATTTTTCCAATACATCGCTTGGGCAAGAAGGATTGGCGGCAACCAAAGCACGAACAAGGTTGATCGGATCATTTGAGAGATGGCGGAGTACTTCCACCGGTGTATGGGGATTCTTAGCAACGGCCCAGCGTGCTCCCATATCGACGGGATTACTCGCAATATCGATCAATAGTGAGACCATGATAGGGCTGTATTCCTTCTCACGCTCATAAACAGACGTGCGTAAAGATAGATTCATTGCCACTTGTCCGACAATCAATTTATCGGTTTTGCAGGCATTATAAATCGCCTCTACCTCTTCGATAGGAAGGGTCTTGTCTTCCAAAAGTTCAATAAGTGCGGTAGTATCGGATTGTGTGATGGCGTTTTGAATTTTTTCGGCGCTCATATAGCTCCTTTGCATTAAATATGTGATAAAAATAATCGTCATACTATCAAAAAGTGATTAAATTGCAAGTATTAATCATACTATATAAGGGTAATAACAGAGTTTGGACGTATAAGAAAACGTAAAATAACGACTAATAATTTATTGTCTCTAAATTGTGATAAGAATGTAACATTTTGTAATCAATGTTACAATTATATTACATTGTTTACTGCTTATTAAGAGTCTCACCCTTATAATGTAGGCGGTAATTCCGTAAATTAACGCACCGTTGGTGCATATTCAAAATAGAAGAAGGAGCACGGATGAACAGATTGCTAAAAACACTATGTGTTGCGGCATCACTGTCGGCATCGACCATCTTAATGGCTGCCGACGGGTATAAGAATAATTCGATTCTTATATCTGCCGAAGAAGCGGTCAAGCTGATTGGCAATCCAAAAGTGATGTTCGTATCAGGTGATAACGAAGATATTTATAAACTCGGTCACATTAAAGGGTCGGTAGAGATGTATGCTCACCACCTTCACCATTCGGATATCGATGGAGAAATGCATTGTGCACCGTTGTACCGCTGTATTGACGATGCTGAAGAAACGATCGGCAAAAAAGGGATCAGCAACGATATGACGGTTATCGCATACGATGACTTTAAAGGCCCCAATGCGACAGGTGTTTACTCATTTTTTGACAGTTACGGTCACAAGAACGTCAAAGTTCTAAACGGCGGACGTGCAGCCATGATGGCCATCGATCCGGCTCAAAAAGAGTACGATGCACTCAATAAAGAGCTAAAAGCCGCTAAAAAAGCAGCCAAAGAATCGAAAGAAGCTCTTAAAAAAGAGGGCGCTGATAAAGCGGCATTGGAAGCAGCCATTAAAAAAGCAGATGAAGCTGCAAAAGCGCTTCAAGCCAAAATGGCAATAGTAGAAAAGCGTCTCCTTGTTGTCAAAGGGGATGAAGTTGTAGCGCCGAAAAAGTATAAAATTGACCCTAAAAAAATCAAATACAGTGTAATTGCGGATAAAAATGAAGTGAAGCACGCGATGGAAGATATCCTCAAAAACGGGAAAAATTCTAAATACGTTATCATCGATTCACGCGGTATGGCTGAAATCATCGGTGAGCGTAAAATGGATAACGTTGCGCGCGGCGGTCACGTACCGGGAGCTACGTTTATCGAGTGGAGCCAAATCTCTGATGCCGATAAAAAACTCTCTTTCCGTTCAGCTGCAGAGCTTCAAAAGGTGTACGACAACTACGGAATTACAAAAGATAAAACAATTTACGCGTACTGTCACGTAGGTGCGGGACGAAGCTCGGAACATATCACTGCGCTTCAATTGTTGGGTTACAAAAATGTCAAAGTTTTCACAGGAAGCTGGGATGTTTGGGGTAACGATATGAACCTTCCGATTAAACGATAAGGCTATAGCTATGACAAAAGTAATGAACAATCAACGCCGCGACTTTCTGAAAGTTTCGGGGATGACGGCAGCGCTAGTAGCTTCACAAGGCTCACTATTCGCTAAAACCAATGTGATCTCGGTAGAAAACGGGAAAGAGAACTATCCTAATACCAACTATACTGAAGATATGTACCGTAACGAATTCGGCTTTACCTATGGTAAAAAAGAGGAACACGGTTTTGCATACCACTGTGTAAACTGTCAAGGTAACTGTGCGTGGGAAGTTTGGTCAAATAACGGCGTAGTTACCCGTGAAAACCAATCGGCCCGCTATCCGGTCATCAATGCAAAAATCCCTGACTTCAACCCGCGCGGATGTAACAAAGGGGTTCAACACTCACAAGTAATGTACCAAAAAGACCGTATCCTTTACCCGATGGTTCGTGTCGGTGAACGCGGTGAAGGTAAATGGAAACGTGTTAGCTGGGACGAAGCGGCTGAGCGCGTATGTCAAGAGATTTTCAATTGTATGACCGATCCTGAACGCGGTCCGGACAAATTGATGGTTCACGCGGGGACGGGTCTTTTGACCGAAGGCCGCCGTGGGGCGCCTTTACGTTTCTCGACTCAGCTCGGTGCGATCCGTATTTACCCGTCTTCTTACCTCGGGGATATGTTCTCAGGTGCGGCGATTGCATACGGTGAAGGTAACGTCGGTTGTACATGGGATTTCATGTATAACGTCGATACAGCGGTTATGTGGGGCGGAAATCCGTCGGTTTCACGTATTCCGGATGCTCACTTCGTATGGGAAGGGAAATATAACGGAGCGAAAATCATTGTTATTACCCCTGAATTCAATGCGACAGCTAAATCTGCCGACCTTTGGATTCCGATCAAAGCCGGTTCGGACAACATCCTTGCAATGGGTGTTATCAACGTTATTTTGAACGAAAAACTCTACAAACCTGAATTTATGAAAACATTTACCGACCTTCCGTTCTTGGTCGATGTGAAAACACAAAAAATGATCCGCCGTTCAGATATGGAACACGCGGCAAATGATGAAGATCATTATAAATTTGAAGAAGAGTTCTATTGTATGAACAAGGCGACGGGCAAAGTTGCTTTGATGCCGGGTACTGAGGGATCTAAAGTCAAATCGTTGCGTCTTGACGAGCAAGGGATTGAGCCGGAACTTGAAGGGACATGGACGATTACCGATATGCACGGGCATAAACGTGAAGTGACGACGGTATTTGAAATGCTCAAAAAATCAGCGGCAAAATTTACTCCTGAATCTATCCAAGAAGTCACGGGTGTTCATCCGGATACAACGCGTCAATTGGCACGCGATATCGCATTGCCGAAAGTGGTTGAGATCACAACCGGATTCTCATTGAACAAATATTTCAACGGTGTTATGTCAATCTGGAATATCTCATCTATCTGCGGATTGACAGGTCGTATGGGACCATACGGCGGGCTTAATACGGAGAATGAATTTACCCTTTCAGGTCTCGGTGTTCTTGCCGGATTCAGCGGTAAATACAATGCCCGTTTCGGATCAGGTTTTGTCGGTGAGTTCGTGTTCGGCGACGGTATGAAAACATTCGATCAATATTTCGGTGACGATGACGTAAAACGTGCTCAAAACGGTATGTCTAAAAAAGAGTATATGGCTGTTCTCGAAGAGATGCTCGGCCAAGGCAAAAACAATACGAAAAACTTGGATGCGCATCACGGAAACGTGAATAAACCGTGGTGGCAGCCTGATTGTGCACTTATCGTAGCGGACTCTAAATTCCGCCGTAATAAGGGATCTGAATATCGTAAAGCGTTCTTGAACAAAACGAAGTTCTACGGCTATGTAGACTACCGAATGTCAGAAGCGGCGCAATTTGCCGACGTATTGCTTCCTGCGAAATCGCACTATGAGGTTTATGACCTTCGTACGTCTCCTGGTTATCACCGTTTCACCAACTTGGCTCAGCCGGTTGCAAACATCAAAAATGTCGGTGAAGCAATGGATGAGTGGTCAATGTTTACCTTCCTTGCTAAAAAAATGGAAGAGTTGGCAAACCGACCGGAAAATATCGATAAAGCAAAAGTACCGGATCATAAAAAATATGCAAAACCGGGTTTCCATGATTTGACGATTTTTCACAAAGAGTACACCAATACTGACCCAGAATCTGAAGGTGCGGGCGAGAACTATCTCGGTACCGATAAAATGGCGGTACAAGCAGCGCTGGAGAAATGTGAGCAGTATGAGCCGTGGACGATGGAAAAAATGTACAAAGTGGGCGGATTCTTGCTGATCAATGAAAAAGCGGCGAAATCTTCTCCGTTGTATTCAGACCGACCGTACAGTTCAATGGAGTTCCACCTCTATAAGTTCGAGCGTCTTGAAACCTTGTCGGGTCGTCAAACATTCTATGTTGACCACGATATGTACATCAAAATGGGTGCTGCAACCAATACCGGTATGGAAGGGATCCGTCCTCAGTCTAAAGACTATCCGTACGTATTTATGACACCGCATGCTCGTTGGTCAATCCACTCGAACTATAAAACATCTCGTACGTTGCTACGTCTCCAACGCGGTGTTCCGGCAATTCAGGTTAACCGTGTCGTAGCGGAAACCAAAGGGATTAAAGACGGCGATACTATCCGCATCTACAATGCGCTCGGCGAATTTTATGCGATGGCGAAACTTTCATCTTCCGCACCGGCTGACGGCTTGGTAATGGAACATGGATGGGAACCGTACATGTATTTGAAAAATAAAGGGCACAATGAAGTTGTACCAACGGCATTGAACCTTCTTGAAATGGCAGACGGATGGGGTCACTTGAAATTCGGTGGTCTGTGGGACGGTAATCAGTACGCTTATGATGGCGCCGTGAATTACGAAAAAGCAAAAGACGTACAGTATTAAGGGGTTTAGATGTCTAAAAGACAATTAGCAATGGTAATGGACCTGAACAAATGTATCGGGTGCCAAACATGTACCGTAGCATGTAAAACGCAATGGACGAACCGTAACGGTCGTGAATATATGTATTGGAATAACGTTGAGACCTATCCGGGTACCGGTTATCCAAAAAACTGGATGGAACTTGGCGGCGGATTTGATGCTGCGGGTGACCTTCAGCCGGGTGTAATCCCGAACCTCGAAG